>ENA-OQBJ01001045-OQBJ01001045.1-human-gut-metagenome-genome-assembly--contig:-NODE-1045-length-12108-cov-2.187964_pt1 | contig 12108 bp, 15 predicted proteins | sample MGYA00242743_ERZ504545 | MGnify/ENA primary metagenome ERZ504545 (study PRJEB26092, sample SAMD00036252) | human gut metagenome | host: Homo sapiens | study: EMG produced TPA metagenomics assembly of...
TCCAGGAAATAGCGGTCGTGGGAAACGGTGATGACGATGCCGACGAACGTGTTCAGGAAATCCTCAAGCACAGTCAGGGTCGGGATATCAACGTTGTTGGACGGCTCGTCGAGGATCAGAACATTGGCGCCGCTCACTAGGACGGATAAGAGATACAGTCTCCGTTTTTCGCCTCCGGAGAGTTTGGAAATCGGGGTGTACTGCATATCCGGTGTGAACAGGAAGCGTTCGAGCATCTGCGATGCGCTGATGCGGCCGTCACGGGTCTGGACATACTCAGCGATATCTTTCACGTAGTCGATCACGCGCTGATTCGTATCCATGTCCGGCTCTTCCTGTGCCAGATAGCCGATGCGGATCGTGTCGCCGATTTCGATGGTTCCCGCATCCGGCAGGACTTCTCCGGTGATCATCCGCAGCATTGTGGATTTTCCGCAGCCGTTCGGGCCAATGATGCCGACACTCTGGTTCCGCAGGAAGATGTATTCGAAATCTTTCATCAGCGTTTTATCGCCGAAGGCTTTGCTGACGTTATGGAATTCAATCGTTTTCTTTCCCATGCGGGTCTCGACAGCATCCATCTCCACGACAGTGTCTGCGGTCGGTGCCGTGCCATTTTTGAGTACTTCGAGACGTTCGAGTCTTGCGCGCTGTTTTGTGCTTCTTGCGCGGCAACCGCGTTTCGCCCATTCGAGTTCCATGCGCAGGATGCTCTGGCGTTTCCGTTCAGAGGCGAGTTCCATCTCCTCGCGCTCAGCTTTCAGTTCCAGAAAACGGGAATAGTTGGAATCGTAGCTGTACATTTTTCCGTGGCTGATTTCGAGGATGCGGTTCGACACTTTATCCAGGAAATAACGGTCATGGGTGACCATAAAGACGGTTCCGCGGTAATTTTTCAGGTAATCCTCGAGCCAGGAGAGCATCGCATTGTCGAGATGGTTTGTCGGCTCGTCGAGGATCAGGACGTCAAAATCGGACGCAAGCACTTTTGCCAGGGCAACCTTGCGGCGCTGGCCGCCCGAGAGGGTGTCGAGTTTTGCGTCGTATTCAGTGATACCGAGCTGTACAAGGTTGCTCTGCACCTGCCAGTCCTCCTCATCACCGGAAAGGGCGTAGGACAGCACGGTGGCATCCTTTGGAAATTCCGGTGTCTGCGGAAGATAGGCCATTTTGAGGTTGTTCTGGCGGATAATCTGGCCGGAATCCGGGGTCTCATCTCCTGCTACTATGCGCAGCAGCGTGGATTTTCCGGTTCCGTTGATTCCGACGATGCCGACCTTGTCGCCCTCCTGCAGGCCGAAGGAAGCATCGTCAAAAATCAGTTTATCGCCGAACAGTTTGCTGATGTGTTCGATGTTGATGATATTCATTTGCACAGTTCTGCAACGGTCTGGTTGATGACTTTTCCGTCTGCTTTACCTTTCATATCTGCCATAACGGCCTTCATGATGGCACCTTTGCTCTTGGTTGCCAGAACGTCTGCGAATTTCTCCTTGATGTAGGCTTTGACTTCGTCTGCACTCATCTGTTTCGGTGCATACTCGCTGATGACGTCATAGCGGAACTGATACTCTGCTTTTAAGTCCTCACGGGATGCCGGGCAGGTATCGATCTGCTCTTTTACGGTCTTCAGCTCTTTTAAGATGACGCGGTCTACCAGCTCCGGTTTGATGTCATCGCGGCAGCCCTCGTCGATGGCTACTTTCTTTGCTGCGGAGATCAGGGAAGAGATGGCCTCTTTTCTCGCTTTGTCTTTGGCTTTCATTGCTGCTATCATATCACTTCTTAAAGTTTCTAATTCCATGGTGTTGTTCCTCCTGTACTAAATTTTGTCCGGTTTCAAGTATAACACTTCTCTTTTTGCTTTTCCAGTCACTTTGTAGGATAGCTCCCTTATTTTTCCCACGGCAGACGGTGTTTCTTTACCTGGATTGCCTGATGCGGGCACATTTCCTGACAGCAGAAACAGCGGATGCACTTTTTATAATCGTAGACCGGCGGATTTCTGCGGCCGTTATCAAAGCGGACGGCTTTCCCTTCCACCGGGCAGCTCTCGACGCAGACGCCGCATTTTTTACATTTTTCTTCTATGATATAGGGGCGGCTCTGGAAGACCCCGAGGATCTCGAGCAGGTCGAGGGCTCCTTTTTTGCGGGCTTTACGGCGGTCGACGTTGAAGTTTGGATTTCCGTACTTTCTTTTCAGTTCTTCCTCGGATATGGTGCCATCCGCTGTCACGATTTCGATGCGGTCGTCGTGCCACGTTCCAAGGCCGAGCGTTTCCCCGTAGAGATTTGTCGGCACATACGACGGATCGAGGTTCACCAGATGGCAGAACACGGTATCCAGTGCGATCGGATCGGTGGACATAAGAAGAACCCCCATCGAAACCGGGTCGCCGGAAGTCGGACCATTGCCTTCCATTGCTACGATGCCGTCGCAGATATAGAGGCGCGGAGCGACTTTCTGGTTCAGCTCGATCAGCATGTGCGCGAAGCTCTCAGCGTTCGGATACTGCGTGTGGCCGAGTTTTTTGTAGACGCCGCTGATGCAGCCGTACTGGTTCTTGACAGCTCCGGTGATGCGTTCCAGCGCGTGGGTTTTCATTTTGCTGACGCTGATGAGGGCGTCACAGTCGAGTGCATCTTTCGCAATCATCAGAAATTTGCCATCGGTGGTTTCTACGCGCTCGCTCGTAAGGAAATCCTTCAGCGGAACGTTGTGTTTTTCCAGCACCTCTTTCAGCCGGCTTCCTTTGCAATGCCTCCGGGGTGCCAAGGCCGCAGGAATCGCCGCAGGAAATATTCTCATAGCCATTTTCCTGCAAAATCGTGATCAGGCATCCATGACTTCCGGGTCGGTCACGACGGCGCGTTCGCGTTTTGCGGAGCGGACGAGGTTTGGTTTTAATAAGATATTCTCTTCTTTTCCGATCAGCGATTCCAGGCCGCCAATTGCTTCCAATCCCTTTTGCAGCTTTCCTTTACGCGCGCCGGCTCATAGTCGGGACAGGCAACCACTGCCACTTTGCTTTTTTTCCATATTCACCTCATGTTTTTCTATATTTCAAAAGAAGCTGCGATCCCCTTACCGGTTCTCACAGCTTCTTCGTATATTCACACAGAATATGTTTTTACTTATGCTACTTTGCTTTTTGCAAGCTCAGCCAGTGTTGCAAATCCTTCTGCATCGTTAACTGCCATGTCAGCCAGAACTTTACGGTTCAGCTCAACGCCTGCCAGTTTCAGACCATACATAAATTTGCTGTAGGACAGACCGTTCATTCTTGCTGCTGCGTTGATACGAGCGATCCACAGCTGACGGAACTGACGTTTTTTCTGTTTTCTTCCTGCGTAGGAGCTGGTCAGTGCACGCATTACGGACTGTTTTGCTACTCTATACTGTTTGCTTCTGGCTCCTCTGTAACCTTTAGCCAGTTTTAATACTCTGTTATGTTTTTTCTTAGCGTTCATGCCGCCTTTAATTCTTGCCATTTCTTATTTTCCTCCTTGATCTGTTGGGCGTAACTCTACCTTGCAAAAATTACATGTAAGGTAAGATTTTCTTCATGTTCTTTACGTTTGTTGCATCAACAGTAGTCTGTTTTCTCAGGTTTCTTTTTCTCTTCTGAGATTTCTTGGTTAAGATATGGCTCTTGTAAGCTTTATTTCTTACTAATTTTCCTGTTCCTGTTGTTTTAAAACGCTTTGCAGCTGCTCTGCTTGTTTTTACCTTTGGCATTTTAATTTCCTCCTTGATATTGATTCAATGTATTTTAACGTTTAGCCGTCAAAAACATGGTCATGCTTCTGCCTTCCACTTTCGGCGCTTTTGTCAACCGTTGCAATATCGGACAGACTCTCTGCAAATTCATCGAGGATGTATTTGCTGCTGTTCATATGTGCCATCTCACGGCCGCGGAAACGAAGTGTTACTTTTACTTTGTCGCCCTTTGTAATGAACTTGCGGGCTGCACCTACTTTGGTATTAAGATCATTGGTGTCAATGTTTGGAGAAAGGCGAACTTCCTTGATTTCAATTGTTTTCTGTTTTTTCTTTGCTTCTTTTTCCTTGCGGGCCAGTTCATATCTGTACTTTCCGTAGTCGATAATTTTGCAAACCGGCGGTTTCGCTGTCGGAGCAATTTTCACAAGATCCAGACCTGCTTCCTGTGCTTTCAGGTACGCATCTCTGGCAGACATAATTCCAAGCTGTTCTCCGTTCTGACCGATCAGACGAATTTCTCTGTCTCTGATCTGCTCATTAATCATTAATTCGCTAATTGTAGTGCACCTCCATCATTATAAAAGACTGTGTTCCCGCTTTTGCGGTGTAACGAAATCAAACTCGGCTCACCGGACCGGATTTGACTGATAACGCAAGAAAAGTGGATAGACAGACTATCCACTTAACATTGTACATAAATCTCTACACAAAGAGAACTTAAGATCAATATTGAACCGTAGTCGCGTGTTTGCGCTAGGGTGAGAGTGGATACTCTACTTTCTTTTTCTCAGACTATTGCAGTATAGCACTCTCCCATCCTGTTGTCAATACTGATTTTCGCATTTTTTCGTATTTATCTCCCGCAGCCACAGCGGAAGGAGCTGCACTCGGTTTCCTGGCAGCTGCATGCGCTGTCTCCGGCGATATGGATGTCTCCGGCTTCGCATTTACAGTTGTCGTTAAAGGTACAGTTCTGCGCCTTGCAGTCGACACCGATTTTCGTACAGCCGCAGCCGGTAGAGTTGAACATCGTGCCCTCACCGCGCTCCTTGAAGCTCTCGCAGCACGTTTCCATGGAGCTTTTGGCTTCGCTTCCGCCTACGCGGATATCTCCTTTGGAACAGAGCTCGTTCTGGTTGTAAACACAGGTCATAGCGGAACAACTTAATGCTGGCATAATAAATTACCTCCTGAAATTTAGTTTTCTGCGGTTTCGCCCGCATAGAAACCATTATTTCCAAGAGGTAATTTTTTATGCTTTATTATTTATTTTCTTTTGTTTCAACAGTAACCGGGCGGTTAACGCGGCCTGCGATTTCTTCTTTGATATCTGCGATAAACTGCTCCAGGCTTCTCTGGCCTTCATCACCTGCAAAACGGCTTCTGACAGATACAAGACCTGCCTCTTCCTCTTTTGCTCCGGCGATCAGCATGTATGGAATCTTCTGTCCCTGTGCCTCACGGATCTTATATCCAATCTTCTCGGAACGGGTATCCATCTCTGCGCGGATGCCTGCCTCGTGAAGGGCGTCCAGAACCTTCTTACCGTAATCTGCGTATTTGTCGGAGATTGGCAGAACCTTTACCTGTACCGGTGCAAGCCAGGTTGGGAATGCACCTGCAAAATGCTCGATCAGGATACCGATGAAACGCTCAACAGAACCGTAAACAACACGGTGGATCATAATCGGACGATGCTTCTCGCCGTCTGCTCCTGTGTATTCCAGCTCGAATCTCTGCGGCAGCTGGAAGTCAAGCTGGATGGTACCGCACTGCCACGTTCTTCCGATGGAGTCTTCCAGATGGAAGTCGATCTTCGGGCCATAGAATGCGCCGTCGCCTTCGTTGACTACATAGTCAAGGCCAAGATCATCGAGTGCGCCGCGGAGACCTTCGGTTGCTACCTCCCAGTCCTCATCGCTTCCCATGCTGTCTTCCGGACGGGTGGACAGCTCTACGTGATATTTGAATCCGAACAGTTTGTAAACCTGGTCAATCAGGTTTGCAACGCCTTTGATTTCGTCTTTGATCTGCTCCGGTGTCATGAAGATATGGGCATCGTCCTGGTTGAAGCAGCGTACACGCATCAGCCGTGCAGCTGGCCGGATTTCTCATGACGATGTACCAGACCAACCTCTGCCAGACGCAGCGGCAGATCACGGTAGGAACGAGGCTCGGATTTGTAAACGAGAACGCCGCCCGGGCAGTTCATCGGTTTGATTGCATAATCTTCATCGTCGATGACGGTGGTATACATGTTTTCTTTGTAGTGATCCCAATGACCGGAGGTCTCCCACAGGCGACGGTTCAGGATGATCGGTGTGGAGATTTCTACGTATCCTGCTTTTCTGTGGATTTCACGCCAGTAATCCATCAGTGCATTTTTCAGATCCATTCCTTTTGGAAGGAAGAACGGGAATCCCGGGCCGTCCTCACTCATCATAAACAGGCCGAGCTCTTTTCCGAGTTTTCTGTGGTCACGCTTCTTTGCTTCCTCGATCATGTGGAGGTACTCTTCAAGCTCTGCTTTCTTTGTGAATGCAGTTCCGTAGATTCTCTGCAGCATCTTGTTTTTCTCGCTGCCTCTCCAGTATGCGCCTGCAAGGCTGGTCAGTTTGAAGGCTTTGACCGGCTTTGTGCTCATCAGATGAGGGCCTGCGCACAGTCCGTGAATTCACCCTGGCGATAGAAGCTGATGACTGCGTCTTCCGGCAGATCTTCGATCAGTTCTACTTTATATGGCTCTTCTTTTTCTTTCATGAAAGCGATGGCTTCTGCTCTCGGCAGCTCAAAACGCTCCAGTTTCAGATCCTCTTTTACAATTTTCTTCATTTCTGCTTCGATTTTTTCAAGGTCTTCGCTGGTGAGTGGAGTATCTCTGTCTACATCGTAGTAGAATCCGTCTGCGATGGACGTCCGATTGCAAGCTTGGTATCCGGGTACAGTCTCTTGATTGCCTGTGCCATGATATGGGATGTGGTGTGACGGAATGCTGCTTTTCCGCCTTCATCGTTGAAGTCAGAATGGAAAGATTGCAGTCCTTGTCGATGACGGTACGAAGATCTTCTACTTCACCGTTTACTTCACCTGCACAGGCCATTCTTGCAAGGCCTTCGCTGATGTCTGCTGCGATCTCAATGATGGATTTCGGTTCGGAGTACTCTTTGGTACTTCCATCTTTCAGTGTGATGATCATTTGCTTTACCTCTTTCTTTGTATATTTTTCGCAAGCGTGTTTCAGAATTTTTATACTTTTTACAGCAACAAAAAAGTCCCTTCTGACACGCTTATGCTGTCAAAAGGGACGATGTATTTTCATTCACCGCGGTTCCACCCATTTTGTTTTTTCAAACCACTTCATTTGACGATAACGGAATCACCGGGCCGGATTGGGGCCGCTCAGAGCTGGTCTTCGATCACGTTCCTGTTAAAACCCTTGCACCACAAAACGGGGTTTCTCTCTGTCACATTCGCTGTGATTTACTCGTCTCTTCTACGCTTTGCTGTTTTCCTGTTCGGTGCTTTTGGCTCCCGATAGTTTTAGATTATATCACCCAATAACTGATTGTCAAGCCCTGCATTGGGTGAAAATTTATTTTTCCTGTGATTTTTTTGCTTCTGTCTGCATCAAAAATTTTTCTTTTGCTTTCTCCGGCATTTCAAGCAGTGCAAACTCGTAAAAAATCCCATAAATGTACGTAATTCCGCGGATATCTCCCAGTGCTTTCGGGCGGGCAACGACCGGCCTTTCGCTTTCCTGCTGCAATTCCAGCACTTTCTGATACGCCGTCCGCACAGAACTCCAGACAAGGCTTTTGCTTTTCTCCCGGCGGTCGATCCAGAGTTCTTTTGTATAAGTGCCGCTTCTGCCGTATTTCATATGGTAGGAATACGCAGGCCGGAATAGGTATGAAATTCAAAATCCTGGAATGTGAGTAAGCACTCCCACAGAGCTTCTTCTGTCCGTTCCCGATGAAGCCGCTGCAGGGCCTGCACTCTTTGCATTTGTAAGTTTTCCTGTGTTTCTTTCATCTTTTCCTTTGTTTCCTGATCCTATCTTTCCTCCTGCAATGCCGCCAGATAACCTAAGATTCTTTCTTTTTGTCTGCCCGGCAGATTGCGGAAGCCTTCCAGAATTATTTTTTCTTCTTCGTTTGCGGCACTCAGTTCAGGATCCATCGGCTTTTGTTCTGTTCCACTCTCCCCTAAAAGTTCGTATGGCGTAACCTTCAGCACTTCGCAGATCTTCAGAATTTTGTCCGCCGATGGATTGGTTCCCTTTCGTTTCCAGTCGCTGATGGTGCTCTGGGAAATTCCGGTTTTTTCTGAAAACTCCTTCTGCGTTATGCTATTTCGAAGAATCAGTTCAAAAATTTTTTCACTAATCACGTTATCCTGTGTCCTTTCGTTTTTCTGTCCCTGTATCACAGAATTTCTTCGCCTCCCGTGCCGCCTCAAGTTCATGCTTCATACGGCACATAATCTGTGCAATTTTTCATCCGGATTTTCCATATTCCGAACGAATGCAGCAAATTCATCTCCGCCCAGCCGGAATACAACATCCTCTTTTTCAAAACTGTTTTTCAGCACCTGTGCCAGCTGCTTTAACGTTTCGTCTCCCACCATATGACCCATGGTGTCATTCACAGACTTAAAATTATCCACATCCATCAGGAACATCGCATTCCCGTTTATTTCCTCTTCTTTTTGCCCGGCCAGTATTTTCTGTATATGCTCTTTTCCGCCGCCGACATTCCACAACCCGGTCAGCGCATCCGTCTGCGCCGCTCTTCTAAGTTCTCCCATACAGCATCTCGCAAAACAGTCCTGCAGGATCTCTTCGTCTTTTTTCTTGATCAGTCCGCGTGTCAGCAAAGCTTCTCCAAGAGACTGTTCCGTGTAAACCACGTTTTCTTTTTTTCCGTTAAAATTCTGAATGATAATCTTATGTTTTTCTGCTTCAAACTGAAACGTCAGCTCCATCGTTGATTTCAGAATCCGCTGCATCTCTTCCCTGCTCCGCTTCTACTTCCCGGTTGATCTCGTCCTCGCTGTCTGCCATGGCTGAAGTGTCATGGTCAGCAGTTTTCCAGCGGCCAGCCGAGCTGGTCAGCTCCGCGCTCGATAACTTCTCTGGAACATCCTGCTGCAAAGCCTTTGCTCTTATATTTTTTCTTCAGAGATTTCAGTTCCATATCCTTTGTGCTTTTGGAAGGCCGCATCAGTGCAGCCGCCCAGATCAGGCCGGTAAGTTCATCCGCAGCAAACAGCACTTTTTCCATTTCATGCACCGGTTCTACATCCAGCGTCACGCCGCACTCGATGGTAATGCCGTAGCCGTGCGAAACGACACCGTGAATGATGTCTTCCGATACGCCGTCCTCCCGTAAAAGCTCCGGTGCTTTCAGGCAGTGCTCTGCCGGATAAAGTTCAAAATCAATATCATGCAGCAGACCGACAATCCCCCAGTGTTCCTCTTCCGCTCCATAGCCAAGCTCTCTTGCATACCATTTCATAACTGCTTCTACGGTAAGCGCATGCTGAATATGAAAGGGATCCTTGTTGTATTTTTTCAGTAAGGCAAATGCCTCATCTCTTGTAATTTCGCTCATGCCTTTCTCCTTCCCATTTCCAATTTTATTCATCATATTCCTGTATTCCTATCATGTCAATAGGTTTATCACGTTTTTTCTAACACACCTGGCTATCTTTTTCTGTGGACTCGATCTGTCGTTGATTGGACCTTCATTCTAAATTCATTACAGCTTTTTCACCGCGTCCATACACAGCCTGAGTGCATACGCATAAGAATCTCCGCCCCAGTTCCGCTCATCATACCGTTCTACATCCGCAAGCGTATCTGCGGTGTAAAGAATCATTCCCCATGTCACATTTCGAAAAGCGGCGCAGGCAGCAAGCGCAGAACATTCCATTTCGACAACCGAGCAGCCCTCACTCTTGCGATATTCTACTTTTTCCTTTGTTTCCCGATAAAATCCATCCGTTGACCAGGTAACCACTTCCTGGTACTTCATATGATGTTCTAATACTGTTTCTTCTATTGCTTTTCTTGCCGTCTGACTGACTTCCATAAAACGCGAAGGTGCTGCATAATGGTAGGAAGTCCCTTCATCACGCAGGGCTTTGTACGGAACAAGAAACGTGCTTTCCGGAATGGTACAAGCGCGCCGCAGGATCCTGTGGAAATAATTTTCTTTACTCCGTAGCCAATCAGCCAGTCAAGGAGCTGTACTGCAGGTGCCGCCCCTACCGGCGCCTGACACAGAACCATTTCTTCCCCTGCATCTTCTAAAACATAGACCGGATATTCTTTTGTTGCGCTGACAAATTCGGCCACTTTTTGCGCATGATGCTCCTGCGCGTACACATCAATATATCCTCCCACAAATGCAAATACACATTTGGGCGGCAATGAAATATTCTGATTTTCATGTGTCGGATTGATGACAGCCATCGGATTGTCATCAAATTCCAGAATGGGAATTTCGTTTTTTCTGATACTCATGTAAATGGTTCCTTTCTTTGTTTTTCTTTATTTTTCTCTGTGGCTTTGTCGCAAAATGATACCTTACCCATCTATGTAAATGCAGATGTCTGAAAGCAGATGGTTACGACAAATCTGGATGGAAAATATCTTCACTCTATCAGATCAAGAAAACAATTTCAAGACTTATTCACTTTCTTTTACGTTCTTTTTGCCATAGTCTCCTTTTTCTGAAACAGCGAAGTAACAGCAATTTTTTATATTCTAATATGATGATGTTGGGGTCAAAACCATAAATAACTTTGTCCTCTATTTCTATAGCACCTTGAAAAATTCATATTTTGTAGTGTAATACCGGATTTCTTCGGATATACGCTGGTATTCCCTTCCTTGATTTTATACAAGTACCGGATTTTGAGCGTAATGTCCTAAACCCTTCACATAGTTGAAGAGTTTTCTGAAATTCAATGCTGCTATCTTGGAACCGAAAAAGAACTTGCCCCGCCGTTTCCCACGAGGTATCTTTTCCAAGTGGTAATTCTTGCGTATATTCGATGGAACAGTTTCCACTCCATTACGCAGCCTTGTATAATTTTTGAATTCTTTGCTATTCATGTTCCGTTGGATTTTCGCACGTTCATGCGCTGCTTTGGATGTTACTATTTTTGCAACCTTCTTAAAGATCTTCGGCTTGCATTGATCCTGCTACGGACAGTTGGCACACTGCTCATGCAGAGAGGAAACGGCACACTGATTGCTTGGTTTCATATAAGAACAGCTTTTCGGTGCATGGCCGGCTGGACATCGGAGGACTTTTGTTCCCTCTTCGTTGAATTCAAAATCAGCAAGGATATCCGGAGCCGGTTTCCCCGTCAGACTTGTGGTAATCAGTTCTACGTTTTTATGAGCTGCAAGTTGTGTGTTTTCTGTTCCACTATATGCTCCATCCGTGACTATAACAGTCCGTTCTTCCTGGTTATCCATCTGCGCAAGGTGCTCCTGGATAAACTGACTGTCACTATGGTTGTTTTGCTCATACTGGTACTCTGTTACAACAGAACCATTGGCTCCAACGGATTCTTCAAGATTAGCAGCATATCCTCGATGCTCTTTTCCTGCTTTATTCCGGAATGTCGCTTCAGGGTCAGAAGGATTCTGCAGCATGGTTGATTTCATGCCGCCGTCTTCTTTCGTGCGGAGTCTTCGGTTTTCATTTTCAACAATGGTCTGTTCTGACAGGCATCTGACAAACAGATCATACTCTGTTGAATCATTGTAATCAGACTCACACAGGGCAAGAAGTTTATCCGCATCCGTTAAGAGCTGCTTCATGCGCTCATCTGCATCGGTACTGCGCTGATGATACATCACTCTGTTGAAATCGTTAGGATCGATATAATGTTTTAAATTGCCAGACAGAACGGAACCATTGATTTTATTCACATACATCGCCAGCTTTGCAATGCAGGTGTATATCAGTTCCATTCGGCTGAGCCTGCGGACGTTGGATTCGATCATCATGGAATCCATACGTCTGACTTTACCGCTGATTCCCATCAGTTTTGCAATGGAAGCACTTAAATCTTTCACACAATCATGGTAAAGATCCTTGTTGTGAAGTGTTTCATAATCATAGCACCTCTTGCGGAAACGGCTTAAGTTCTTGTCACTCAAAGGCTGTTCTTCAAAACTTGTTGTGTGCAGTGCGTACTGAATTCGAAAATCCAGCATAAGATTTTCGACCATCTCGTCATCGGAATAATCAAAAAGCTCTTTGATAATGAGCGCACTAACAATCACGTTGACCGGAGTATTCGGTCTGGATGCCTTATCGCTGTATAAGACAGAAAAACGCTTTTCATCAATGGCAGGAAATA
>ENA-OQBJ01001046-OQBJ01001046.1-human-gut-metagenome-genome-assembly--contig:-NODE-1046-length-12100-cov-2.034411_pt1 | contig 12100 bp, 14 predicted proteins | sample MGYA00242743_ERZ504545 | MGnify/ENA primary metagenome ERZ504545 (study PRJEB26092, sample SAMD00036252) | human gut metagenome | host: Homo sapiens | study: EMG produced TPA metagenomics assembly of...
CTCAGAGTGAGGCATTCTGGCAGAAGAATGGATTTGTGAGAACAGGGAAAGAAGTGCAAAATGACGGGTATATTGCAGTCTGTATGAAGCGGGAACTGTAGAATGGAGACTTACGATGGTATATTTAGAGCAATTTAGATTTCCTGACGCGGAAGTGGAATTTGATTTTTTTCTCAGGCAGAAACGTACCTGTTATGATACGTATTATCCATTTCAAATTCTGTCAAAGCATCGTTTTGAGCAGATTGATTTTGAGCCTGTTACGATTTTATATGGCGGAAATGGAACGGGAAAGTCCACCGCGTTAAATATTATCGCGCAAAAACTGCATTTGTTGAGGGAAGCACCATTTAACCAGTCCAGCTTTTATGAAGACTATCTGGAACTTTGCTCTTTTGAGAGTGCAGCGCATTTGCCGAAAGACAGCAGGATTATTACAAGTGATGATGTATTTGATTACATGTTAAATATCCGGAATCTGAATGAAGGGATTGACCGGAAGAGGGAGATGTTGTTTGAAGAGTATCTGGATACGAAGTTTGCAAAGTTCCGGATGAAAAGTCTGGATGATTATGAGCAGTTGAAACGAGTGAATAACGCGAGAAGAAAACACAGTCACAGTTTATCCGTTCGGAACTCATGGATAATGTACGAGAGTATTCCAATGGAGAAAGTGCATTTCTATATTTCACAGAAAAGGTGACAGAAAATGCATTGTTTTTATTGGACGAGCCGGAAAACAGTCTTTCTCCGGCAAAACAGCAAGAGCTGGTAAAATTTATCGAAGATTCCGCAAGGTTTTTTGGATGCCAGTTTGTGATCGCAACACATTCTCCTTTCGTGCTGGCAATCAGAGGAGCAAAGATTTATGATCTGGATGAGGAGCCTGTGGATGTGAAACGATGGACAGAACTGGAAAATGTACGGGCATATTATGATTTTTTTAAAAAGCATGCATCAGAATTTTAGAAAAGGGCAGCAAGTGTACTTCTGATCAGAAAACCAGAAGATGCACCTGCTGTTTTTTAAATAGGGTATTTCTTGCAGAGGGATTCCAGAATTTCAATATGAAGTTCTTTCATCCAGAATAATGCGTTTCAGGCATTTTTGGATGTCTTCATCCTGAATTCGCTGACATTGTTCCCGATATTTGCGGACTGCCTGCTTTTCACCATTTAACGCACTGAGCAGAATTTTTGGAAGATCCGTAAAATAATTGATATATCCGGCTGTCCAGTAGAACATGCGATTTTGCCGATGTGTCCACAGGCGTGGGGATTCATCCAGCTGATCGGCAAGTTGACCGAATATTTTGAGATGGTGCATTTCTACAATACTGATGTTCTTAAAGATTTCTGCTATGCGGGCAGTATCGGAAGTCAGAAAAATACTGTTGTAAATATAAAGACCAATCGTGGACATTTCGGACTCCTGTCCACCCATGTTATCCAGCATCATTCTTCCATATAAAGGATTTTGTTCTTTGATGCAGACGGGTGGATAGGGAGATTGATGGGCATATAAAAAATCGGGAGAAGTGTCTGTGGGTGTGGAATCGGGGGTGCAGCTACAGCTGCAGGTTAAATCGTTATTCATAGAGAACTCCTTGTGATAAGTTTACAGTGTTATCATATGAAAACATAGAGTAAAATATGTGATTGTTTTTTAGGGGAATGTCAATGGTTCAGAGTGTACTTTTATAAAATATTCGTCTTTGATATGCTAAACATAGCCTTCTTGATAAATCATAATTTCACCACCATTTAGATAAAAATAGCCCTACCTTGCGATAGGGCTGGATTTTCGAGCCGGACATTTATTAGACGCTTCCGGTAAGCGAACAATATTTTCGATGATAGATTTCTCTATCTCTGTTATTATTATACGCAGAGATAGAAAATATGTCAAGAAATTGCTTGAAGATTGAAAGCCGGAAGCGTATGTGGTATTTTTTTATCAGCGCTGATGTTCCAGATTTTTATTTGCAGTAGAAAGCATCAGCTTGATCCGATTGAGCTGGTTGACTTCGCTGGCTCCCGGATCAAAGTCGATTGCTACGACATTGGAAGTCGGATATCTTCTTCTGAGCTCTTTGATGACACCTTTTCCTACCACGTGGTTCGGCAGGCAGGCAAATGGCTGTGTGCAGACAATATTTGCAGCGCTCCGTGGATCAGCTCCAGCATCTCTCCGGTTAAAAACCATCCTTCACCGGTCTGGTTTCCGATGGAAACAATCTCAGATGCCATTTCTGCCAGTTTTTCGATCTTGGCAGGTCCTTCAAAATGCGTGCTTTCTTCAAATGCTTTGCTTGCAGGTGCACGGAACCATTCAAGAGCACGAATACCAAGATTTCCGAGTACAGCCTTGGATTTTTTCATGCCAAGGTGGGATACCTTGAAATTCTGGTTGTAGAAGCAGTAGAGTAAAAAGTCCAGAAGATCCGGAACGACTGCTTCGGCGCCTTCTTTTTCTAAAAGCTCGACCAGGTGGTTGTTGGCTGCCGGCAGGAACTTTACAAGGATTTCTCCAACGATTCCGACTCTTGGTTTTTTCACATCCAGTGTTTCAATCTGGTCGAATTCCTGAATCATCTGACGGCACAGTTTTTTAAATGTATGGCGGTGAGGATATCCGTTGGATACAAAATCTTTACATCTCTTTTTCCATTTTTCATGAAGTGCATCGGTTGTTCCCGGCACTTTTTCATATGGGCGCATCCGGTAAACACATTTCATAAAGATATCGCCAAATACGACGCCATACAAACCACGCAGCGCCAGGAGCGGCGTGATCTTAAATCCAGGATTGCTTTCCAGTCCGCTTAGATTCAGTGAAATCACAGGGATATGAGAATATCCTGCTTTTTTCAGTGCACGCCGGATAAACCCGATATAGTTGGAAGCACGGCATCCTCCTCCGGTCTGTGTGATAATGACAGCCAGATGATCGGTGTCATATTTTCCGGATAAAATCGCATCCATAATCTGACCGACTACGATCAGGGAAGGATAGCAGGCATCATTGTTTACATATTTTAATCCCATGTTGACAGCCTGTTTGTTGTCATTTGGCAGAATTTCAACCTTATATCCGGATGCACGAAATGCCGGTTCCAGAATCTCAAAATGCATCGGTGACATCTGTGGGCAGAGGATCGTGTATTCCTTGCGCATCTCTTTTGTAAATGGAATCTTCTCAATAGAAGATGGCTGGATGATGCGCTCGGTCTTTTGCTGTTCTCTCACCCGGATGGCAGCAAGCAGGGAGCGGACACGGATACGGGCAGCTCCCAGATTGTTGACCTCATCGATTTTCAGCGAGGTATAGATCTTACCGGAACGGGTCAGGATATCTGCCACCTGATCCGTTGTGACGGCATCCAGTCCGCATCCGAAAGAATTCAGCTGGATCAGATCCAGGTTTTCTTTTGTCTTGACATAGTTTGCAGCGGCATACAGTCTGGAGTGATACATCCACTGATCCATGACATTGAGAGGTCGTTCTACTTCGTGCAGATGAGAGATAGAATCTTCTGTCAGGACGGCAATATTATAGGAGTTGATCAGCTCCGGCAGTCCGTGATTGACCTCAGGGTCCGTGTGATAAGGACGTCCGGCAAGAACAATTCCGCGATTGCCGGTTTCATCCAGAAACTTGATCGTCTCTTCACCTTTACGACGCATATCTTCTCTGCATGCAGCAAGTTCCAGCCATGCTTTGTGAACAGCAGTGCGGATCTCATCAGCGGAAATAGAAAATTTTTCACCAAGCTCTTCAATCAGTCTGGAAGAAAGCGTCTCTTCACTCTGAAAAGACATAAACGGATGCATAAAATCAATTTCTCCGGTTACGATCGGATCCATGTTATTTTTGATATTTTCCGGATAGGAAGTTACGATCGGACAGTTGTAGTGGTTGTTGGCTTTTTCAAATTCATTTCGTTCGTAAGGGATACAAGGATAAAAAATATGTTTGATCCCTTCGTTGATAAGCCACTGTACATGTCCGTGTGCCAGCTTTGCCGGATAACATTCGGATTCACTCGGAATGGATTCGATTCCCAGCTCGTAAATCTTTCGGGTAGAAGACGGAGAGAGTACGACACGGAATCCAAGCGTTGTAAAGAATGTATGCCAGAACGGATAATTCTCATACATGTTCAAAACTCTTGGAAGGCCGATCGTTCCTCTGGAAGCCTCTTCTTCTGAAAGCGAGGTGTATCCGAAATACCGCTGCATCTTATATTCAAACAGGTTTGGCAGGTGATTTTTTGATTTTTCCTTGCCAAGTCCTCGTTCACAGCGGTTTCCGGTGATAAACTTTCTTCCGCCGCTGAAATGATTGATTGTCAGACGGCAGTTGTTCGTACAACCGCGGCATTTTGTCATGGTAGTCTTGTATTCCAGTGCTTCAATCTCTTCAATTGGGAGCATGGTAGTGCCTTCACAATCCTGATAACGTTCCCTTGCAATCAGGCAGCTCCAAAAGCCCCCATGATACCGGCGATATCAGGACGGATTGCCTCACAGTCTGCGATTTTTTCAAAACTGCGCAGAACGGCATTATTATAGAAGGTTCCTCCCTGTACGACGATATGTTTTCCAAGTTCAGAGGCGTCGGACACCTTGATGACCTTAAACAGTGCGTTTTTGATCACGGAATAGGCAAGTCCTGCGGAGATATCTGCAACAGAAGCGCCTTCTTTCTGTGCCTGTTTTACTTTGGAGTTCATAAATACAGTACAGCGTGTTCCCAGATCGATCGGATTTTTGGCATAGAGGGCTTCCTGTGCAAAATCTTCGACTGTATAATTCAGTGATTTTGCAAAGGTCTCAATAAAAGAACCACATCCGGAAGAGCATGCTTCGTTTAACTGAACACTGTCTACCGTCTGATTCTTGATTTTGATACATTTCATATCCTGTCCGCCGATGTCGAGAATACAGTCTACATCCGGTTCGAAAAATGCGGCCGCATAATAATGGGAAACCGTCTCTACTTCTCCTTCATCCAGAAGCAGTGCAGCCTTGATCAGTGCTTCGCCGTATCCGGTGGAGCAGGAGTGAACGATCTCGACACCTTCCGGAAGCTGACTGTAGATCTCCTTGATTGCCCGGATCGTTGTTCCCAGAGGATCTCCGTCATTGTTATGATAGAAGGAATACAACAGCGTTCCATCTTCACCTACCAATGCTGCCTTTGTTGTAGTGGAACCTGCATCGATTCCAAGAAAAGCCTTTCCCTGGTAAGAAGCAAGGTCTTTGACCGGAACCTGATGTTTTGCATGGCGGAAAGTGAATTCCTCGTAATCTGCAGAAGATGCAAACAGGGATGCCAGACGCTCCACTTCAAATTCCAGTTCGATTTTATTTGCCAGACGGCTCTGAAGTGTCTGCAGAGGAATATCCACATTCCGTTTGGAATTCAGCGCGGAACCGATTGCTGCAAACAAATGAGAATGATTAGGAGCGATAATATGCTCATCGTCCAGTTTTAAAGTACGGATAAAGGCCTCTTTTAATTCCGATAAAAAGTGAAGTGGTCCGCCTAAGAAGGCTACATGTCCGCGGATTGGCTTTCCGCAGGCCAGTCCGCTGATCGTCTGATTGACTACTGCCTGAAAAATAGAAGCAGCTAAATTCTCTTTGGAAGCTCCTTCATTGATCAGAGGCTGAATATCAGATTTCGCAAAAACACCGCAGCGTGCTGCGATGGAATATAAAGAAGTATAATTTTTTTGCATATTCATTCAGCCACTGGCGTCTGTCTGAAGAAGGGAAGCCATCTGATCGATGAAGGAACCGGTACCTCCTGCGCAGACACCGTTCATACGCTGTTCTACATTTCCATCTTCAAAATAAATGATCTTTGCATCCTCACCGCCGAGTTCAATTGCCACATCAGTCTGAGGTGCATAATCCTGCAAAGCGGTGGAAACCGCAATCACTTCCTGTACAAACGGAACATGCAGGTGGGTGGCAAGAGTCAGCCCTCCGGATCCGGTGATAACAGGAGAAACATGGATCGGTCCCAGTTTATAGATGGCACGTCCGAGAAGATCAGACAGTGTTTCCTGTATATTTGCAAAATGGCGTTCGTAATCGGAGAACAGAACTTCATTATCTGCTCCCAGGACTGCGATTTTTACCGTGGTGGAACCAATATCGATCCCTAAAGTATATAATTCGTTCTTTTTCATAGTAATTCCTCATCTTTTGCTATAGTAGTTATTACTTATTTAAATGCAGTCGTTATTTTACAACATTTTATATTATACGACAAGTAGTCTAAAAACACAATTATGAGTGTTCACCATAAATATACAAAAGATTTTAAGGAAAAAATAGAAAATCTCATAAAATTTAACACAATCCTAACGCAAAAAATAAAACAATTATTTGACAAACAGTAATGCTCACTGTACAATTACTCTCTGTAAGGGAATAAATATATAAGGAGAGATTGTCATTGAACTGGTTAAACAAGCTGGAAAGAAAATTTGGACGATACGCCGTTCACAATCTGACGACGTACCTGATCGGGACATACATTATCGGATATGCGATCCGTCTGTTTATGCCCGATATGATGATTTGGCTGTATCTGCAGCCGGGAGCGATTCTGCACGGACAGATCTGGAGGATCGTATCCTGGATTCTGGTACCGCCGCAGGGCAGTCTTCTGGAAATCGTCATTATGCTGATGCTTTACTATTCTCTCGGTACTACGCTGGAGAGGACCTGGGGAGCATTCCGCTATAATGTATATATCTTTTCGGGTATTTTATTTACGGTACTGGGAGCGTTTGTGCTGTACATCCTGTATGGCTCGGGGGCAGATTTCCTGGGTGGATATTTCAGCACGTATTATATCAACCTCTCAATTTTTCTTGCATTTGCTGCAAGCTATCCGGATATGGAACTTTTGTTGTATTTCATCCTTCCGATCAAGATCAAGTGGATGGGACTGGTGTATGGAGTATACATCCTGTACCAGTTGGCAACCGGCAATCCCGCATCGCGCATAGTGATCATTTCATCACTTTTAAATTTTGTCGTGTTCTTTTTATCCAGCAGGAATTTAAAACCGTATACACCAAAAGAACAGGTGCGCAAAGCAAAATTCAGACAACAGACAAGACCGCATATGACTTATGCAAATGGTGCAAAACACCGTTGTGCTGTCTGTGGAGACAGAGTTGGATGATTCAAGTCTGGAATTTCGATTCTGTTCCAAGTGTAATGGAAATTACGAGTATTGTCAGGATCATTTATTTACACACCAGCATGTGAAATAAGAATTAAGGATAAGTTAGAAGGAGAGTTATGAGCATGAAAAAAACAAAAGTAGTCTGCACAATGGGTCCGAATACAAATGACAAAGAAGTTATGAGAAAGTTGATTCAAAACGGAATGGATGTTGCGCGTTTCAACTTTTCACACGGTGATCACGAAGAGCAGAAATTTCGTATGGATCTTCTGAAAGAGCTTCGCGAGGAAGAACATGCGCACACAGCGATTCTTCTGGACACAAAGGGACCGGAAATCCGTACAGGTCTTTTGAAAGACGGAAAGAAAGTAACCCTCCAGGAAGGGAATACATTTGTACTTACAATGGAAGATATCGTAGGAGATGATACAAAAGTGTCTCTTTCTTATAAAGGTCTTGCAGAAGATGTACAGCAGGGAACAGTAATTTTGATCGATGACGGTCTGATCGGACTGAAAGTAAAAGAAATCGTAGATCAGGATATTGTTTGTGAGATCGTAAACGGCGGTGAGCTTGGTGAGAGAAAAGGGGTCAATGATACGGAACGTTCCGGTAAGACTTCCTGCAATCAACAGAAAAAGATAAAAGAAGAACATCAAATTTGGTGTTAGAAACAGGATATTTGATTTTATCGCTGCATCCTTTGTGCGCAATGCAGAGTGCGTCCTTGAGATCCGCGCATTTTTGAAAGAACTGGATGCACCTTATATTCCGATCATTGCGAAGATTGAGAATGCAGAAGGAATTCGTAATATTGATGAGATTATCCGTGCTGCAGATGGTATCATGGTAGCAAGAGGAGATATGGGTGTTGAGATTCCGGCAGAGGAAGTGCCATACCTGCAGAAGATGCTGATTCAGAAGTGTAATAATAACTTCAAGACTGTTATTACAGCAACTCAGATGCTGGATTCCATGATCCGTAATCCACGTCCGACAAGAGCGGAAGTGACAGACGTTGCAAATGCTGTTTATGACGGAACAGATGCAGTGATGCTGTCCGGAGAGACTGCACAGGGAAAATACCCGGTAGAAGCATTGCAGATGATGGTGCACATTATCGAAAATACAGAGCAGCACCTGGATTATGATATGATCCTGGATAAGGCAGGAGATCACTTAAAGAGAGGAATCTCCAGTGCAATCGGATATTCTTCTGTTTTGGCAGCTGCGAATCTGAAAGCAAAAGCAATCATTACACCGACAGTTTCCGGAGCGACAGCAAGAGTGATGTCAAACTTAAAACCAATCCAGCCGATCATCGGAGTGACTCCGAGTGAAAGAGCACTGAGAAGAATGTCCATTTACTGGGGCGTACAGGCTCTTAAATCAATGGAATGCCATACAACAGATGATATCTGCAGTGAGGCAATTGAGATTTCAAAAGTAAAACGATGTGTAGAAACAGGAGATGTCGTTGTATTGACAGCCGGAATCCCTGCGCTGGATGTAAATGCTGCCCGTGAGGGAATCAGTAATATGATGAGAATCGCTACAATTGAATAAAATTGGCAGGATAACACATGCCGTTCATAGAATTTTTCTATGAACGGCATTTTTGTATTGACAAGTATTCTCAATTCTTATATAGTGTTTCTTGAAAGAACTACTAATGTGATCGGGAGAAAACTATGGAACAGAATCAGTATGTGGAATACTTGCTTCATTTCGGACTGACAAGCAGGAGGCTCTGATTTATGTGGAATTACTTGTAAAAGGAAAGCAGACAGGATATGAGATTGCAAAGGAGACAGGGATTTCCCGGTCCAATGTGTATTCTGTTCTGGCAGCGCTGGCAGAAAAAGGAGCGGCCTATGTGATCGAAGAGTCTGCAAAGCGCTATATTCCGGTAAAAGTAGAGGAGTTTTGCGGGAACTGTATCCGCAGGATGCAGGAGGAGCAGGAGTGGATGGAGAGAAACCTTCCACAGAAGAAAGCGGAGACAGAAGGATATATCACCATTGAAGGAGAACAGAATATTCTGGATAAGGCGAAGAATCTGATCGCACAGGCGGGGGAAAGAGTGTATCTTTCCTGTACAGCAGGATATCTTGACGCATTCCGTCAGGCGTTGGAAGAGCTTGTGAAAAAGAAGCGGAAAGTTGTGATCCTGACAGATGCCCCGTATGAATTGAAAGACGCAATTTTCTATCAGACAGAGGAAAAAGGACAGCAGATCGGTTGATCGTGGATTCTAAGAGCGTGCTTTCAGGGGAGTATGGAAAGGGGAGCCTGAATACCTGTCTGTATTCCGGACAGAAGAATTTTGTAACTGTATTTAAAAATGCAATGGCAAATGAGATAAAATTGATTCAATTACAAAAAGGAGGAACTGTATTATGAATAAAACACCATTTGTAACAAAAGAACAGCTGGATGAAATTGTGAAAACCTATCCGACACCGTTTCATCTTTATGATGAAAAGGGAATTCGCGAGAATGTAAAGGCTCTTCGGGAGGCGTTTTCCTGGAACGAAGGATATAAGGAATACTTTGCGGTAAAAGCGTGTCCGAATCCATTTCTGATCGACATTTTAAGAGAGTATGACTGTGGATGTGATTGTTCTTCCTACACGGAGCTGATGTTGTCAGATGCCATCGGAGTAAAGGGACAGGATATTATGTTTTCTTCGAATGATACTCCTGCCGAGGATTATGTTCTGGCGGAAAAATTAGGGGCGATCATCAATCTGGATGATTTCACACACATTGATTTTCTGGAGAAAACGATCGGATATATTCCGGAGACGATCAGCTGCCGCTACAATCCGGGCGGATTATTTAAGATCAGCAATGATATTATGGACAATCCGGGAGATGCCAAGTACGGAATGACAACAGAGCAGTTGTTTGAGGCGTTTAAAATCCTCAAAAGCAAAGGAGCAAAAGAATTTGGAATCCATGCATTTCTGGCAAGTAATACGGTGACAAATGATTATTACCCAATGCTGGCAAAAGTATTGTTTGAGCAGGCTGTAAAGCTTCAGAAGGAGACGGGAGTTCACATTAAATTTATCAATCTCTCTGGAGGAATCGGAATTCCGTATACACCGGATCAGGAGCCAAACGATATCCGTGTCATCGGAGAAGGGGTTCGCCGTGTCTATGAAGAGGTTCTTGTTCCGGCAGGAATGGGAGATGTGGCAATCTATACCGAGCTTGGACGTTTTATGATGGGACCATACGGATGTCTGGTTACAACAGCAATCCATGAAAAGCATACACACAAAGAATATATCGGTGTGGATGCATGTGCGGTAGATCTGATGCGTCCGGCAATGTACGGGGCATACCACCACATCACAGTTATGGGAAAAGAAGATGCACCACATGACCACAAATATGATGTTACAGGATCCCTTTGTGAAAACAATGATAAATTTGCAATCGACAGAATGCTTCCGGAAATTGAAAAAGGAGATTACCTTGTCATCCATGATACCGGTGCACATGGGTTTGCTATGGGATACAGCTATAACGGAAAGCTAAAACATGCAGAATTATTGCTGAAAGAAGATGGAAGTGTACAGATGATTCGTCGTGCGGAACGACCAGCAGATTACTTTGCAACATTTGATTGTTTTGACATTGGAAAAAAATTGATAAAAAATTAAAAAAGACTTGCCAAGTCAAGAAATCTATGGTAATATATTTTTTGTTCGGGAGCTGAAAAAGTTCCCGAGTATAAGCGGATGTGGCGGAATGGCAGACGCACAAGACTCAAAATCTTGCGTAGGTGACTACGTATGGGTTCAAGTCCCATCATCCGCAGTTTGAAAAAGCTTGAGTTTCAAGGTTTTTTTAGTGCAAAAAGAAGTCCTTCTGGAAGTACAGAAGGGCTCTTTTTGTACTGGCTTTCCTTGTCCTCATATAAATGGATGTTCTGTTGAATGATTTTCAGACATTGTGCCAGATGCTGCTCTTCCAGCTGTTGTTCTTTCTGATGGTTGTTCATGTTTTTTCCTCGCTTTTCTCAAATTTTTCACTGTAAAATCTGAATCAGGCACCTGTTTCCATCCCACAACGGCACCTTCCAGTTTCAGGCGGTCTTTCATTATAACAAACAGCAGATAAAAGGACAAGAAATATTGACAAATTTCCTGAGCTGGTATATTATATAACAGTGATATATAACAATGTTATAACGATGAAGGAGGTGAAATAATGAGTGAAGAAGAACAAACAACATTGCACCTAATTCGTTCAGCTGCGATGCAGGAATTTCTAAAAAAAGGATTCAAGTCTGCGTCCTTGAGGAACATTGTCAAAATAGCCGGTGTGACAACAGGTGCATTCTATGGCTACTATGACAGCAAGGAAGATTTATTTGAATCACTGGTAAGCGAACATTACAACTTTTTATTGAACTGCTTTTGCAAGGCACAGAAAGAATTTGCAGAAATCCCGCCAGAGGAACAGCCTGATAACCTTACCTCTACTTCCGGCGAATGTATGTATGAAATGCTCATGTACGCCTATGATCATTTGAATGAATTTAAACTCATACTTTTGCTGCTCGGAAGGAACACGTTTTTCAAAATTGATTGATGAAATGGTAGAAATAGAGACAAAAGGTACGCATGATTATTTAGCAGTTCTTGAAAAGTTAGGCAGACCTGCGCCACCTATAGATGAACGATTAGAGCATATTTTGATCACAGGAATGTTTAACACCTTTTTTTGAATTGATTATACATGAAATGCCACTTGAAGAAGCGAAACATTATCTGAGAGAAATGAGAGCTTTTTATACCGCCGGGTGGATGAAAATTATGGGGCAGTGAAAGCAGACATATTTATTAGGACAATCTGCCCTATCATTCTTGAT
>ENA-OQBJ01001048-OQBJ01001048.1-human-gut-metagenome-genome-assembly--contig:-NODE-1048-length-12093-cov-1.901053_pt1 | contig 12093 bp, 14 predicted proteins | sample MGYA00242743_ERZ504545 | MGnify/ENA primary metagenome ERZ504545 (study PRJEB26092, sample SAMD00036252) | human gut metagenome | host: Homo sapiens | study: EMG produced TPA metagenomics assembly of...
GTGAAGAAAATCTATAGCATTCAATTCAAAACCATCGAGAGCGTATTGTGCATAGGCTGTTGTAAAAATCAACATTACTTCGTGAGGGAGGTCACGAGCCAGATCTCTTCCATTGATGTCTTCCATCTCTATGTCAAGGAAAAGAATATTGGGTTTTATTTTCTTGACTTGTTCAATGCCTGCAATCGGATTGGTAAAGACTGTCAGTTCTATATTTCCATGGCGCTGGCAGAAGCTGGATATGATTTCCAGCGCCATTGGTTCATCATCGATTGCTATACATTTTATGTTCATTGTCTTAAATTGATACTCAGTGTGACGGCATATTTCCCGTTTCTTTCTCCTGTAAACAAGCTATACTTGTTCGGATAAAGAAGATCGAGGCGCTTTTTGCAGTTTTCTATTCCTATTCCTTTGGATGCTTTTGAGTCCGGATGGTTTAATAAAGGATTGTTTGTTGCCAATAATAATTCTCCTTTTTCTGCGCGAATGGTAATATACGCCTCTCCTTTTTTATGAGAAGATACACCGTGTTTAAATACATTTTCGACAAAGGTAATCAGAATCATAGGGGCTATATTCATTTGTTCCGTTTCATCGTGTACATAAGAAAAATGAACATCAAAGTTTTCTGCTATTCGATATTTTTGGAGTTCTATATACTGACGAATGTATTCTACTTCAATGTGTAGAGGAATTTTATCTTTTGTATTATTGGCATACATATATTTCATCAGATTGATAAATTGAATAAAGGCATCTTCCGTTTTAGGAGATCCTGTTACTACCATAGCATATAGAGTATTTAGATTATTGAAAAGAAAATGAGGAATTAATTCTGTGCTTTGTAAAGTGCCAGTTCGGCTTTTTTCTTCTCAAATTCTACAGCTTGTCGTTCCATTATTTGGTGATAAAGTTGAGTCAGTAGTCCTACAGCTGCACTAAAGGCAATCACAACTACATACAGAAACCATACAGCTTGTTGCTGAAGTTTGATTTTTGGGATATGTTGTAAAAGTCGGGTACGTCTCATGTGGTGTAACGGGGACTTCCATTTGATAGCGAGTTATGAGGTAAGTACCAACAGCTGTAAGTAAAATAAGAGAAACAGCTATCCAAACGTTTTTTCCCGGCAAACATAAAAGGCATGATAAAGCGGCGGTTCAGGATATATACGATATACAACCATGAAACCAACAGGTATACGAATAGTGAATTGTTTATCAGCCATCGTTCGATAGGCAGCAAGGTCATCATAGCCGGTAATAACACCAGACAGAATATCAGATCGATGTAAAACGGTAACTTTTTAATTTGCCACATAACTTGTTCTTTTTTGCAAAAATAAAAGTTTCTGCCGGTTTGAAGAAATAAGCAAAGTGGTGTTCACCACTACATTGATGTTGTTTACCACTACTTTGTTGAGAGAACATATTTTGTATTTGCAAGTAGATTATTTTTGTTGAAGTAAAGATATCGAATAGGAAAAAATTATATAAAGTGAGTATGTTTACGAGGGTAAGATTTGTTTTTTTAGGAGTTGCTTTATTATGTTCACTCTCTGTTTTTGCACAGACACTTTCGGGAGTTGTGACAGATCAGAAGAGTAGAGAGGGATTGATTTCGGCTACGGTTCAACTGATAGCTGGGGATGGAAAAATCAACTATACATCTACCGATCTGAAAGGAATGTTTCAATTTAAGAAACTTCCGGCAGGTACTTATACGCTACAGATTTCATATGTAGGATATAAAACATATAAGGAAGCCGTTATTATTCCTTCCTCTGGAGAAAAAAAGGTTAATGTAACGATGCGCGAGGATGTAAACCTGCTGGATGAGGTATCTGTTAATGCGCGTGCTACACGTGCCGAGCAGAAAGGAGACAGTTTGCTGTATAATGCTGAGGCCTTTAAAGTAATGCAAGGAAGTTCAGCCGAAGATTTATTGGCTAAGATGCCGGGGATTGTTGTAGAAGGTGGAAGTATTCAGGCTCAAGGAGAGGAAGTGAAAAAGGTGCTAGTAGATGGGAAGGAATTTTTCGATGGAGATGTGAATCTCGCCATTAAGAATTTACCTTCTGATATTATTGCAGGTATCGAGGTCTTCGATAAAAAAAGTGAGCAGGCAGAATTTACCGGGTTCGATGATGGCGAAGAAGTAAGAACTATCAATATTGTGACGAAGGAGGATTCCGCCAGGGAACTTTTGGTGAAGTGTCGGCAGGATACGGTACTGAGGATCGTTATAAGGTAAACGGTAATGTAAATTTCTTCAATGAAGATCGTCGTATTTCATTGTTGGGTATGTCGAACAATGTGAACCAGCAGAACTTCTCGCAGGAGGATTTAGCGGGAGTTATGTCTTCTGGAGCAAGTGGTAAGCGGCGTGGAGGTGGTCGTAACGGAGGACGTGGAGGTGCTTTCGGTGGAAATGCTTCTGATTTTATGGTAGGCAGTACAGGAGGTGTTACTTCGTCGAACGGACTTGGTATAAACTATGTGGATCAGTGGGGAGAGAAATGGAAGGTGACAGGCAGTTACTTTTTTAATCAGTCGGACAATCTGACACAGCAGCAGACCGAACGTGAATATTTCGACTCATCTCTTCCTGGAATGACTTACAGTGAGTATCAGGAAAGCTCTATGAAGAACTGGAACCATCGTTTTAATATGAAACTGGATTATCAGATAAGTAATAGAACCTCGTTACAGTTTCGTCCAACATTGAGCTTTCAGAATAATGACAGTCATGGATTGCTTCAGGGACTGAATCTGTTGAATGGCATGTCTGATAATGAAACAGAAACTGCTACGTTGGGAGAAAACGATGCTTACAATGTTGGAGCTGACCTTATCTTGCGTCATCGTTTCCTGAAGGAAGGACGTACCCTGTCGTTGATGCTCAGTGGGAAAATGAGCAATACCGATGGAAATACATATACAGATTATCTTAATACATTGTATAGTGCCGACGGCTTGTCGGAAACAGACAGCTACAGTCAGTGGAAGCAGACATTGAACCGTCAATATACCTTGCGTTCTAATCTGAGTTATACGGAAAGGTTAACCGACTATATGCAGTTGCAGCTAGGATATAAGTTGAGTTATACCGATTCAGAAAATGACCGTAAGACGTATAAGAAGTCTGCGGTGAGCGATCTTTACGATCAGTTGGATGAAAGCCTGTCGAATGAGTATCAGTCGGGCTATCTTACTCAGGCAGGAAGTGTAGGACTTCGTTATCGTACCGGTAAATTCAATGCTATGCTGGGAGTTGATGCACAATGGGCAGATTTGAGAGGTGATATGTCTATCCGCAGGCAGACAATTTGTCGCACAGGTATTTTTCTATATTGCCATCGTTTACCATGCGTTATTCTTTAGATCGGACCAATTCGCTACAGTTACGTTATCGCAGCAAATCATCTGCTCCTTCGGTTACGAGCTTGCAGAATGTTATAGATAATTCCGAATCCGCTTTTCTTTCTGCGGGAAATCCGGACCTTGACCAGCAGTTATCACATACGGCAAATCTGCGTTATTTGCGTACGACAAAGTCTGGACATACGTTTATTGCCATGGTTGGGGCTACCATACAACAAGATTATGTAGCCGACAGTACTTTCGTTGCAAAAGAAGATATGGAGCTTACTCCGTCGGTCACACTGAGTAAGGGAGTACAGTTTACTCGTCCGGTAAATATGGATGGTTACTATAGTTTGCAGTCGATGCTGACTTATGGTTTCCCTATTGATTTTATTCGGAGTAATATCAACCTCAGTCTTTCGGCTAATTATGCTAATGTACCTACTATTTTACGACGGAATAGAAAGTAAGACGCGTGAACTGAATCTGATACCGAAGATTATTATTGTAGCAATATAAGTAATAACCTTGATTTTACTGCGTCTTATTCAGCTGGTATCAATAAGATGTTCAGTTCTTTGGATACAGCTACAGGTAGTGATTATGTTACTCATACAGCTTCAGCAAAGTTGGGATGGACATTCTTCTGGGGGCTTACTTTCCGCAGTACGTTCGACTATATCGGATATACTGGTCTGGATACAGGTACAGAAGATTATTTCTTATGGAATCTGTCACTAGGTAAAAAATTCCTGAAAAACAATGCAGCCGAAATCAGGGTGGAAGCTTTTGATGTGCTGAAGCAGAATCAGGCTTTTACTCATAGTATCGGAAGCAACTATTACGATTATATCAACAGCAATGTACTGAAACCTTATGCTATGATAAGTTTTGTATATACGATTCGATAAATATTACTAAAAGACAATTATCATGAAGAAAATTATTTTTCTGGCTTTAGTAGCCTTACTGGGCATACATACAGTTGATGCTCAGCGCAGAGGAGGAACTCGTACTCCAGAACAGATAGTAGAAAAGCTCGACAAGAAGCTGAACCTGACTGATGAGCAGGAAAAGCAGATTACTGAACTTTATACGGAATTTTTCAAGAAAGAACTTTCACGTGAGGAGCGGAGAAGTGAAATGGAAAAGCTAAATGAGAAAATCACTTCTTTGCTGACAGATGAACAGAAAGAAGCTTTCGAACAGATGAAAAAGGAACGTCCGCAACGTAAACGTTCCTGATAGTAAAAACTCCTGTTATCTATTCCTTCAGATATCTTCACTGGATTGTCTGAAGGAATTTTTTTGTAGATAATAGTCTGGAAATTTGTATTCTTCAGTTTAGGGCTAATAAATAAAAAGTACCGACTTTTTGAAAAAATCGGTACTCTTATTCTAAAATATGAATTTTGTTTGGTTTATTCTTCGTTCAGCTTTTCATCGATAGCTTGTATTTTTTTCAAAACCAGTTCCATTTCACCTTTCAAGCGTTCAATCTTACGGGTAATTTCAGTTACAAGGGTATTACCTTTTTTCGAAGCAGACGATAAAAATCCTAGATTATTTTCATAAGTCTGAATGTCATTTTTCAGCCCTTCGTATGTACGTACCAGTTTTTCACGGTCACGGTATAAGTTATCACCTTTATTCAAACCCGATTTGAAATTACTTAATTTCTTTTCAGAAGCTGAAATATTCAGTTTGTCAAACAGTTTGTCTATCAAGCCGTGGAACTCATTGTATAAACGGTCTTTTTCTTTGAACGGAACATGACCTATGCTGTTCCATTCTTTCATTAAAGCACGTGTTTGTTCCGATGTTGTTTCATCTGTTGTTCCCGATGCGTCAAGTGCAGCCAGCTGTTTGATGATTTCCTCTTTCTTTGCCATGTTTTCAAACTCTACCGAGCGTTGTGAAGAAGTAGCTTATTCTTTTGTGCAAAGAAATAATCGCAAGCTCCGATAAAGCGTTTCCATACAGCGTCTGAATGCTTTTTGGCAACAGGACCGATGTTTTTCCATTCTTTCTGCAATTTAGTCAGAATTTCTGCAGTTTCTTTCCAGTCAGTGCTGTCTTTCAGAGCTTCTGCCTTTTCGCATAAAGCTTTTTCTTTTCAAGATTTTCGGCCATGCTTTCTTTTACAGACTTGAAGAAAGCAGCTTTTCGTTTGAAAAACTCATCGCAGGCTGCACGGAAACGTTCGAATATTTTCACATTCATCTTTTGCGGAGCATATCCGATAGTTTTCCATTTAGCTTGCAAAGCGAGAATTTCCTGAGTTTTGTCTTCCCAGTCGGCGAAAGTCTTGAATGTATCATATTCCATTGACTCTACAATTTCGCAGATAACAGTCTTCTGGTCCAGGTTATTCTGTTCTTTTTCCTTCAGAGCTTCAAAGTGTTGCTGATGGCGGCGGTTTACTGCTGAAGAAGCGGCTTTAAACCGTGCCAGATACTTTCACGCAGTTCTTTGGCTACCGGACCGATACTGCGGAATTCCTGATGTAATTTTTGTAATTGATGGAAAGCTGATACAACATCTGGTTCTTCTGCCAGTTTTTCGGCTGCCTCACACAGATAGGTTTTCTGTTCCAGATTCTTTTTGAAATCATATTCACGGAATTCATTGTTAAGCTTTACCATGTCATAGAACTTTTCAGTGTAAAGCTGATATGTTTTCCACAATTCGTTTATTTTACCAACAGGAATCTGTTTGATTTCATTCCATTTCTGCTGAAGCTGCTTAAATTCGTTATAGATCTTTCCTGTATCTTCCGTATTTTCGGTAAGCGCTTTCATCTTTTCCAGGATTTCGAGCTTCTTTTGCAGGTTTTCTTCTTTTTCCTGTTCCTGTTCTGCTGCCATAACACTACGTTTCTCTTTGATGGAACTCATGATTTCCTTGAATTTAGCTTCCAGCGGGTCGGGGGCCGGAGTGAAATCTTCAGGGTTTCCGCCTTGCTCGATAAAGTTCTTTCTCGCTGTATCTTGCTCGCTTTTGTGCAATTTGTAGAACGTTTGTTTCAGGTAGTCTATTTCTTGTTTGTCTGCATCGCAGGTATTATTGTTGATTTCTGTTAAGCGTTCTATTACTTCTTCTTGCGTTTGTTTTGGAGAATACAACGTCTTTTCATCATTCTCAACAGTAGAAACCGGAGTTTCGGGAGTGTTTTCTGCCGGAACTTCAGTTAGTGGACGGGTTGTTTCATTTACTTCCATCGTATATAGATTTTAAAGAATTATGTCGGCTTATCTTAATCCGTAGTTACAAATTAAAAGAATAAAATCTGATTTTCAATATTTTTTTCTAAATTTTTTTGCATTAAATAAGTTTTGGGGATTCCTTATTAAGAATAAAAGGCATGGAGGCTGTTTCAGTATTTATAAGAACAAGCTCCATGTATGAAAATATTTAAGAAAGCAATACGGTGATTCCCATGTACATCATCATACCTATAATGTCATTGGTGATTGATATAAACGGTCCGGTAGCAATTGCCGGATCAATTTTCAGTTTTTCCAGTGTCATGGGAACGAGTGTACCGAAAATAGAAGCAAACATAACTACGGCAAACAGGCTGATGGAAACAGAATAACTGACTGTAGCGGTCGCTCCAAAACGGATAAAGTTGTAAATATATACCAGCATGGAAATGATTGTTGCATTAATAAGAGCAACGACCGATTCCTTTAATATTTGCTGAAAAGTATTTCCAGAGTCGAGCGAACTGTTGGCAAGTCCCTGAACGACAAGAGCAGACGATTGTGTTCCTACATTTCCTCCTGTTCCACCGATAAGCGGAATATACAGGGCCATTTCGGGATGTGCCGCAAAAGTTGTATCAAAATTACCCAATATCATGGAGTTTCCGATACCTCCCAGCATACCAATGAGCAGCCAGGGGAGACGTGCCGTTGTCTGACGGAATACATTATCGTGCGATTCTACGTCCTGTGACAAACCGGAAGCCAACTGGTAATCTCTTTCGGCCTGTTCGCGAACTTCATCCATTACGTCGTCTACTGTAATACGTCCTACCAGCGTCCGATACTGTCTACTACCGGAACAGCCACTAAGTCGTATTTCTCGATGACTTGTACTACTTCTTCCAGCGGGGTATCTACATGTACCGATATCGGATCTTTTTTCATTACATGCTTTACTTTCGAAACCGATGGGCTGGTGATCATTTTCTTTAAAGGAAATACTCCACGCAACCGTTCATCGTCATCTACTACATACACATAGTAGATTTCGTCCATTTCCTCGGCCTGAATTCTCATTTCGCGAAGGCATTCGGGCATACTCCAGTTTTCATTTACGATAACCATTTCTGTACCCATCAAACCACCGGCTGTATCTTCATCGTATTTCAACAGATCTACAATGTCGCCTGCCTGTTCGATGTCTTCGATGTGCGAAAGAATTTCCTCCTGCTTGTCCTCGTCCATGTCACGGATGATGTCTACAGCATCATCAGAGTCCATGTAGTCGACAAAACGTTTGGCAATAGTTTCCGAAGGCAATATTTCGAGGAATTTCTTACGCGCGTCTTCATCCATTTCAATCAGTACGTCGGCAGCTTTTTCATTGTCGAGTAACAGATAAATGGAGCGCGCTTCTTCTGCATCAAGTTCATCGCACAATTCGGCAATATCAGCTGGATGCAGTTCTTGCAGAAACTCTTTTAGTTCCTCCGATTTTTTATTTTCGATCAGTTCTGATACCTTTTTAATTTCTTCGCTTTCCATACCTTACTCAGTTGCGAGTGCCTGTTCCACCCGGTTGGTCAATTCTATGAAGTCTTCTACGATAACTGTTCCGGACGTTTGTTGAATATAGGATCTGCACTGAGTGGGTTTCCTTTTTCCAGTATCGGAGAAATGGAGTTACGCAATGTCTTGCGACGTTGGTTGAACGTAGTTTTTACTATTTGCTTGAACAGCTTCTCGTTACATCCCAGCTCCTTGGTTTCGTTGCGTGTCATGCGTATTACGGCACTTTTAACCTTGGGAGGAGGATTAAACACATGCTCGTGTACGGTAAACAGATATTCTACTTTATACCAAGCCTGAATCAGTACGCTCAGAATACCGTATGTCTTGTTTCCCGGACAAGCGGCGATACGTTCGGCTACTTCTTTCTGTATCATGCCTGTACAGCAAGGTATCAGATCTTTGTAATCGAGCATTTTAAAAAATATCTGGCTGGAGATATTATACGGATAGTTACCTGTCAGGACAAAAGGGTTTCCATTGAACAGAGCAGATAAATCCATTTTCAGAAAGTCCTGTTCAATAATATTGTCACCCAGCTCTGCAAAATTCTCCCGTAGGTAAGCAACTGATTCAAAATCCAGTTCTACTACCTTTACCGGTCTTCCTTTCGGGATGAGAAATTGCGTCAACACTCCCATACCAGGTCCTACTTCCAATATCGGCAGGTCAGGCAGGTATCTACTGTATCGGCTATGTCTTTTGCCACTTGCAAGTCTTTCAGAAAGTGCTGTCCTAAGAACTTTTTCGGTTTAACTAATTTCATTCCGTATGTATTTTCTCGATATAAATAAAGATTTATTCTAGCAAGATATTATCTTTGCATCGTGCAAATGTAAGCATTAATCTTTAATAAATGATTAGGTTTTGGAACGAACTGATATAAAAAAACTCATAAATAAAGTCTTTCAGGTAGCTTTGCCTTTGGTGTTAGGGGCGGTTATTTTGCTATGGACGTATCATGGATTCAACTTCCGGCATGTTTATGAGGTGATGGACGGAGGTATGAATTATGGCTGGATGCTTTTTTCACTGGTTTTTGGCGTCTTCGGTCATCTGTTTCGCGGGTGGCGCTGGAACCTGGCATTGGCTCCTCTTGGTGAACATCCTAAAATTTCGAATAGTGTGTATGCCATATTTATTGCTTATGCGGCCAATCTGGTTTTACCTCGGGTAGGAGAGGTTTCGCGCTGCGGCATACTTGCAAAATATGACAATGTTTCTTTTTCCAAATCTCTTGGAACGGTCGTTTCCGAACGTTTAGTTGATTCTGTCTGTGTACTGCTTATTACCGCAGGTACGCTGTTGCTTCAGTCGGGAGTCTTTGCCCGTTTCTTTCGTATAACAGGTACTGACGGAGCTTTTTTTCTGCATTTGTTTTCGTTCGACTAATTTTTATATAACGTTAATCTGTATAGTAGCGGCTTTGGTTCTGCTTTTCTGGCTGATACGTAATCTGACAATTTTTGCTAAGGTCAGGGGACTGATTAAAAATGTCTGGCTAGGATGTCTTTCCATCCGTCAGGTACACCGTCCGGTATTGTATATCATTTATACTGTCGCTATCTGGTTATGTTATTATCTGCATTTTTATCTGACGTTTTACTGTTTCGACTTTTCTGCCGGACTAGGCTGGGTTGCCGGACTGGTATTGTTTGTGGTAGGGAGTATTGCCGTTATTGTTCCTACACCAAATGGAGCGGGTCCGTGGCACTTTGCTGTCATCACCATGATGATGATGTACGGAGTAAGTAAGGAAGATGCAGGAATATTTGCGCTTTTAGTGCATGGTATTCAAACCTTTTTATTAATTTTGTTAGGAATATATGGACTGGTGGCTTTGCCGCTTACAAATAAAAATAAAACTAAAACCTATGAATGAAATTCTTTCTCTGGCTCCACAGAATGTGTGGAAGCATTTTTATTCGTTAACTCAAGTGCCTCGCCCGTCAGGACATTTGGCAAAAGTTCAGTCATTTTTACTGGAGTTCGGTAAGAATGCTGGTATTGAAGCTTTTCAGGATGAGGCTGGAAACATCATTTACCGCAAGCCTGCACTCCGGGCATGGAAAACCGTAAGACGGTTATCTTGCAGGCACACATGGATATGGTTCCACAAAAGAACAAAGATACACAGCATGATTTCGAAAACGATCCTATTCAGGTTTATGTAGACGGTGAATGGGTGAAGGCAAAAGGCACTACACTTGGTTCGGACAACGGTATGGGGGTAGCTGCAATCATGGCTGTAATGGAAGATAAAACATTAAAACACGGCCCATTGGTTGCACTGATCACTGCCGATGAAGAAACTGGTATGTATGGCGCTTTCGGCTTGAAACCTGGAGAAATAGAAGGCGATATTTTGCTGAACCTCGATTCTGAAGAAGAAGGTGAGCTGTATATCGGTTGTGCCGGTGGTGAAGATCTGACAGCTACACTGGAATATAAGGAAGAAGAAACCGATCCGGAAGATGTAGCTTTGAAAGTTACTCTGAAAGGTCTGCGTGGTGGTCACTCTGGTATACAGATTGGCTGGGGACATGCCAATGCAAACAAGCTTATGGCTCGCTTCCTGAATCAGGTTATTGCATACGATGAAGCTTGTCTGGTATCGTGGGAAGGTGGAAACATGCGTAATGCTATTCCTCGTGAATGCGAAGTTGTGATTACTGTACCCGAAACAGAAGTAGAAGATGTACTGGCATTCGTTGGTGAGTGTGAACAAGTATGGCGTGATGAATTTGCTACAATCGAAGAAGGACTGAGCTTTAAGGCAGAACGTGTGGAATTGCCGAAGTACATGGTTCCTGAAGAAATCCGCGATAACTTGGTAGATGCTATCTATGCATGTCCTAACGGAGTGGAACGTTTCATCCCGACTATTCCTGATACAGTAGAAACATCTTCTAACCTTGCCATTGTTGAAATTGCCAATGGAAAGGCAGCTGTTAAAGTTTTGACACGTAGTTCTCGTGAATCAATGAAAGATTACCGTAATACAGCTATCGAAAGCTGCTTCTCTATGGCTGGTATGCATGTAGAACGTTCAGGCAGCTATTCAGGATGGGAACCAAATGTTAATTCTCCTATCCTTCACGCCATGAAGGAATCGTATAAGGCACAGTTTGGCGAACTTCCTGAAGTGAAGGTTATACATGCCGGACTGGAATGTGGTATTATCGGAGCAGTAGTTCCGGGACTTGATATGATTTCTTTCGGTCCTACTTTGCAGTGCCCGCATACTCCGGAAGAACGTTGTCACATTCCTTCAGTTTCGAAGTTCTATGACTTCCTGACTGCAACGTTGGAAAATACTCCTGAAAAATAATTCTTGAGATACATATAATAGCCTGCCTGAACGACGAGGAAATCGTTGTCCGGGCAGGCTATTTTTTGTCTTTCCTTGTATTATGGGAAAAACGTTCTTTTCTCTTTTCTTACTCTCTGTGAACTCTTTTAAAAAGCTCAGCAGAATAGCTGATTTTTTGTACAAAACATCTGGAAATTTCTACAATTTTTTTGAAAATATCGAGATGTTTTTCTGCATTTATCAGCATGTTTTTTTTGTAGACCTCTAATTGTTACAAATTTTCCTTTATTGCTCCATTATCGGTTTATCAATTTATTACCTGGATTGAAGCAAAATTATGTGTGTTTTTACTGATAATATCTACAAATTACATACGGTTTTTCTGGCTTTCACCGGCTCCGGTACCTTTGTATTTGCTCTTGGCTGTATTGAACTTGTATCTTATTGTTACAGAAAACTCACGATTATCGTAAGAATTTTTTTGATAAATATTATAATCTCCAGAATATAAGTGATAATAATCTTTGTTTGTATCGAGTAAGTCACTGCCTTTCAATTCAACACTGAGAGCATCTTTCAAGAAACTTTTTCTGACAGACAGAATTTATGCTGCCTATCGGATGTTCTATGTAAA
>ENA-OQBJ01001050-OQBJ01001050.1-human-gut-metagenome-genome-assembly--contig:-NODE-1050-length-12080-cov-2.107672_pt1 | contig 12080 bp, 7 predicted proteins | sample MGYA00242743_ERZ504545 | MGnify/ENA primary metagenome ERZ504545 (study PRJEB26092, sample SAMD00036252) | human gut metagenome | host: Homo sapiens | study: EMG produced TPA metagenomics assembly of...
AGATAATTTGTAATTTCAGAGGATTCGTAACGTTTTGGGTATCAATCATAACAAAATCCCTACTTCCCATAAGAAGTGGGTGGGGGAATTATGTGCCTTTATCTAAGCTTAAATGAAAGAGCCGTGTATTGAACACATCAGTCTGTTCATAAAAAATCCGTCCGGATTCCTCCGAACGGATTTCTTAACTTAATAAATATTTTACAACTTAATTTTTTTCTTAACAGCCTTCGATTCATTATGCAGACGGTCGAGTGCAGTCACTACATAGCGGTACTTAGTCTTTCCGTTTTCATAAGGAAGTTTATAGAAAGTATTGGTAGTGATTTCAACAATATGAGAAGGATCATTCAGATTAACCTTTTCATCGTTATTGAAGCGATATACTACATAACGCACAGCCTTGTCCATTTCATCTTTCGCCTTAGGAGCTGTCCAGAACAAAATATATCCGTCGCAGTCCACACCGGTTTCAGTTTTTTCACTTTACCCGGAGCCTCTTTATCGATAAAAGGAGAAGCCGGAATCAAAGCTGGATATTTGTGGTAGACATTTGCCAGAACCTCACGATAGTTGCCTTTATTTTCTACCACTGCAGCAGCATACCACTGACAGCTTCCCTGTACGGTTGGAAGCATACGCTGCAAGTTATATTTGGCAAGCATCTGATGCTGTCCCGGATTTTTCAGATCTGGCTTTGTTACAGTACGAACTACGTCTTGTCCGATAAACAGTGGACGTGCGGCAGAATGACGCGCCCACCAGCGGATCAGTTTATCATAATCTGCTGCCGGATGACCGATTTCCCAATAGATCTGAGGGATATTATAATCTACCAGCCATTGTTGACCCAAAGCAGTACATCGGCATACAAGTCATCGTAATTCTGAAGTCCGTTTGTATCGCTGCCATTCGGATCTGATTTTCTGTTACGATAGATACCGAAGGGAGAAACACCAAACTTAACCCATGGCTTACAACTGCGTACAGTTTCGTGAATTTCTTTTATCAAGACATTGACATTATCTCTACGCCAGTCGGCCTTGTTGGTAAATCCGCGACCATAAGCAGCAAAGCTGATGTTGTCTGGAAATTCTTCTTCCGGATTCGGATACGGATAAAAATAATCATCCATGTGAATAGCGTCAATATCGTAACGAGAAACGATATCTCTTACAATCTTGCAGATATAAGCTCTCGATTCAGGATATCCGGGATCGAAATACAGCTGTCCGCCGTAACGTACAAACAAATTAGGGTATTTATTATAAGGATGCATAGGCGACAATGCCGTAGTTCCCTTGGTCTGTGCACGATAAGGATTTATCCATGCATGAAGTTCCATGCCACGCTTATGACATTCTTCCACCATGAAACGAAGTGGATCCCAGCCTGGCTGAGGAGCTTTTCCCTGCAATCCGGTAAGGAAACGGCTCCAGGGTTCATAGGTCGACGCATAAAGAGCATCACATTCGGCACGAACCTGAAATATAATCGCATTGATACCCGCACCTTTCAGGTTATCCAACTGACGGATCAGAGTCGCTTTCATCTGTTCTGTGGGCATACCTTGAAACTGACCGTTCACACATTGTATCCACGCACCGCGGAATTCACGCTTTGGATGCATTGTCTGTGCCTTAACACTTCCGGCAACAAATAAAAGCATTGCCAGCCAAATCAATAAAACTTTTGATTTCATATTTTTTATACATTATAATCGAGAGGGCAAAGATAAGGAAAAAATAATCAATAACTTACTTTTTCCTCGAATCGATAAAAGAATAAAGCAATGAGGGCCTGTTTTACACATGTGAAAGCAATAAGCAGAGTTTTTTCCAAAATTGAAGCTATTAACACTCCTTATTTATCTTTTGTTTCACGATATGCATAAAATTCACTATTTTTGTCTATCAAAAACCAAACGAATCCAAGCATGTCTGACAGTAAATATATATCTATAAAAGGCGCGAAGGTAAACAACCTGAAAAATATAGACGTTGATATTCCACGTAATAAACTAGTAGTCATTACGGGGTTGTCCGGTTCCGGAAAATCCTCACTGGCATTCGACACATTGTATGCCGAAGGACAGCGTCGCTATGTGGAAAGCCTTTCATCGTATGCACGCCAGTTCCTGGGACGAATGAGCAAACCTGAATGTGATTTCATCAAAGGTATTCCTCCTGCCATTGCTATCGAACAGAAAGTAATCAGCCGGAATCCGCGTTCTACTGTAGGTACATCGACTGAGATATACGAATATCTGCGTCTGCTGTTTGCACGTGTCGGCAAAACTTATTCGCCGATAAGCGGTCAGCTTGTAAAAAAAGACAGCCCCGAAGATATTGTAAACTGCATGCTCTCATATCCGAAAGGTACACGCTATACGGTACAGACTCCTATCATTCCCCGAGAAGGACGCAGTGAAGCCGAACAGATAGAAATGGATATGAAACAAGGATTCACCCGTCTGGAAGTAAACGGTGAAATGGTTCGTATGGAGGATTATCAATATTATCCTGCCGATACGATATACCTGCTGGTGGACCGTATGAGCTGCGATGATACAAAAGATGCAATCAGCCGCTTGACCGATTCAGCAGAAACAGCTATGTACGAGGGTGACGGAGCTTGTCTGCTGCGCTTTTACCTGCCCGACGGAAGTACCAAACTACATGCCTTCAGTACAAAATTCGAGGCAGACGGTATTAAGTTTGAAGAGCCCAGCGACCAGATGTTTTCGTTCAACTCTCCTATCGGCGCATGCCCTACGTGTGAAGGTTTCGGAAAGATTATCGGTATAGACGAGCATCTTGTCGTACCCAACCGTGCATTGAGTGTTTACGACGGTGCTGTGATGTGCTGGAGAGGAGAAAAAATGAGCGAATGGCTCACCGAATTCCTGCGCGAAGCTCCGGCGCACGATTTTCCTATATTCGAGCCTTACTATAACCTGACTCAGGCACAGAAGGATTATTTATGGCACGGACCGCGTGACAAAGTCTGCATCGATTCGTTCTTCAAGATGCTGGAAGAAAATCAGTATAAGATACAGTACCGCGTAATGTTAGCCCGTTACCGTGGTAAGACAACTTGTCCGGAGTGTCATGGCAGCCGTTTGAAGAAAGAAGCGCTTTATGTCAAAGTGGAAGGACGCACCATTGCAGACTGGTAGAGATGCCGGTTTATCAGTTGAAAGAATTTTTCCGTACCTTGCAGCTCGACGAACATGACAAGATGATAGCCCAACGCTTGCTGAATGAAATCAATAACCGATTGACCTTCCTGCTCGACGTCGAACTTGGATATCTTACATTAAACCGACTCAGCAACTCACTTTCCGGGGGAGAAAGTCAGCGAATCAATCTGGCAACCTCACTGGGAAGCAGTCTGGTAGGTTCACTTTATATTTTGGACGAACCTAGTATCGGACTTCACAGCCGAGATACAGACAAGCTTATCAAAGTACTCCGCCAATTGCAACAGCTGGGCAATACGGTTGTAGTGGTAGAGCATGATGAAGAAATCATCCGTGCTGCCGACTATATTATAGATATCGGCCCTAAAGCCGGACGTCTGGGAGGAGAAATTGTTTATGAAGGAGATATGAAAGACCTGCATCCCGGAAGCAACAGCTATACTGTAAAATATCTGCTGGGAGAAGAAATCATCGAACGACCACAGACACATCGTTCGTGGAATAATTATATAGAAATAAAAGGAGCCAGAGAAAACAACCTGAAGGGAATCGATGTACGCTTTCCGCTTAACGTAATGACGGTAGTGACCGGAGTAAGTGGTTCAGGAAAAGTACGTTAGTGCGCGACATCTTTTATAAGGCACTGAAGCGTGAGTATAGTGAAGGCAGCGACCGTCCGGGAGAATTTATTTCACTGGAAGGTGATATCCAGATGATGAAGGACATAGAGTTTGTCGACCAAAACCCGATAGGCAAATCTTCACGCAGTAATCCTGTCACCTACATCAAGGCATACGACGAAATAAGAAAACTGTTTGCCGACCAGCCTTTGGCCAAACAAATGGGGTACTCGGCAGGGTATTTCTCGTTCAATACCGAAGGAGGACGTTGTGAAGAATGTAAAGGAGAAGGTACTGTAACGGTAGAAATGCAATTCATGGCCGATCTGGTACTGGAATGTGAATCATGTCATGGAAAACGTTTTAAGAGTGATACCCTGGAAGTACGTTACGAAGGGAAAAACATCTATGACATACTGGAAATGACAGTCAACCAGGCTATCGAATTTTTCGATGAACACAAGCAGAAGAAAATAGTAAAAAAACTGCTGCCGCTACAAGAAGTTGGACTCGGATATATCAAGCTGGGACAATCATCCTCTACCCTTTCGGGAGGAGAAAACCAGCGTGTCAAACTGGCATACTTCCTGAGTATCGAAAAATCTCAGCCAACTATTTTTGTATTCGACGAACCGACAACAGGATTACATTTCCACGACATAAAGAAACTGCTAGAGGCATTCAACTCGTTAATAGCACGAGGACATACGGTTGTCATAATCGAACATAACATGGACGTTATCAAATGCGCCGATTATGTCATAGACCTCGGTCCGGAAGGTGGAGATATGGGCGGTAATCTCGTAGTATGCGGCACCCCCGAAGAAGTAGCTCATTGCGGAGCATCATATACAGGGCAGTATCTGTTAGAAAAGATACAAATTTAGCCCATACACATACAAAAAAGAAAGTATATAGAGTAATTTTGATGTTTTTTTGTTAAGGTGCAGTAAACAATATTCCTCACTATATTGTTTAATTAATTATTTATTTTAATCAAAAAAAGAGAGATTTTATGAAAAAAAGTTGTTTTTACTCTGTACTTGCTTCTTCGCCTACATCAGCATAGCGATGGCACAGGTATCGAAGGTGACAGGTGTTGTCATCTCAGAAGAAGACAATCTTCCTATCGTAGGAGCTTCTGTCCTAATAAAAGGGACTAATACAGGAACCGTGACTGATATCGATGGGAAATTTACACTTGGCAACATTCCAGCAAATGCAAAGAAAGTGATAATTTCTTTCATCGGTATGCAAAGTCGCGAATTAGACATTAAACCGGAATTAAATGTAATCCTGAAATCGGATACAGAAGTTCTGGATGAAGTGGTGGTTACCGGTTATGGAGTAACAAAGAAAAGTACATTTACGGGAGCAGCCAATGTAGCAGATTCTACTACACTTGAATCACGCACCGATGCAAACTTCATGAAAGCGCTCGAAGGAAGTATGCCGGGTGTGCAAATGAATAATTCAACAAGTACGCCGGGTGCTCAAGCTAACGTGTATATCCGAGGAGAAAGTTCTGTCAATTCGGGTACACAACCGTTGTATATCATAGACGGAATGCCTATGAACTCGGATACTGATGCTGAAACAGCAAGTTACAACCGTGCATTCAATCCACTGGCAAACATTAACACGGCAGATATCGAATCGGTAACTGTTCTGAAAGATGCCAATGCTACTGCTATCTACGGTTCGCGTGCCGCCAATGGTGTAATCGTAATCACAACCAAAAAAGGACAGGAAGGAGCTATGCATATAGACTTGGATATCAAACAAGGCTTTACAAACATTGCTCCAAATAATTTTTCTTTCTGTAATGCACAACAGACAGCGACTTGTTTGCACGTGGTCTGGTAAACAGTGATCCGGAAAAGTACACCTACGAATCGGCTATGGCAAAAATAAAATCAGACTATAACTGGGACGGTACACAAAACTACGATTGGTTGGATGCTATTACCCGTACCGGTTATTATCAGGATTATAACATCAGCTTCAGCGGAGGAAATGGCAAGACTCGCTATTATGCCAGTCTGGGATACCTGAATCAGGAAGGTGTTGCCATCAACAGCGATATGAAACGTTACTCTGCCCGCCTCAACCTGGAAACATCTTACAAATGGTTCAACTTCGGATTTAACACATCATTTGCTCTGGCAGATATGGATGCATTCTCTCAATCTACCGGAGGATCTTATTCGAACCCGTTTGTCAGTGCTACACTGAAAGCAACTCCACTCGATCCTTTTTACAACGAAGATGGAAGTTATAATACAAGCATTTCATACAACCCATTGGCTGTTTACGATAAAGAGGCCGGAGATATTTATAATACCAAAACTACCACAATCAATTTAAATCCCTATTTCGCCATTAATTTTGGAAAAGGTTTTATTCTAAAAACCTCATTAGGTATCAACTCTTACGGCACACGCCAATATGACTTCTGGAGCTGGTACAACAATCAGGGAGCAAGCGACAATGGTCGTGGTACGCAGTATAATTCGAATACCACAACGATAACATGGACAAACACATTGAACTGGCTTTATACGTTCAATGAAAAACATAATGTTTCTGTCATGCTGGGACAAGAAGCACAATGGAAAAACTACTGGAACGAAGAATATGCCGGTATCAACTTTCCACTGATGGGCTACCGTGAACTGAATATGGCAGGTTCTTCTTATGGAATTCCTTCATACAAAACACGTAAAGCACGTCTGGCTTCCTTCTTCCTCAATACAAGCTACGACTATCAAGGCAAGTACTACGGACAGGTCAGCTACCCGCCGCGACGGTTCTTCTGTATTCGGAAACAACAACCGATGGGGTAATTTCTGGTCTGTAGGAGGAAAATGGAGAATCTCGGAAGAAGAATTCCTCAAAGACAACGACGTATTTACCAACTTAGCTATCAGAGCCAGCTACGGAACTGTAGGAAATCAGGATATAGACTGGTATGCATCACGCGGATTCTATAAGGCTGGATACAATTATAACAACGAACCCGGTATCGCTCCTGAGTCGTTAAATCTTCCTGACCTGGGATGGGAAACAAGCAAGAAGCTGAATATCGGTCTTGATATTACACTGATCAGAAAATGGAATCTGACTGTTGACTTCTATAATGAAGCTACATCAGACATGTTGTTTGAACTTCCTATATCTAAAGTTACAGGACTGGATAAGGTATACCAGAATATCGGTTCTATGCGCAACAGAGGTGTAGAAATCGGCTTAAACGGTACTATCTTACAGACAAAGGGATGGACCTGGACCGCTTATGCCAATGTTACATTCAACCAAAACCGTGTTACAGAACTGTCAGACGGAAAACCTGTTGAAGATACTTATACTATCATACAGGAGGGATATCCTCTCAGACAATTCTATATGGTAGAATATGCTGGTGTAGATCCAGATACAGGCAATCCGTTATGGTATAAAAATGCTACTGGAGATGAAACAACAACCAACTGGAATGAATGTGCCAAAAGATATCTTGGATCGGCCGATCCGAAAGCTTATGGTGGTTTCGGTACACGTCTTCAGTGGAAGAACTTCGACTTCTCTGCTGACTTCAATTACCGACTGGGAGGAAAAGTTTATGCATCTTCAAACCGCTTCTACCTTTCGGCCGGAAGTCAGGGTAATATAACTCCTGCAACTTATTTATATGAAAATGCATGGACAGAAGAAAACCGGTATACAGATGTACCTAAGTATGTATACGGAAACACATCGGGAGAAAACAACCATTCTTCACGATTCCTTTACAGCGGCAATTTCCTCCGTGTAAAGAACCTGCAATTAGGATATACTTTGCCGAAACATCTTTTGAAGAAAATACTGATAGACAATATGCGTATCTATATATCAGCAGACAATATCTATACTTTCAAGGCAAAAGATTTTGTAGGATATGATCCTGAAACATACACCAACGGATTGATAGCCTTCCAGTATCCTTCCACACGGACATTCCTGGCAGGTATTACACTTGGTTTCTAACAATTATGTTTAACGCATCAATATTGAAAATTAAATATGAAGAAATTTATATCTCGACTACTTATTTGTACAGCCTTGACAGGTTGTCTTGCTTCCTGCAATAATTTCTTCGATACAGAATATAATGAAGGAATAGATGTAGACAACGGACTTACCAGCGTAGACAATATAAAATATGCCCTAAATGGAACTTATTATCAGTTATTCAGATTCTATTTTGCCGGAAACTATTCACTGACTATTGGCGATATGGCTGGCGACATGGCATACCTGAATGGCTCGGCTAATCACTGGACCACCATCAACCATTATAGCGTAACAGCAGATGATTCTTACCTCAGCAGCATATGGGAATACGGATATAAGGTTGTAGACAACTCTGCACGTATCATTAAAGCCGGAAAAGAACTTGAAAGTACTACCGCCGATTCGGACAAGGCATCACTTAAACAATATCTGGCAGAAGCATACGGATTAAGAGGATATGCAATGCTGGCTATGACCAACATCTTCGGCAAGCAGATCAAAGTCAACGAAACAACAGACAACAGCGATGCACCGGGTATCGTTATCATTGATGAACCGATTCAAGCTTTCGAAGAAGTCAGCCGTTCTACAGTTGGAGCATGCTATAAAGCCATACTGGAAGACTTCAACAATGCACTGACTTGCTATAAAGAAAGCGGAACCGACGGCAGAGAAACAAATTCATATTTATCGGTTGCTGCGATAGAAGGCTTAATGGCACGTACATATTTATATCTGGAAGATTTCGAAAATGCAGTAAAGTATGCCCAATATGCTCTTGAACACTCGAACAAGAAAGTTGAAGCCTACACCGAAGACAGTTACAAAAAATTGTACACAGGAGGCGACAGTAATACAGAAAGTATCTTCCGTCTGGCAATTGACGTAAACAACAGCTGGTCGGCCAACTCTTGTGGTAACGTATGGACTACGTATGGAGGACTTCCCAGCCAGCGTATGAGAAACTTAATAGCTGATACAGACTGTAGAGGCAGCCTCTACCTGCCGACAATCAAAAAAGGCTCGTACACACAAATGCAATATGGAGGAAAGTTCTGGTATGGAGGAGGAAATACCGCATATGCCACCAACTATATTGTTAATGCTCCCGAAATGGAACTAATCATTGCAGAAGCAAAGTTACGAGCAGCACAACCAGACTTGAATGGTGCTAAAGAAGCTCTGCTGACTGTAGCCAAGAGAAATTCGAAGATTACCAGTGCCGACGATTTAGGAAATACCAAAGAAGAAGTATTTGCATTCCTGAAAGACGAACGCGCCCGTGAGTTGTTCCAAGAAGGTTTCCGCTTCTATGACTTACGCCGTTGGGGTGAAAAGGCTGATGTATATGCCAACAGCGAAGATCAGGTATCGTATAAATACACAAACTACGATATATCCCAGTTCTGTTATCCAATTCCTAGTGATGAAATCAATGCAGGATTTGGTATAGAACAAACTCCAAACTGGAACAATTATCTGCCTAAATAAATCTAATTTCGGCAAAGCCTTATAGGTCAGCCCACAAATACAATCCGTTTTAATGAACAAACTGAGTTTCAATCCCCAAACTCTCCCGTTCATTAAAAACGGATTTTTATTTTTAGCCTCAACAGAAATTGAGTCAATTTTTTCCAGATTTTTTATCCCCTTATTATAAATTCTTTTACCTTTGCAATCAAAGGGTTAGTCAACACACAAATAATACTATAAAACATGAACAAAAAATTAAAGCACTTGTGGGGTTAGGTATGCTTTTATTTACCGCTCCTGTTATGGGACAACAATTTCCTTATCAAAACACCAGTCTTACTCCTGAACAACGGGCATCCGATTTACTTGAACGGTTGACCCTGGAAGAAAAAGTTTCTCTTATGCAAAATGCTTCTCCTGCTATTCCACGACTAGGTATCAAAGCCTACGACTGGTGGAACGAAGCTCTTCATGGAGTAGGCCGAGCTGGAATTGCCACTGTATTTCCTCAAACAATCGGTATGGCTGCATCGTTCGATGATGAATTGATTTACAAAGTCTTTACAGCCGTTTCCGATGAAGCCAGAGCCAAATATACAGAATTCAGCAAATCGGGCAATCTGAAACGCTATCAGGGACTGACATTCTGGACTCCCAATATCAACATATTCCGCGACCCTCGCTGGGGAAGAGGACAGGAAACTTACGGAGAAGATCCTTATCTCACTTCACGAATGGGGGTTGCTGTAGTTCGAGGTCTGCAAGGTCCGGATAATATGAAATACGACAAGCTTCATGCATGTGCCAAGCATTATGCCGTTCATTCAGGACCGGAATGGAACCGACACAGCTTCAATGCCGAAAACATTGCTCCACGTGATTTGTGGGAAACTTACCTGCCGGCTTTCAAAGCATTGGTTCAGGAAGCAGATGTAAAAGAAGTAATGTGTGCCTACAACCGTTTCGAAGGAGAGCCTTGCTGCGGAAGCAACCGCTTGCTGATGCAAATCCTGCGCGATGAATGGAAATACAAAGGCATAGTAGTATCCGATTGCGGCGCTATCAGTGACTTCTGGCGCAAAGGATATCACGAAACACATCCCGATAAAGAAACGGCCAGTGCAGGAGCCGTATTGAGTGTACAGATCTGGAATGTGGAAATAATTACAAATCACTTCCGGAAGCTGTACAAAAAGGACTGATAGACGAAAACAAATTGATATCTCTGTAAAACGTCTGCTAACAGCTCGTTTCGAATTAGGCGAAATGGACGAACATGTCTGCTGGGACAGTATTCCATATTCTGTAGTCGACAGCAAAGCACATAAAGACTTAGCACTGGAAATTGCACGAAAAAGCATTGTCCTCCTGCAAAATCGGAATAATATCCTGCCGTTGAAAGAAGACATGAAAATCGCTTTGATCGGTCCTAATGCCAACGACTCTGTCATGCAATGGGGTAACTACAATGGTTTTCCTTCCCATACCTCTACCTTGTACGAAGCTTTGAAAGAACGTATTCCGGCAAATCAGCTGATTTACGACTTCGGATGTGACCGTACCTCTGGTATCAGTTTGGAAAGTGTATTCAGCCAATGTAGCATCGATGGGAAACCTGGATTCCGCTCTACCTATTGGAACAACATCAAGATGGAAGGCAAACCTGCTACCGTCACCCATACCAGTACTCCTTTCAAGTTTACCACATTAGGAGCAACAGTATTTGCAGCAGGAGTAAATATTCAAGATTTCTCTGCAAGCTACGAATCGGTATTTACCGCACCCGAAACAGAGGATATCAATTTCCACTTCGAGGCAGCAGGCATAATCCGCCTGAGCATAGATGGAAAAGAAGTAGCCAGCGGAAAATATCTGAAAAACAATATGAATCTGTATACGCTGAAAGCTGAAAAAGGAAAAACATACAACATTAAAATAGACTTTATCTTCTACAGCAAAGACAGAGCAGCCCAACTGAATTTTGATATGGGACGCAATGTACCTGTAAACCTGCAAGCTTCCATCGACAAAGTAAAAGCAGCCGATGTCATTGTCTTTGCAGGAGGTATTTCACCTTCTCTTGAAGGAGAAGAAATGCCAGTAAATGCAGAAGGTTTCAAAGGCGGCGACCGCACAACAATCGAACTTCCTGCTATTCAGCGACGATTGATAAGCGAATTGAAAAAATTAGGCAAGCCGATTATCTTTGTCAACTATTCAGGCTCGGCTGTCGGACTGGAACCCGAAAGCAAGATTTGCGATGCCATTCTTCAGGCATGGTATCCTGGTCAGGCTGGAGGAACAGCTGTTGCCGACGTTTTATTTGGCGACTACAATCCTTCGGGTAAACTTCCGGTCACTTTTTATAAGCATACCGACCAGCTTCCTGACTTTCAAGACTACTCGATGAAAGGACGTACCTACGTTATATGACAGAAAGTCCTTTATACAACTTCGGTCACGGATTGAGTTACACCAACTTTACATACGGTACAGCTACATTAAGTCAGCAAACAATCAGCCAAGGTAAAGAAGTAACACTCACAATCCCCGTACAAAATACCGGAAATTATGACGGAGAAGAAGTGGTGCAAGTATATTTAAGTTGCCCGGGAGATAAAGAAGGCCCTTCACATACACTCCGCGCCTTCAAACGCGTCCACATTGCAAAAGGACAGCGCGCAAATGTTTCTTTCACCCTCGACAGTGAAACATTCCAATGGTTTGATACAACA
>ENA-OQBJ01001051-OQBJ01001051.1-human-gut-metagenome-genome-assembly--contig:-NODE-1051-length-12078-cov-7.077232_pt1 | contig 12078 bp, 15 predicted proteins | sample MGYA00242743_ERZ504545 | MGnify/ENA primary metagenome ERZ504545 (study PRJEB26092, sample SAMD00036252) | human gut metagenome | host: Homo sapiens | study: EMG produced TPA metagenomics assembly of...
TACCCGTGCCCGAGCTCGAAGAGCCCTATGGCCGCCTTCCTGGCCTCGATATCATGCTTCACTCTCAAATCAACGCGCATAAAGAAAGCCTCCCATTTCTCATGTCCAAGAAATGGGAGGCAGTTCATACGCGCGGCGGGGCTTTTTGTGCCGCGCCGATGCCCCAAGATGGGCAAAACCAAGGCATGCTGCCCGCTGCGGATAGGTGTTGCACTTCTCAGCGTGCATTTTTGGGAGTATTCAGCAAGCTCTGAAAAATGCATAACGTTGTGAATGGGCCGCAGTGGCCCGCAGACGCCCATCGACAGCCCTTGTGGGCGGGCTATCGATGAGCGGAGGGGGCTGCCACCGCGTTTTTGGTTTGCGACGACCTGCAACACTGCTGTAACCGCGTCGCTTTGCCGTTTGCGATGGGGCTGACGGGGTCCACGGTGCTGAATACTCCGTATTTTGCACGGTCCAAGGTGGGGTACCCTGAGACGAAGCAAATAGATGCCTCATATTTATGCAGATACCGATAGGATTTATGCAAGATTGGGACTGTAAACCGAGCGCGTGCACAAAACCGGTGCGGGGACGTCTGGAGTCGGCTCGGTTTCTAGAGTATTGCACGTGCAGAAAGGTTAAAATCGGGGCTCGGTCTTAGTTTTACTTGGAAGGATGCATATGGCTTCTAATGTTGATGCTTCTCTAGAGGAGACGCTCTCCTATATTACTGACCAGTTGAAGACGCTGACTTCTATTGCTTCACCTACGGGCTATACCCGTGCGGCTACTGACTATCTAATGGAAACGTTGCGCGATATGGGCTTTGGCCCCGAGCGCTCCAATAAGGGCAACGTGTTGGTTGAGCTTGGCGGCGAGGGCGAGCCGCTCGTATTGGCGAGCCATGTCGATACCCTGGGCGCATGGTGCGCTCCATCAAGGACAATGGTCGCCTGCGTCCCACGACGCTTGGCGGGCATCAGTGGTCTACGGCCGATGGCGAGAACTGCACCGTTTACACGCGCGATGGCAATGTCTACACGGGTGTGGTTCTCAATACCGAGCCTTCGGCGCATGTGGCCGATGAGCCGGTCAAGACCATCGAGAAGAACATGGAAATCCTGCTCGACGAGAACGTCGACAGCAAGGACGACGTGCTCGAGCTGGGCATTCAGGCTGGAGACATCATCGCTATGGATCCGCGCACCACGGTGACGGAGAGCGGCTACATCAAGAGCCGCTTCCTTGACGACAAGCTGTCCGCGTCGATTCTGCTGGGTTTGGCCCGCGCCGTTGCTGGCGGCGAGGTGACGCTTTCGCGCAAGGTATCGCTGCTCTTTACCGTGTACGAGGAGGTCGGTCACGGCGGCGCTTTCGTGCCGGCCGATACGCGCGAGATGATCAGCGTTGACATGGGCTGCGTGGGCGACGACCTGGGCTGCACCGAGCGCATGGTGTCGATTTGCGCCAAGGATTCGGGTGTCCGTACAACTACGACCTGGTGACGACGCTGTCCAACATCGCGCGCGAGCTTGAGCTCGACTATGCCATCGACGTGTACCCGCATTACGGTTCGGACGTCGAGGCCACGCTCTCGGCCGGCTATGACATTCGCCACGGTCTGATCGGCCCCGGCGTGTATGCGAGCCACAACTACGAGCGCAGCCACATCGACGGCGTGCGCAATACCTACGAGCTGGTTCGTGCCTACGTTCAGCGCTAGGGGAGCAGCTTGCGACTCAGCTGGCCAATCGCTAAGGCCCGATTTCTCGGGCCTTTTTCCGCTTTTGGTCGTTTAGTATTATGATGTCTGAAATCTATTAACTAAACGTGTAAATTACTTAACGAGGTGATGCGGTGTATGGACACGTCTGAGTACTTATCTATGGGTGATGCCGCCCGCCTGTTGGGCGTTACGAAAGCCCGCATATCGCAACTTGCCGCATCGGGGACGCTTGTGTGCGATATTGTGGGCGGCCGGAAGATGGTCGAGTACAATTCTGCGATCGCCTATCAAAAGGTCCGCAAACGAGGGCGCCGTCCTGCAGCCGATGTGGGGCGCAAGTTTACGCTGATGTCGGCCGACCATGAGGTCGCGCATGTCTCATTTGATCCGACGCGCGAGTTTCCCTTCGAAATCGCCGAGGTCCTCGATACGCAACGAATGCCGTTTGGCACGTGTTCGAGCTTTTCTCCAACGGTGAATAAGCGGGAGCTCAACGCGTGGTGGGGGCATCGGTCGGTGCCCGATGTTCGCCCTGGGCTTATCTCGCGCTACCGCGAGCTGGGGATTGTCAGCGGCGTTGAGGTGCCGGTTCAGTGCCTGGGCCTCTCGCTTTCGGATTGCTATTGGCTGCGGCCGACCGATTGCGACGAACTCAAATGGCAAAACATCAATTACTTCGAGAATGATTTTGAGCGGTCTGCGCCCGAGGGGCGTTCGGGTTGGCTGGAGGCATCGGCCTTAAAAACCCCGACAACACGTCCGAGGGCGAGCTCCCTAAATCATGGATGATCCGCCGCGGCGTTCGCGTCTTGGCTAAAGGATGCGGCATGGATGACCAGCGACCCTTTAACGAGGCGGTTGCAACGGCCCTGCACCGTCGCTTGCTGTCGGAGGGCGAGTTTGTTCCTTATACGGTTGAGCGGATGTTCGATGGCCCTGTGTGTCTGTGCGATGACTTTCTTGATGGCCGCGAGGAATACGTTCCAGCCGTTTACGTTAAGAACGCTCTTGGCGGTCAGCGAGGAAACTCGACGTACGACCGGTACTCCCGCTTCCTTGGTAAGCATGGAGCAGACGAGGCTGCCGTGAGAAGGTCTATGTCGCAGATGATTGTCTGCGATGCCCTTTTGGCCAACAGCGACCGCCATTGGCGAAACTTCGGCATCATCCGCAATGTCGACACCCTGGAGATAAAACCTGCTCCGCTGTTCGATAGCGGCAACTGCCTGTGGTACAACGTACCAACTGCCGTGCTCGCAGCTGGGGAGTTTGGGTTTTCCGCTAAGCCGTTTGGGCCCGACCCTTCCGTCCAGCTGCGCTTGCGGATTTGCTCGATTGGTTCGATTCATCGCGGCTCAACGGATTTGTTGATGAGGCGATCGAGATTCTTTCGCAGAGCGAGTGGGCGACGGCGGAGGGTCGACTCGAGGCCATTCACCGCGGCTTGAGCGTCGCGTAATCGAGGTTGGTGCCGCTGTTGAGGTACTTCGACACGTGCAGTGATAAACCCGCGGCTACTTAAGCGCGCCGGTCACGGTGCCGCCGCCCAGGACGATGTCGCCCCGATAGACGACGACGGCCTGTCCGGGGGCGATGGCGCGCTGCGGCTCGTCAAAGGTCAGCAACATTTGCCCGTCTTCGCCGCGCGTAAGGGTCGCTGCCTGGTCTTTCTGTCGGTAGCGGTACTTGGCGCCCACGCGAATGCCGCCGGCATCGAGCTCGGCCTCCATGCACTCTGCCGGCGCGCTCCAGATCCACTCATTGGCAGTTAGCGCCGCCGCGGTTAGGTCCTCGGCTTCGCCAGATGCACAATGTTGTTGGCGGCGTCGACGCCCGTTACGTACACGGGATGCGCCATCGCGACGCCCAGGCCCTTGCGCTGGCCGATGGTATAGCGCAACGCGCCGTTGTGGCGTCCGACCACGCTGCCGTCGCGCCATACGATATCGCCCGGTGTAGCGGGATGTCCGCACCGACGCTCGATATAGCCCGCATAGTCGCCATCCGCGATAAAGCAGATGTCCTCGCTTTCGGCCTTCTTGGCGTTGGCAAAGCCCTGCTCGGCGGCAATGCGGCGCACGTCGTGCTCCTTGTCCAGGCCTGCCAGCGGAAAGATCGTGTGCGCCAGGCGCTCCTGCGTAAGCGAATATAAAAAGTAGCTTTGGTCCTTTTTAGGGTCCTCGCCGCGATGCAGCTGCCAGGTTCCGTCGGACGCCTGGCTCGTTTTGGCGTAGTGACCTGTGGCGATGTAATCGCAGCCCATATTGAGTGCCGCATCGAGCAGCGCGCCAAACTTAATATGGCGGTTGCAGATGATGCACGGGTTAGGCGTCAGCCCCTCCTGGTAGGCGTTCACAAAGCGCTCGATCACGTTGCGGTCGAAGGTTTGCTGCAAGTCGAGCACGTGATGGGGTATCCCCAGGCGCTCGGCGACGGCCTTTGCATCGGCGATGTCGCGGTCGACCTTACTCATGCCCGTGGCGGGATCGGGCGCGGGGCAGGTGAGGCGCATGGTGGCACCGACACATTCGTAACCCTGACTTTTGAGCAGATACGCGGTCACGCTGGAATCGACGCCGCCGCTCATGGCGACGAGCACGCGCTTGTTGTGCATGGGGAGGTTCTCCTTGGTGGCATGTGGCCAAAAAAGAAAAGCGGCGCGGGAGGCTGGTTCCGCGCCGCAGACATTGTAGCAAGTTCGGGCGTCCTGTGGGACACCCTGTTGGGATGAGCTCAGGCTGCCAGAAGAGAGGGGGGCCGGCGTGCCTTGGACTCGTTCTAGGAACGAGAGCTCTAGTCCTGGAAGAGTGCCGTGGACAGGTAGCGCTCGCCGGTGTCGGCGAGCAGCGCCACGATGGTCTTGCCCTCGTTCTCGGGGCGCTTGGCCAGCTGCAGTGCGGCCCACACGGCGGCGCCGGACGAAATGCCCACGAGCACGCCCTCCTTGTGGCCCACGGCGCGGCCGGTGGCAAAGGCGTCGTCGTTCTCGACGGGGATGATCTCGTCATAGACCCGGGTGTCGAGGACGTCGGGCACAAAGCCGGCGCCGATACCCTGGATCTTGTGCGGGCCGGCCTGGCCCTTGGAGAGCACCGGGAGGTGGCGGGCTCGACGGCGACGACTGAATCTCGGGGTTCTGTTCCTTGAGGAACTCGCCCACACCGGTCACGGTGCCACCGGTGCCGACGCCGGCGACGAAGATGTCGACCTTGCCGTCGGTGTCATCCCAGATCTCGGGGCCGGTCGTGGCCTTGTGGATGGCGGGGTTGGCGGGGTTTACAAACTGGCCGGCGATAATGCTGTTGGGCGTCTCCTTCTGCAGTTCCTCGGCTTGGCGATGGCGCCTTCATGCCCTTGGAGCCGTCGGTGAGCACGAGCTGTGCGCCGTATGCCTGCATAAGTTTGCGGCGCTCGACGGACATGGTCTCGGGCATGGTGATGATCACCTTGTAGCCGCGAGCCGCCGCCACCGAGGCGATGCCGACGCCGGTGTTGCCGCTCGTGGGCTCGATGATGGTGTAGTCGCCGCCGCGCACGAGCTTGCCGGCCTTCTCGGCCTCGTCGATCATGTTCTTGGCGACGCGGTCTTTGACGGAGCCGGCGGGGTTGAAGTATTCCAGCTTGACGAGCACGCGGGCCTTGAGGTCCTCATCGGCCTCAAAGTGAGTGAGCTCCAGAAGCGGAGTGTGGCCGATAAGCTGATCGATGGACGTGTAAACATTGCTCATGATGAACCTCCAAAGTGTTCAAATGACTGGATACCGTGTGGTTTTACGGTGTGTGTAGCAGCGAAACCCACAAACCTTATGGGTTGTTCGTTTTGCTGTTGGCAAGCATAGTAGCACTAAAGCCTAGTAATGCAATAGGAAATAGAAGATTATTACGAGTCGATTAACCATCTTGACGGGAATAGGTATTTTCAAAACCAATATTTCGGCTAGAATTTCTACGAATTAAAAGACCGAAAGGCAGCAATATATATGTTGGTTTCCACAAAGGGCAGATATGCCTGCGCGTTATGGTCGACCTGGCCGAGCACCAGGCGGCAGGCCGCATTCCCCTCAAAGAGATCGCCGCGCGTCAGGGGATTTCGGAGAAGTATCTGGAGAACATTTTGGCCACACTCGTGCGCGCCAATATGCTCTCGGGCATGCGCGGCAAGGGCGGTGGTTACGTGCTCACGCGCCCGCCCGAGCAGTATACGGTGGGCGAGATTCTGCGCCTGACCGAGGGTAGTCTGGCACCGGTCGCATGCCTGGACGGCGACTGCAAGGGCTGTTCGCGTTCGGATGAGTGTCCCACACTCGATGTGTGGAAGAACCTGGACAAGCTCATCAACGACTACCTCGATGGCGTGACGCTCGATACGCTCGTCGCCCCCAGCGAGGGCTACGACTACGTCATCTAGCCCCACCTGCTATTGGGGGACGGGGTAGAAATGGTAGATTTTCCTGCCCTCTGAGGCTCGACAAATGGCAAGGCCGCCCATCGTTGCGATGGACGGCCTTCGTTTTGGCGTGTTGTGGCGGTCCGTATCCGGTCGCTTTAGTTTCCGGCGATGCTGTCGAGAATGCTGCGCATGATGGATACCAGGATGCTGCCCATAAACGCCGATCCAAAGCTGGCGATGGAGATACCCGCGCCCAGCAGATTGACCGACAGGTAGCTGGCCAGCTCGAGCATAAAGCTGTTGACCACAAGCTGAAAAATACCAAGCGTGATAATAGTGAGTGGCAGCGAGATGACCGTCAGGAACGGCTTAACGAGCGAGTCGACGATGTTGAGGAACAGTCCCACGAAGGCAAAGCAGACCCAGGCGTCGGCCATGCCGAAGCTGAATGCCGGGGACGAGAAACGTTGCGATCGCGATGGCGATTGAGGTCAAAAGCCAGTTGAGCATAAAGCGCATGGTGTGAATCCTTTCTTGCGAATGGCATGGTGAGGGAGCGTGAGAGGCACATGCCTTTGCAACTTGGATGGGTGCGGGGCACGGCCCTGTTTGGGCGCCCATTGTCTCAGATATTCGTGGAGCTTGCGTGCGCATTCGGTTTCAAAACGGCGTTCGTCCTAGAAAACGTGCCGCTGGCAGAGAGTCTTGTCGCTTTAGTTTGGTGGTGTGCTAAACTGCTACGGGCAAAAGCCATAGGCGTTGCCCTATTGCATAGAACGGGCGAACGATGCCCGATGTCAGTATCAACTTCGATGCCTTTTGGCGGGTTTGGCGGTGATCGATGAATATCGAGAACATGTTTGACAAGCCTGATGTCAAGCAGCTGGTCCACGCATTTAGCCTTTTGGACGACGAGAAAGATATCCAAGCGTTTTTGACCGATATCTGCACGCCGCGCGAGATTTGCGATCTATCGCAGCGTCTGCAGGTCGCGCGTTATCTGACGAGGGCGAGCCCTATGTCGAGGTTCAGGCGCGTACCGGCGCTTCGTCCACCACGGTGAGCCGTGTGTCCAAGGCGCTCAACGGCGAGTACGGTGGCTACCGCAAAATCCTCATTAAGCTGGAGGATGGCGAGTAGGCCGCGCCAAAAACGAATTGTGCAAAACCGCTCCTCCGGGGGCGGTTTTTTGATCCCTTGGGACGAGAACGGATCACCGAAGGGGCCAGTCTAACCCGGTGATCCGTTTTCCTCCGTCCCCAAGGGATCAAATCTGTTGGCGTGGGGCAAATCTGTCCGCGTGGGCGGGTAGGATGGATACATTGATTATTGCGAACAGTTTGAGCGGAGGACCATGCCTGTTCGAATCTATACCACCAATGCCGGCACGGATTTGAGCGATGCCGAGTCGGCGTTGCTTGCCGACCTTATTGCCCGCCATGGACGTGCCGTGCTTCTGGCGCTAACGTTTGCCGAGCTCGACCTGTGCCGCCATGATGCGGCGGAAGCCGGGATTTCGCTGGGTATTGACTACAAAACGCCTACATCGTGGCTTCGCTCGCTGTGGGAGCTTTTGGGCGACGGGCGCGGTTTCGTCGACAACCTGCAGCGTCAGATGCTGTTTTCGGACATGGTAGCGCGCCTCGACGACGCCGACCTGCAGCCGCTTTCGCGCAGCCAGGGCACGGTGCGTATGCTCGCGCGTATGGCTCGCGATGTGCTGCCGGGTGTGGCAGGGACAGGCACCGAGCGTTGCTGCGACAACGTTTGCAAGCCCAAGCCCAAAAGCGACGCCGAGGCTCGCGTGTTTGAACTTTTGTGCGCCTATGCGCGCGGTTTGGACCGTCGAGATATGGTCGAGCCCTGCGAGGCGGCTGACATTATGGCCGATGCCCTGGCCGATAACCTGCCGGCGTGCACCCGCGCCGTATGCGTGCGCGGTATCACGTCGTTTACGCACGGCCTGCTCGAGCTGCTGTCTGCCGTGGCGAACAATGGGGGAGAGGTCGTCGTGCTGCTTGCCTGCGAGCAGGCGGCGATGCGCGAGGAGCTTGCCGCGGCATTTGATGCCCGCGGTGTGCTGTTCGAGGCCGCGCCGCTGAGGGAGGACGCCGTCGCGTCTGATGCCGCTTGCGGGACCGCCGCTCAGCCTGCCTTTATTGAGGTCGCCGGCCCCATGCCCGTGCCCATGCTTATGCGGACGCCATCGATAAGTTGGTGAAAACGCACAAGGAGTCCAAGGACGATAAGGCTGCTGCAACGCCCGCCGACCCCGTACGCGTGCTCGTTGTTTCTGCCCGGGCACCCCAGCTGTTCGGTGAGCTCGCCTCTCGTCTGGCGGCTCGTCATATCGCTGCCGAGACAGTTGAGTTCACGGCGTTTTCTCAATCCATTGCGGGCAGGCAGTTCACGGCGCTCGCCAACCTGATCGAGCGTATGAAGGCCGCCGACGAAGGGGCAGCTTCTAAGACTGAGTGGTGGCCCGCGCCGGAGCTTACCGACTGGATTTACAGTCCGCTTTCGGGCGCTGATGCCGTCAATGCCCGTACCTTCGATAAGAATATGCGTCTCTCGCGCAGCAAGACTACCGCGGGCGTAAGAGCCTGCTGCAGAGCGTCCAAGGCCAGGTGAGGGGCGCGCGCAAGGCGGCGAGCGACGAGAACTGGTTTAAGAACGTGCCGTGCGTGGTCTCGGACGTGTTCCAGGCGCTGTGGCGTGACAAGCCCGTGACGGCGCTCAAGGCCATGCTTGCCGTTGCCGAGGGGTTGCCCGATCGCTCGCTGGGCAGCTTGGATGGCCAAGCCCGTCGCCAGGCGGAGGTGGCTCTGCTGCGCCACGTCATCGACATCCTTATGAACGATGCTCGCGCGCTCGACGTATCGCAGGCCGCGACCGTGCCCGTGCTCGCTGGCATTCGCACCAAGGTAGACAAGCGTAGCACCGCCTACGATTACGAGACCTACGAGGTCGACCGCGCGCCGCGCGCCCAAGTGCGCTTTGCATCGCTTGCCGATGCGGCAGGCCTGCGCCCCGATAGCTACGATGCCGTGCTGTTTGCCGACGTCGACCTGGACAGTTATCCGCTCTCACATGAGGAGGGCCCGCTGGCCACGCTGACGGCAGAGTTAGATTGCAGCGGTGTGACGCTTGAGCCTGCCGCCTTGTTGCGCGTACGCTTTGGTCGCGCGATGCAGGCCGCGCGCGGTCCGGTTACGCTTGCCCGCGTGACGCACGATCGCCAGGCGCGCGAGTGCTACCCGGCTGCCGTGTGGACTGAGTTGCGGGCGCATGCCGAGCCGCTGGCGCTGCCGAGGCCGCTGAAGCTGCTAAAGCAGCTGACGACGCTAAGACCGCTGGCGCCGACAAGGCGAAGTGCGTGGGTGAGGGTGATACCGTAAGGGACTTCGATCCCGCGGCGGGCGAAGGTCTCAAGCGCGAGCGCGTGGCCTGTGAAGCCCCTCAGCATCTGAGTGCCGAGGCCGTGCCGTATTTGGTCCTGCGTCGTCGCGATGGCGAGGGCGAGGACGCGCCACTCGTGCCGCGCCTGACGTCCGCCTCGCAGATCGAGGCCTATTCCGCCTGCCCGTTATGCTGGTTCGTCTCGTATCGCGTCAAACCTCAGTCCATCGATGCGGGCTTTGGCAACATGGAGAAGGGCAACTTTGTCCATGACATGCTGGAGCACTTGCATGCCCGTCTGCCCCAGGAGGGCATGGAGCGCGTGACGCCCATGAACCTGCCGCGCGCGAAGGAGCTGCTGCACGAGGTCTTTGCCGAGACCCTGGCCGAGCACGCCGGCAAGCGCGGTACCGAGGGCCCGCTGGTGCCGCTCTCTCCAGTGGAGGAGCGCCAGGTGGCCGAGATTTTGCCGCAGCTGGAGGGTGTGCTTGCCTACGAGTCCGAGGCGCTCGCGCCCTTCGCGCCGCGCTACCTGGAGTTTGCGTTCAACGAGCTCCAGGTCGAGTATGCCGGCTGGCCGCTCGGCGGGCGCATCGACCGCGTGGATGTGGATGCCGAGAATCGCGCCGTGGTAATCGACTACAAGCATCGTTCGGGTGTCGAGGAGTTTAAGCTCGCCGATCCCACGGTGCGCGACGAGGAGTCGGGCGAGGCCCCCATCGACGACCCGCGCTGGTTGCCGCCCCATACTCAGACACTCATCTACGCGCAGGCCATGCGCCGGGCTCTGGATCTGGATACCCGCGCCGCACTCTATTTTTCGACCAAGGGCGGCAAGCCCGCGCTGCGCGGTGCGGCGAGCGCCGAGTTGCTTGAGGAAGAGCGCGGCGACGGCCGCATCCCAGGCCTTAAGAAGGGCTTTCCCGGCGAGGGCGGCAACATGGACTTCGATGCGCTGCTCGATCGCGTGGAGACCGGCATTGCCGAGCGTCTGCGCGAGCTCGAGGCGGGCAACGTTGCCGCCGTCGACCCGACGTCGGCTCAGGCCGCGCATGCGCGCTGCTCGTATAACCACGAAGGAACGTTTGTAAGGAGGGACGTGTAGACCATGGATCTTTCGACTTTGATGCCGCAACAGCTGCAGATCGTCAAAACGCTCGACCGTCCGCTGTTTGTCTCGGCGGGCGCCGGCTCGGGCAAGACCTTTACCCTCACGCGCCGCATCGTCTACGCGCTCTCGCCCGAATCCGGTCCGTTTGTCGAGCACCTGGACCAGGTGCTCGCCATTACCTTTACCAAAGACGCCGCGGCCGAGATTCGCGACCGTGTGCGCCGCGCGCTTATCGAAGAGGGTATGGACGAAGAGGCCCTGACCGTCGACGACGCTTGGATTTCGACCATTCACGGTATGTGCTCGCGTATCCTGCGCGCGCACGCGCTGGAGCTGGGCATCGATCCCGAATTCACGGTGCTCACCGATACCGATGAGCTTATGGATCAGGCTGTCGAGCATGTGCTGGGGCGCGCGACGGCGCCCGATGCCGCGCCTGAGCTCGCCGCCTCGCTTAAGGCCCTCTACGCTTGGTATCCCATGGCGGGCGAGGGCGGGCCGTTTGGCGCCGGTACCACCATCAAAGGTCTGGTGCGCGACCTGCTGGAGCTATCGAGCCAGCTGCCGGGCAGCATGGACGATGTGTGCGTGGCGCGCGGCCAGGCCGACACCTCTGCGCTTGCCGACGCCTATCGCGCGGCGTTGGGTGCGAGCAAGGCCGCGACCGAGAAAGCGCAGATGGCGCTCGATGCCATCGACGCGTTCGAGGCGAGCGGCAAGACCATGGCCGATGCGGCACGACTCATGATGTCGTGCACCATGCCGCGCGCGAGCAAGGCGTTCCCCAAGGAGCAGGTCGAGCTGCTCAAGGCCGAGGCTGCCGATGCGTTTATCAATATCGTGCTTGCCTGCGGCGGTCCGGCGCTCGATGCGCTGGTGGGCTTGGCCCGCTCTGTAGAGGCTGAGTACCGCGCGCTCAAGGCTGCCCAGTCTGCCCTCGACAACAACGACCTGCTGCGCATGGCCTACGAGGCCCTGCGCGATTACCCGGCCATCCGAGAGGCATACGAGGGCCGCTTTAAGATGGTCATGATCGATGAGTTTCAGGATACCGACCAGATGCAGGTCGACCTGATCCGTTACCTGACCGGCGCGGGCGAGCGTGCGCTGTGTACCGTGGGCGATGCACAGCAGTCGATCTATCGTTTCCGCGGCGCCGAGGTCGAGGTCTTCCGCCGCCAGGAGCGCAAAGTGGACGCCTCGGGGACGGCCGAGGCGGCGGCCGTCGCTGGCGCTGCTGCCGATGTCCCGCCGGCGAGCTCGTCAAGCTCGTGCGCAACTTCCGCAGCCATGACGAGGTGCTGCGTTACGTGGCACGCGTCTTCGACGGCGATGACGGCGGCCTCATGCAGGGCTTTTTGGATCTTGAGGCGAGCGACGGCCGCAAGGACACGCTGGTAGCGGACGCCTCGCGTTCGCCAGGCGCTCGTTTGTTGCCGGCGGCAGTACGCAGGAGCGCACACCAGG
>ENA-OQBJ01001052-OQBJ01001052.1-human-gut-metagenome-genome-assembly--contig:-NODE-1052-length-12072-cov-2.740142_pt1 | contig 12072 bp, 19 predicted proteins | sample MGYA00242743_ERZ504545 | MGnify/ENA primary metagenome ERZ504545 (study PRJEB26092, sample SAMD00036252) | human gut metagenome | host: Homo sapiens | study: EMG produced TPA metagenomics assembly of...
ACTAAATTGCACATTCAATTGAAACAAACAAACTTACTATACTCATGAGCAATCAACGATACATGCAGCGCGGCGTATCTGCATCTAAAGAAGATGTACATAACGCTATCAAAGAACATTGACAAAGGTATTTTCCCAAAAGCATTCTGTAAAATCATTCCTGATATTTTAGGAGGTGACCCGGAGTACTGCAACATCATGCATGCCGACGGAGCCGGAACCAAGTCTTCACTGGCTTATTTGTACTGGAAAGAAACCGGTGACTTATCTGTATGGAAGGGTATCGCACAGGATGCATTGATTATGAACATCGATGACTTGTTGTGCGTAGGAGCGGTAGATAACATCTTAGTATCTTCTACCATCGGCCGTAACAAGCTGCTTGTACCAGGAGAAGTGATTTCTGCCATCATCAACGGAACAGATGAGTTACTGGCTGAACTTCGCGAATGGGTGTCGGCGTATATGCTACAGGTGGAGAAACTGCGATGTAGGCGACTTGGTTCGTACGATTATTGTAGACAGTACGGTAACTTGCCGTATGAAACGTGCCGATGTCATCGACAATGCCAATATCCGCCCGGGTGACGTAATCGTCGGTCTGGCTTCTTATGGTCAGGCTACTTATGAAAAAGAATATAACGGCGGTATGGGAAGCAACGGTCTGACCAGTGCCCGTCATGATGTATTCAGCAAATACCTGGCTGAAAAATATCCGGAAAGCTACGACAAAGCTGTACCAGAAGAATTGGCCTATAGCGGTAAACTGAAACTGACGGATGCCGTAGAAGGCTCTCCACTGGATGCTGGTAAACTGGTTCTTTCTCCGACACGTACTTATGCCCCGGTGGTTAAGAAATTGCTGGATGCCCTACGTCCGGAAATCCATGGTATGGTTCACTGCTCAGGTGGCGCACAGACAAAAGTATTGCACTTCGTAAGCGACAATTGCCGTGTCATCAAAGACAACCTCTTCCCTGTTCCTCCTTTGTTCCGTACAATTAAAGAACAAAGCGGCACCGAATGGGACGAAATGTACAAGGTATTCAACATGGGACACCGTCTGGAAGTTTACTTGTCACCGGAACATGCAGAACAAGTAATTGAAATCAGCAAGTCGTTCAATATCGACGCACAGATTATCGGACGCATCGAAGAAAGTGACCACAAGGAACTGATTATCCGTTCTGAATTTGGAGAATTCAAATATTAATGACCGAACATAGATGGGCGCAGGGAATTCATTATCCAACCTGCCCCATTATATATATTTATGAAGCCACAAGAAAAGAAAGGATGTCTTATAGGAATCGGGCTACTCGTTTTATATTGTATCCTTACCTATCTTAGCATAAAATTTGACTCCCCAATTCTTAAAACGATAAGTTTCGGGATACCAGGATTCGCCTCTTCATATGTTTTTGGGAAATACTTTGGTATTAAAGATTTTCAATGGAAAGCCCAAAGAGATTTACCTCTTATCTTGCTTGGATTCATAGTATTCATTTTCTTTACTTGGATAGCCTATGGTAGATTATGGTAAATAACTACCTTTTCAATAACCCAACTGTATAAGCATTCCACTAGAATGGCAGAAAACAATACATTATTAGAAAAATTAGAAGGCTTAGTATCACGCTTTGAAGAAGTGTCCACACTAATTACAGACCCAAACGTGATAGCTGACCAAAAACGATACGTCAAACTGACCAAAGAATACAAAGAGCTGGGCGACCTGATGGCTGCCCGCAAGGAGTATCTTCAATGTCTCAACGGCTTGGAAGAAGCCAAAATGATGATGAGCGAGAACGATCCGGAGATGAAAGAAATGGCTCGTGAAGAAGCGGCCTCCTGTGAAGCTCGTATTCCGGAACTGGAAGAAGAAATAAAATTATTGTTAGTACCGGCAGACCCGCAAGATGACCGAAATGCCATTCTGGAAATCCGTGGTGGTACGGGAGGTGATGAAGCTGCTATCTTTGCAGGCGATTTGTTCCGCATGTATTCCAAATACTGCGAATCAAAAGGATGGAAACTGGAAGTATCCAGCGCCAACGAAGGAGCTGCGGGTGGCTTTAAAGAAATTATCTGTTCGGTAACAGGTGAAAAAGTATACGGTACACTGAAATATGAATCTGGTGTACACCGCGTACAGCGAGTTCCTGCAACTGAAACTCAGGGACGTGTACACACCTCGCTGCATCGGTAGCCGTACTTCCCGAAGCCGAGCCATTCGATGTAGAAATCAACGAAGGTGAAATCAAATGGGATACATTCCGAAGCGGTGGTGCCGGAGGTCAGAATGTCAACAAGGTAGAATCAGGCGTACGCTTACGTTACAACTGGAAAAACCCCAACACCGGTATCGTAGAAGAAATCCTCATAGAATGTACGGAAACTCGCGACCAGCCGAAGAACAAGGAACGTGCTCTCAGTCGTTTGCGTACATTTATTTATGACAAGGAACACCAAAAGTACATTGACGACATTGCTTCCAAACGCAAAACCATGGTAAGTACTGGTGACCGTTCAGCTAAGATACGTACTTACAACTATCCACAAGGACGTATCACTGATCACCGCATCAATTATACCATCTACAACCTAGCCGCCTTCATGGACGGTGACATTCAGGATTGCATCGACCACCTGATTGTAGCTGAAAATGCAGAACGATTAAAAGAGAGCGAATTATAAATACGCATGTACGATTTTATCCCACCCCGCGTACAAAAGAATACATTATTACCATTAAAATAAACGTGTCATGAACAAACATGAATTATTTGAAAACATCAAAAAGAAAAAATCTTTTTTGTGTGTAGGACTTGATACTGATATAAAGAAAATCCCGGAACACCTTCTGAAAGAAGAAGATCCGATTTTCGCATTCAATAAAGCTATCATTGATGCGACAGCTCCCTACTGTATCGCTTATAAACCCAACTTGGCTTTTTATGAAAGTATGGGTGTGAAAGGTTGGATTGCATTCGAAAAAACCGTTGAATACATCAAGAAGAACTATCCAGACCAGTTCATCATTGCTGATGCAAAACGTGGAGACATCGGTAACACTTCAGCATGTATGCCCGTACGTTCTTTGAAGAACTGAATATTGATTCTGTAACCGTAGCTCCTTACATGGGAGAAGACAGCGTAACTCCATTCCTTACTTACGAAGGTAAATGGGTTATCCTACTGGCACTAACTTCCAACAAAGGCTCACACGATTTTCAATTGACTACTGATACAGAAGGCGAACGCCTGTTCGAGAAAGTATTACGCAAGTCACAAGAATGGGCTAACGACCAGAACATGATGTATGTGGTAGGTGCTACCCAGGGACGTATGTTTGAAGATATCCGCAAAATCGTTCCAAACCACTTCTTGCTGGTACCTGGTATCGGTGCCCAGGGTGGTTCACTGGAAGAAGTCTGCAAATACGGTATGACTAAAGAGTGCGGATTAATCGTTAATTCAAGTCGCGCCATAATTTATGCTGACAAAACAGAAAACTTTGCCAATGTAGCTGCGGAAGAAGCTAAAAAGGTACAACAGCAAATGGAAAAAGAGCTCGCTGCTATCCTCTAAGCAACAATTAGTTTCCACATACAAAGAAGTACAAAGATTCTCAACAGGAATTTTTGTACTTCTTTTTTATCATATAAAAACAACCTTCCGAAGCGTTTGTTATACGATACCAATGAAAATTAATGGTCGTTTCAGGCAAATAATTGCTTTTTTTCACGGATATGTAAAAAAAAAAATACGTAATTTGCATAATTAAGTAGTAAGTATGCTTTTTCAGGCAACTAAATATTGAAGAACAACCAAGGAAAACCAAGGAATTAAAGATAACTAATATGGAGTTCTCAGCTAAGCAAATTGCGGAATACATCCAGGGAATTATAGTTGGTGATGAAAATGCCACAGTACACACCTTTGCCAAAATTGAAGAGGGTGTACCGGGAGCATTATCCTTTCTATCCAATCCTAAGTACACTCATTATATCTACGATACGAAATCTTCCATTGTACTGGTAAATAAAGATTTCGAACCTGAACATGAACTTCAGACCACACTTATCAAAGTGGATAATGCATACGAGAGTCTGGCCAAACTCATGGCGTTATATGAAATGAGTATCCCCAAGAAACAAGGTGTAAGTCCGTTAGCATCCATTGCAGAAAGTGCCAAAATTGGAAAGAATGTGTACATCGGTCCATTTGCGTGCATCGAAGACGGGGCTGAAATTGGAGACAATGTATGTATACATCCGCAGGCTACCATCGGAAGCAATGTGAAAATAGGCATGAACACCATTATTTATCCTCATGTAACCATCTATCAGGATTGCAGAATTGGGAACAATTGTATTCTTCACGCCGGAGCCGTAATCGGTGCCGACGGATTTGGTTTTGCTCCGGGAGCAGATGGCTATGAAAAGATTCCACAAATAGGAATTGTGGAGCTGGAAGACAATGTAGAAGTTGGTGCCAACACTTGTATTGACCGTGCCACAATGGGACATACACTTATCAAACAGGGAGTGAAACTGGATAATTTGATTCAGGTTGCCCACAATGTGGAAATTGGGAAACACACTGTGATGGCATCACAAGTAGGAATTGCCGGTTCTGCCAAAATTGGCGAATGGTGTATGTTCGGAGGTCAGGTAGGAGTTGCCGGACACATCAAGGTGGGAGACCACGTCAATGTAGGAGCACAGTCTGGTATTCCAGGAAATACAAAATCAAACACTACATTAATGGGTTACCCAGCAATTGACCCGAAACAGTTCGCTCGTTCTGCCGCTATCTATAAAAAATTACCGGATATGTACGTAGAACTCGGACGCCTGCAAAAGGAAATTGAAGAATTAAAAAAACAACTAAATAAATAAACCCATGTTGAAACAACAAACCTTAAAAGGCAGCTTTTCACTCAATGGAAAGGGACTCCATACGGGAGTTAAACTGACCGTTACGTTCAATCCTGCCCCAGAGCACTACGGGTATAAGATACAGCGAATTGATTTGGACGACCAGCCCATATTAGATGCTGTAGCAGAAAATGTGGTAGACACAACCCGTGGAACAGTTTTAGCAAAAAACGGGGTAAAAGTTAGTACCGTAGAACATGCGTTAGCTGCATTATACGCAGCAGGTATAGATAACTGCTTGATTCAAGTCGACGGACCAGAATTTCCTATTTTGGATGGAAGTGCCAAAGCATACGTAGAATGCATCAAGCGCGTAGGCATCGAAGAACAAGCTGCTCCGAAAGACTATTACATCATCAAGTCAAAGATTGAATTCCGTGATGAAGAAACAGGTTCTTCTATCATTGTACTTCCTGATGACAAGTTCAGCGTCAATACACTGATTTCATACGACTCTAAAATATTGACCAACCAATATGCTACGTTGGAAAATATGGAGTGCTTCCCTACAGAAATTGCTTCAGCACGTACTTTTGTGTTTGTTCGTGAAATTGAACCGTTGCTGAATGCTGGACTCATCAAAGGAGGTGACCTGGATAATGCCATTGTTATTTACGAAAAACAAATGACACAGGAGAACTTTGATAAGCTAGCTGACGTAATGGGAGTTCCTCACATGGATGCCAGCCATTTAGGGTATATCAACCATATTCCATTGGTATGGCCTAACGAACCTGCACGTCATAAATTATTGGACATTATAGGTGACTTAGCATTGGTTGGTAAACCAATTAAAGGACGTATTATTGCTACACGTCCGGGACATACCATTAACAATAAATTTGCACGTCAGCTGCGGAAAGAAATCCGTATGCATGAGATACAAGCTCCGATTTACAACTGTAATGAAGAACCGTTAATGGATGTAAATCGTATTCGAGAATTACTGCCTCATCGTTATCCATTCCAGTTGGTAGATAAAGTCATAGCTATAGGAGCAAACTATATTGTCGGTGTTAAGAACGTAACATCTAATGAACCATTTTTCCAAGGCCATTTCCCGCAAGAACCTGTAATGCCTGGTGTGTTACAAATCGAAGCAATGGCTCAAGTAGGAGGCTTGCTAGTTTTAAACTCAGTAGACGAACCAGAAAAATACTCAACCTACTTCTTGAAGATAGACAACGTAAAGTTCCGTCAGAAAGTGGTTCCAGGCGATACTTTAATTTTCAGAGTTGAATTGATGGCGCCTATTCGCCGCGGAATATCGACTATGAAAGGATACGTTTTCGTAGGTGAAAAAATTGTCTGCGAAGCTGAGTTTATGGCACAAATTGTAAAAAACAAGTAACATGATCAGTCCTTTAGCATATATAGACCCAGAAGCTAAAATCGGGGAAAACGTAGAAATAGGCCCTTTTGTCTTCATTGATAAAAATGTAGTCATTGGTGACAATAACGTCATTATGCCCAATGCAAATATATTATATGGTTCTCGCATTGGGAACGGAAACCGCATTTTCCCCGGAGCAGTAATTGGAGCCATTCCACAAGACTTGAAGTTTCACGGAGAAGAAACCACAGCAGAAATCGGCGATAATAATACCATTCGTGAAAACGTAACCATCAATCGTGGCACAGCCGCCAAAGGTAAAACCGTGGTAGGTAATAATAACCTGCTGATGGAAGGAGTACACGTAGCCCATGACACGATTGTAGGAAGCGGATGTATTATTGGCAACCAGACTAAAATGGCAGGAGAAGTGATCATCGATGATAATGCATCGTAAGTGCTTCTGTACTGATGCACCAATTCTGCCGTGTAGGAGGCTATGTGATGATTCAGGAGGATGCCGTTTTAGTAAGGATATCCCGCCTTTCATCATTGCCGGACGTGACCCGATTGCTTATTGTGGTATCAATATTGTAGGCTTGCGACGCAGAGGATTCTCCAACGAATTAATCGAAAACATCCATAATGCTTACCGTATTATCTACAACAGCGGAAAGATGGTGACAGATGCCATAGAAGAAATCAAGCGAGAAGTTCCAATGAGCAAAGAAATTGAATACATCATTTCATTCGTGGAAAACTCACAGCGCGGTATCATCCGATAAAAAAGATTTTGTATATTTACCCCATCAACAAAAGACAAAAAGAAAATGGTATACAAATTTAGAATCATATCTGACGAAGTCGATGATTTTTTGAGAGAAATCCAAATCGACTCTGAAGCTTCTTTCTACGACCTGCACGAAGCTATTCTGAAATCAACTGGATACAAAGATGACCAGATGACTTCTTTCTTCATTTGTGACGATGACTGGGAAAAAGAAACAGAAATAACCCTGGAAGACATGGGAAGCGGCAGTTCGGAAGAAGATACATATATCATGAGAGAAACTCCTTTAAGCGAATTGCTGGAAGATGAAAAACAGAAGATGATATATGTATTTGACCCGCTCGCTGAACGTGTATTCTTCATCGAACTTTCAGAAATCATCACTGGAAAAGATTTGGACAAGGCAGTATGCACTCGTAAAAACGGAGAAGCTCCTCAACAGACCATTGATTTTGACGAACAAATGAATACAAACGCAGCGCTCGACCTTGACGAAAACTTCTATGGCGATCAAGACTACGACATGGAAGACTTTGACCCGGAAGGTTTTGACATCAACGAAGGAAGCGGAAATCCTTATGATGAAGATAAATATTAAACAGAGTTGACACGCAGTTACATCAGTGTAAAACAATATAAGAAATGTCATCCTGGGTCTGACTCAGAATGACATTTTCTTTTTTCCTACCGACTATACCCGCACACAAATGAAAAAGCCCGTCCTTATCGTACTTATTGGTCCTACCGGTGTAGGAAAACAGAATTGAGTCTTTCCATTGCCGAAAAGTATCATACCTCTATCATCTCTTCAGACTCTCGCCAGCTGTATAAAGACCTGAAAATTGGTACAGCATCACCTACTCCCAATCAGTTGAAGAGAGTACCTCACTATTTTGTAGGTACCCTTGAACTGACCGATTACTACAGCGCAGCCCAATTCGAGGCGGAAGTACTAAAGAAGTTGGAGGAGTTATTCAAAACTCATCCGGTAGTAGTGATGACTGGAGGTTCCATGATGTACGTTGACGCCGTCTGTAAAGGTATAGACGATATTCCTACAGTGAATAAAGAAACACGCGAACTGATGTTGCGCCGTTATGAAAGTGAAGGTCTGGAGCAACTTTGTGCAGAACTGCGGGTACTTGATCCGGAGTATTACCGTATTGTAGACCTGAAAAACCTAAGCGGGTAATTCATGCACTTGAAATCTGTTATATGACGGGAAAAACCTACACTTCATTCCGCACCCGCAACACCAAAGAACGTCCGTTTCAAATCATCAAAATCGGACTCACACGCGACCGTGAAGAACTATACCAGCGTATTAACCAACGGGTAGATGAAATGATAAAAGAAGGATTGCTGGAAGAAGCCAAAAGCGTATATGCTTACAAGCACCTCAATTCACTCAATACCGTTGGCTACAAAGAGATATTCAATTACCTGGATGGAGAATGGGAACTTCCTTTTGCGATAGAAAAAATCAAGCAAAACTCACGCATTTATTCCCGGAAGCAAATGACTTGGTTCAAGAGAGACCCGGAAATCACATGGTTCCATCCTGCACAAGCGGAAGAAATTATGAAATTCCTAGAAGAACGAATCAATCAGGCGTAGCCGATTGGTTATCTTCCAGCAAGAATTCTTTCCGGAACATATCCACAAACAGAAGGAACAGCGATACGAGCAACGGACCAAATACCACTCCCATAAAACCAAATAAAGGAAGACCAGCCACTACACCGAAAATCGTAATCAACGGATGCACATCCGCCATTTTTTTTCTGAAGCAGGAAACGAATCAGGTTATCGCACTGTGAAACGATGATAGCCCCATATCCCAGCATCATCAGAGCGTTCACCCAGCTCCCTACAATCAGGAAGTAGATGGTGATTGGCACCCATACCAAAGCAGTACCCACCAAAGGAATTACCGAAGCAAAAGCTGTCAACATGGCACTTAGAAATGGATTGGGGGCATCGCAAATCAAATAGCCTCCTAATGATATAAATCCTTGGATAATGGCCAGCAAAGGAATACCAATAGCATTGGAACGCACCATCAGCTGCACTTTCTTCAGTACTTCAATCTTATTCTCTGCCTTAAAAGGCAACAGTGTGGAGACATAGTGCTCCATAGATTTTCCTTCATAAAGCATAAAGAACAACAGCATAATAGCTACGCACAAGTTAACCAGCAAATCGCTCACTCCACTCATCACCGATGCCCGATGGAAGAAGCTTGTGATACAAAGAACGACAGACTTTTCTCCGACAAAATATCAAAGCCGGTACGGTCTTTGATAAAATCAATCACATGCCATGCCGGACGAATGATAGCCTCCGTATCAAAGTGCATCTTTGAAACCTGACTAACCAGTGCCCAGCCAAACAAAGAAAGTGGTATCAGAATGAAGAGTGTCACTCCAATTGTCACCAGCCATACAGCCAATGCCGGCTTCATCTTGGTCTGAAGCCAGAAAGTGACATTCCGCAACAGCAAATAAAGCGTAAATCCTCCCAAAATACCGTTCAGAAACGGCTGTGCCTGGCGGAACAGCAAATACCCCAATCCAAGGATAAACACAATCAGTGAATATTTCCAATACCTTTCTTTCATGATTCCTTGATTTAAACTGTTACATTAATTCTCTTTTGCTTCTTCCTGCGGAATACGGAATGCCGTGTAAAGTTCCAATACCGCGGCCACCGTAAGGCACACAATCCATTCATTCCGTTTCCACAGCAACATGATTACCCCTGTCAACACCAGCAACATAGCTCCCAAAAGCTGCTGACGGCGCAAACGACGGATAATGATATTCTTTCCTTTATAATCAGAAACCAACTGTACGTAGCAAACAAACAAGCCCCTACGAGATACACATACGGAGCCCATGCCAGTTTTACGAACTGCAATATCAAGCCAATAAACAACACAATGGCTCCCACTACAGCCAGTTTATCCTTCATCTTTGATTCCATCACTTGTCTTCTTCAAAAATAAAAATATCCTCATTTTCTTTCTTCATCAGGTATTTTTCACGAGCCACCTTCTCTAATGCTTCCTTATTGGAGGTAATCTCCTTCAGCAATTTGCTATCCTCTTCATACTGCTTCCGGTAACGCTCTATTTCCGTATTCAACTGATGAATTTCACGTTTATGTGCAATGCGGCGTATCAGACTATTTTCATCCAACACTCCGATAATCAACAGAAAAGCACCGATGGTTACCCAATACTTATGCCTTCCGATAAAAGCCCATATATTAGCCAGTTTACCCATAAAATACACACTTTATTACCCTTGCAAAGATAGAAATTATTTCCTAGCAAGCCCATGACAAGAAAGAGATTTTATGTACATTTGCAGAAATATCAAGGAATCAAACAAAAGAATCGACACATGGAAAATTATATCGTATCGGCACGCAAATACCGCCCCTCTACTTTCGATACCGTAGTGGGACAACGTGCATTGACCACGACCCTGAAAAATGCCATTGCCAATCATAAACTGGCGCATGCCTACCTGTTCTGCGGTCCGCGAGGAGTAGGAAAGACCACCTGCGCCCGTATCTTTGCCAAGACCATCAACTGTCTTCACCCGACCAGTGAAGGAGAGGCATGCAACGAATGTGAGTCATGCAAGGCTTTCAACGAACAGCGTTCCTATAATATCCATGAGTTGGATGCGGCCTCCAACAACTCAGTCGAAGACATCCGTTCCTTGATTGAGCAAGTACGCATCCCGCCTCAAATCGGCAAGTACAAGGTGTATATCATCGATGAGGTACACATGCTGTCTACCGCCGCATTCAATGCCTTTCTGAAGACACTGGAAGAACCGCCTCAGCATGCCATTTTCATTCTGGCCACCACTGAGAAGCATAAAATTCTTCCCACCATCCTGAGCCGATGCCAGATTTACGACTTTAGCCGCATCACGGTCAACGATACGGTGGAACACCTGGAGAACGTAGCCCGCAAGGAGCACATCGAAGCCGAACCGGAAGCCTGAACGTTATTGCACAGAAAGCCGACGGGGGTATGCGTGACGCCCTCTCCATCTTCGACCAGGTAGTGAGCTTCACCAACGGGCACATCACCTACCAAAGTGTGATTGAGAACCTGAACGTACTGGACTACGAATATTATTTCAAGCTGACCGATTTCTTCCTGGAAAATAAAGTAGCCGAATGCCTGCTCACGTTCAATGATATTCTTCGAAAAGGATTTGACGGCAACCATTTTATCACGGGACTGACTTCACATTTCCGAAACCTGCTGGTAAGCCGCGACCCGTCTACCCTGCAACTGCTGGAAGCCGGTGCTTCTATCCGGGATAGATACCAGGCTCAAACGCAGAAATGTACGCCACAATTCCTGTACAAAGCCATGAAGCTGTGCAACGACTGCGACCTGAACTACCGGCAAAGCAAGAACAAACGTCTGCTGGTAGAGCTCACCCTTATTCAGGTAGCACAACTCACAGTCGAACCGGAAGATGCCGGAAGTGGGCATGGCCCTAAGAAACAGTTATCCCCCGTCTTCCATACGGCACAAGCCAGTCAGCCTGTAGCCCCACCCGCACAAGCGACTCCGGCAGCTACAGCTCCGTTCTCTCAGCCGACTCCTCAGCCTCAACCGGCGGCAGCAAGTACACAACCTTATACAAGTACCTTGCAGCAATCGGAAGTACCCTACACCAAAAGCAGTCCACTGCCCAAAGTCAGTACGGAAAGAAAGGCACCTGTCATCAAAGCCGGCAGTTTAGGCATGTCTATCCGCAAGACACAGACGGCCTCCGCAGAACCAGCTGCACGAACAGCATCCAATGCGCCTGTGCAACAGCCTGTGGCAGAGACATGGGAAGATTACATGTTCAATGAAAAAGACTTAGGCTATTACTGGCGTGAGTTTGCCAGTCTGCTACCTAAAGAGGAGGCTGCCAATGCCGGACGATGATGACATGCACCCTCAACCTGCTAGCCCGACCAGCAGA
>ENA-OQBJ01001053-OQBJ01001053.1-human-gut-metagenome-genome-assembly--contig:-NODE-1053-length-12066-cov-3.377000_pt1 | contig 12066 bp, 16 predicted proteins | sample MGYA00242743_ERZ504545 | MGnify/ENA primary metagenome ERZ504545 (study PRJEB26092, sample SAMD00036252) | human gut metagenome | host: Homo sapiens | study: EMG produced TPA metagenomics assembly of...
TGGGGCTTGAGGGTTCTAAAGTTTGACGGGGCTATCGCCCCGAGGGTTCTTAAGTTTGACAGCGGCTTTGCCGCTGAGGGTTGTGGTGGGCGCCTTACATTTATAGAAGGCGCCTCTTATGATAAAACCTTGACAACCGCCCTGCGGGCGCCCCCTTTGGTGCTGGCGCCACCACCTTTCCCCCGCAAGCGGGGGCACTATAAAGCTCCGTTATGCTGTGAGCAACTTATGAAAGGACTGCTTTTCAGAGCTTTATTCTGCCCCTGCATAGGGGAAGTCCGGCGCAGCCGGATAGGGGGAGGCGAGCGCAGCGAGCCAATCCGCAGAATGCTTATCATACCATATGACACTGAAAGTAAATCCCGTAACGCTGACTTTATACTTATCGCCCGCAGGGCGATACCACAACCCTCGGCCCGAAGGGCCGTCAAACTTACGAACCCTCCGGCCCATAGGGCCGGTCAATCCTAAGAACTTCCCCCTCTGAATCCATTGAACCTTTTGAACCTTCTGAACCTTCTGAACCTTCACACCGCAGGTGTGTCCAATGAACCCTCGCGCCGCAGGTGTGTCCTGCCACCCTTGTCACTTTCTTTCCTTCCATGGTATAATGAGTAGTCTTGTATTTATAGAATTCTTCTGAAAAAGAAGGGCTCTATCTATGATATAATAATGTATATATTTTACAGACCGGGGAGGCGATAGTGTTGGAAAAGCATGTCATTATCAATGTGACTTCCCTGCAGCGGGACGAGAACGGGAAGGATGAGACCATTTCCCTGGAAACTCCGGGTATTTACGGAGAAGAGGGGGATATGCAGTACATCAGCTACCGGGAAACGAAGCTGGCAGGCATGGAAGGCACCACTACCACTCTCCGTATTTTTGATGATCATGTCAATCTCATACGGGATGGCAGTTTCCTGCAGAACCAGGAGTACCGGCTGGGGGAGCCGTCGGAGTCAGGTTATGTGACGCCCATGGGGGCCCTGAAGGTGACTGTGGTGACCAGGGAAATCGAAAATTCCATTGTCCATGGGAAAGGACGCATGCGTCTTTCCTACGATGTGGAGCTGGAAGGTCTGTTTACCCATTTGAATGAAATTATTGTTGATGTTCGAGAGGATCCGGAATATTCATGGAAGTCAGAGAAGAACTGAAAGAACTCATTGAAAAGGCAAAGGATGCCGCTGTGGCGGCAGGGGAGCTGCCGGAGGGAGATTATGCTCCGGTGCAGCGGCTGGAAGTCCCGAAGGAAAAGGATTTCGGCGATTATTCCACCAATGCAGCCATGCAGTGGGCCAGGACAGCTCATAAGGCACCCCGCATGATTGCAGATGTGATTGTGAAACATATGGATACACCGCTGGTGTCCCGCATGGATATTGCCGGCGCCGGATTTATCAATTTCTTCCTGGCCAAGGATACGGTGTACACCGAATTGAAGAATATCCTGGCAGCCGGCCCTTCCTATGGCGATCTGCCGAAGGACAGGAAAGACCGGATTCTGGTGGAATACGTTTCCGCCAATCCCACAGGTCCCCTTCATATCGGCCATGCCCGGGGCGCTGCTTACGGTTCTGCCTGGTGAACCTGCTTCGGGCTGCCGGCTATGATGTACTGTCGGAATACTATGTGAACGATGCAGGCAATCAGATCGACCATCTGGCCGAATCCATCAATGCCCGTTACCTCCAGCTGAACGGCATTGATGCCGAAATCCCGGACGACGGCTACCATGGCCAGGATATTGTGGAAACCGCCCGCCATATTCTGGAAAGGGACGGAAAGAAATACCTGGACATGGATGAAAAGGAAAGGCTTTCCATTTTCAAGGAACTGGGACTGAAAGAAAAACTGGCTGCCCTGAAAAAGACCTTCATGATTTCAACGTGGACTTTGACAACTGGTTCTCTGAAAAGTCCCTCTATCCGGACCAGGTGAACGCAGCGCTCAAGGTGCTGAAAGATGAAGACAATATGTATGAAAAGGACGGCGCCCTGTGGCTCCGTACCACGAAAAACGGCGATGACAAGGACCGGGTGGTGATTCGTACCAACGGCGTGCCCACCTACTTCTGCTCCGATATCGCTTATGTAGGAAATAAGATTCATCGGGGCTACAACAAGCTCATCGATATCTGGGGCGCTGACCACCACGGATACATTATCCGCCTGAAAACGGCCATGAAATTCCTGGGCTACAATCCCGATGATTTTGAAATCATGCTTCTCCAGATGGTCACCCTCCTTCGGGACGGGAAGCCGGTGAAAATGTCCAAACGTACCGGCGAGGCTGTGACCCTGCGGGAACTGATGGATGAAGTAGGCACCGACGCAGCCCGTTATTTCTTCTGCGCCAGAACCCTGGATTCCCAGATGGATTTCGATATCGACCTGGCCAAGAAGCATTCCAATGAAAACCCGGTATACTACATCCAGTATGCCAATGCCCGTATTCACAGTCTGTTCAACCAGGCCAGGGAAGCCGGCGTATCCTGGGACAGCACCTTTGGACATACCGATTTCACAAAACTTACCGAAGAGTGCGAACTGGATCTCATCAAAAAGATGGAAAACTACCATCAGCTCGTGGCCGGCGCCGCAGCGGAAAGAGCACCCCAGCGCATTGCCAAATATGCCTATGAACTGGCTGCCCTTTTCCATCATTTCTACAGAGAATGCCGGATCCTGGGCGTAGACAGCGAAACCACGCAGGCCAGACTGGGCCTTATTACAGCCGTACAGTATATCCTGGTCCATGCCCTTCACATTCTGGGGGTTACGGCACCGGATCATATGTGATAGATTTTCTTTCCATTGCATCAATCATTTCATAAGGAGGTCCCATGACTAAATATATCTTCGTAACCGGCGGCGTTGTTTCGTCCCTGGGCAAAGGCATTACCGCTGCATCCCTGGGAAGACTTCTGAAGAACAGAGGATACAAGGTTACCATCCAGAAATTCGATCCCTACATCAATATCGACCCGGGCACCATGAGCCCCTACCAGCATGGCGAAGTCTTCGTCACCGACGACGGTGCGGAAACAGACCTGGACCTGGGCCACTATGAACGATTCATTGATGAGAACCTGTCCAAAGCCTCCAACGTCACCACTGGCAAAGTATACCAGTCCGTCATCAATAAGGAAAGAAAAGGTGAATACCTGGCTCCACCATCCAGGTCATTCCCCATATTACCAATGAAATCAAAGACCGGGTACTCCGGGTAGGCAGAAACGACAACGCCGACATCGTGATCACTGAAATCGGCGGCACCGTAGGGGACATCGAATCCCTGCCCTTCCTGGAAGCCATCCGTCAGGTAAAGAAGGACGTACCGAACCGGAACGATGTGCTCTATATCCATGTCACCCTGGTGCCCTATATCGAAGCGGCAGATGAACTGAAATCCAAGCCCACCCAGCACTCCGTCAAGGAACTGCGCTCCATCGGCATTCAGCCGGACATTATCGTATGCCGCACAGTGAAAGAACTGCCGGACGATATGAAACGGAAAATCGCCTCTTCTGCGACGTGGAACCGAATGCAGTCATTAACAACCTTACCGCCCAGAGCATTTACGAAGTGCCCCTCCTGCTCCAGAAAGAAGGACTGGACCGCATTGCCCTGGAAAAACTGGGACTGGACGACAGCCCCTGCGATATGGACGACTGGAAAGCCATGGTGGGCCGCATCCTGTCCGCTGACAAAGAAGTGGACATCGCCCTGGTAGCAAGTACGTGGAACTCCACGACGCCTACCTCTCCGTAGTGGAAGCCCTCTCCCATGCAGGCTACGCCTTCGGCACCAAAGTCAATATCCACTGGATTAATTCCGAAGTACTGGAAGAAGAAAAACCGGACCTTCGCGAAGTATTCAAAGGCATCGACGGCATCGTAGTGCCCGGAGGCTTCGGTTACCGCGGCGTAGAAGGCAAGATCGAAACCATTAAGTACGCCCGCACCAACAACATCCCCTTCCTGGGGCTCTGCCTGGGCATGCAGTGCGCTGTCATCGAATTCGCCCGTGACGTATGCGGCATGAAAGACGCCAACTCCACCGAATTCGACGCAGAAACACCATACCCCGTCATCGACTCATGCCTGACCAGGAAGACGTCACCGAAAAAAGGCGGCACCATGCGCCTCGGCATCTACCCCTGCAAACTCACCGAAGGATCCAAAGCCCGGGAACTCTACGGTGGCCAGGAAATCGTATACGAAAGACATCGTCATAGATACGAAGTATCCAACGCCCTCCGTCCGGAACTGGAAAAAGCAGGCCTTTCCATCTGCGGCACCAGCCTGATGGACGTCTGGTAGAAACCATCGAACTGAAAGATCACCCCTACTTCGAAGCCACCCAGGCCCATCCGGAATTTAAGAGCCGCCCCAACCGTCCCCATCCCCTCTTCGTGGGACTGGTGAAAGCAGCCATTGAACATCATAAGGGATAAAGATAGGCAAAAGCACCGCGGAAGCGGTGCTTTTTTGATGGACAAGCCCCTGTGGGGCTTGAGGGGTGACGGCCCGATGGGCCGAAGGTTCTTAAGGGGCTTAAGTTTGACACGCCTGCGGCCGTGAGGGTTGTAGTATGGCGCCTTATGGATACGCTGCGGGCGTGAGGGTTCTAAAGTTTGACGGGGCTGTCGCCCCGAGGGTTCTTAAGTTTGACAGCGGCTCTGCCGCTGAGGGTTGTTGTGGGCGCCTTACATTTATAGAAGGCGCCCTCTTATGATAAAACCTTTACAACCGGGCTTTCGCCCGAGGGAAAACAGACCGACCTCGCTCCGCAGGCGCGGTTGTATGGTTTTCCACAGCAGAATGCTTATCATGCCATATGGTACAGCAAGGTCATCCCGTAACGCTGACTTTATAAGTATTGCCCGAAGGGCAATCCACAACCCTCGGGGCCGAAGGCCCCGTCAAACTTTAGAACCCTCCGGCCCATGGGGCCGGTCAATCCTAAGAACCTTTCCTTTTGAACCTTCTGAACCCTCACACCGAAGGTGTGTCCAGTGGCGCAGCGGATAGGGGAGGCGAGCGCAGTGAGCCAATCAGCAGAATGCTTTTCATGACGTATGATGCAGATAGGTTAATCCGTAACGCTGACTTTATAAGCATTGCCCGAAGGGCAATCCACAACCCTCGGCCCAAAGGGCCGTCAAACTTAAGAACCTTTAGAACCCTCCGGGCGAAGCCCGGTCAACCCTCACGCCGCAGGCGTGTCCGTGGGCGGAGCCGCGCCCCTTTTCCCTCTGTCTGGTGTATAATAAAGAAAAATTCCCTTTTCGTTTCCCCGAGAGAAGGTGTCCTTCATGCATGATGAACAGATGACCGAGGAGAAGAAAAAGATTATCCATCTCCTGCTTTCCCACATGACCGGCCGGTTTTATCCCCTGGCCTGCCAGAGCTTTGCAGTTCCTGACATGACGGTGGACCGGGCGGTGACGGCCATGGCCCGGAAGAAGAATCTGCCCTGGCTGATAACAAAAAGGTACGGAACAGCGTCATTCGGAAGTACGTCCATTTCCGGCTGGAGCTGGCTTCTCTTATGGTGAAATCGGACAGCAGGTGCTCTGATTTCCTGGCGGAAACGGTGAAGGACAGTCTGGATTTTGACATTACCCGCTCCTTCAGCGGTGAGTTTGACAATGTGCGCCGAGCCCTTCTGCCCTTCAAGTCTCCTTTTGCCATGGAAAGTGGATGGTGATTCCCCTCATTACCTATCTGTCTGCAGAAACGGGTGTGTCCCTTTCGCTGCTGACAGACTATCTGATGAAGGAAACAGAGGAGTACATGGCCAGGGTGAAGGAAGAAAGTGCTTCTTTCATGGATGCCCTGTCCTTCTGCAATCCCGATTTCCACGATACCACCGCATTGAAGCTGCCTTTCCTTCTTCTTCAGTGCATCTGCGAGAACCTGGGCATGGAGGAGGGGGGACTGGTGACGGAAAGCGCCCAGATCCTCATGCCCCTGTCAGAGGTGACGCCCTACATGGCAAAGAAGAAACTAACGCCTGCGGGGGCCCGTTTCTTTTACCATTACATTGTTTTCCGGGCCATGGTGCTTTCCTTCTTCGGGTCCTATATGTATCAGGACAGAAAGCTCCGGGACTCCATTTATAAAGGTGTCATGAAAAGCCGCCCCGTGATGCGGCTCATCCGCACTGCCAGGGCCATCCATTTTCTGGGGGATGAGGATTTCATCATGAACCAGCGGCTCTATCTGAAAATCAATATGTTCATGCGGCAGTGGGCGATTTTCGATCCGAAACGGAAGGAACACTACTACCGCTACTACCCCAATTTCACTTCCTACATCGGCGACCGCATGGAAGATGAAAGTTTTGGAGACCGGATTAATCTGCTGTTAGATGAATTCTGCCAGGCAGATCGGTTTACCCTCTCTGAACGGGACCGGAATTTCCTTCTCCAGGAAACGGCAGCCTACATCAATACAGTGAGCCACGCCATGTACTTTGCCTACAATATCGGATTCAGGCGGCCTGAGGATTTCATCGATTCCCGGTGGAATGAGTGGACAAAGAATCCGCTGCTCAAAGGATTCAAAAAGATTTTCGGCCTGTGAGGCAACCGCTCTGGCGCCCTATGGGGCTTGAAAGTTCTAAAGTTTGACGGGGCTATCGCCCCGAGGGTTCTTAAGTTTGACAGCGGCTCTGCCGCTGAGGGTTGTGGTAGGCGCCTCTAAATTATAAAAGGCGCCAAATTATATGATAAAAACCATACAGCCACCCTGGGGGACTTTATTCTCCGCTATGGGTTGAGCTGTTTAAGTCAGCACTAAAGTAAGCGCAGAGCAAATCTCCCCCGCCGGGGAGATGCCGCAGGCAGAAGGGGTGCATTTCCAACGGGCCCCAGGCCCGGTTGTTTGATTTTCGGCTTTTGCCGCCGCAGGCGGCATTAAAAACTGCGGCGTCAGCCGCCACCACAACCCTCGGCCTGCAAGGCCGTCAAACTTAAGAACCCTTGGGCCGAAGGCCCATCCATCTTAAGAACCTTCCCTTATAAACCCGGTCCGCAGAGCGGCCTTATTGTTTCACGTGAAACATTTCTAAAAAAAGCAGCCCGTCTCTATGACGCGCTGCGTTTTTATCAATAGTTTCCAGGCAGGAAGTAGGTAGGATCCACGCGTCGCCGTTAATCCTTACTTCATAGTGGCAGTGGGGACCGGTGCTGTTTCCTGTGCTGCCGGCCAGGGCGATGACGGTGCCCTGTTCCACCTGCTGTCCCACGGACACCAGAAGAGCGGAGTTATGGCCGTAGCGGGTAACAAGGCCGCCATCGTGTTTGATTTCTACCAGATTGCCATAGCCTCCCACCCAGCCGGCCTGGGTTACCACGCCGGAGGCGGTGGCTTCGATGGGACTGCCGTAATCGACAGCAATATCAATGCCTTCATGGTAAGTAGAGCCGATGCCGCCGGGGCTTGACCGGAAACCGTAGGTACTGGAAATGGTGCCCTTCACCGGCCACATATCAGGGGTGGTGGAGGAGGTATGGAGGAGCGGAGCCTGCATGCCATAGGTTTCATTAATCAGCTTTTCCCGAAGGACGATCATAGTTTTAATCTGGCTGTCCAGCCGTTTATCCAGCTTCCTCATGCTGCTCAGCAGCTGGCCGGGGGTGGAAATTTCACTGTCTCCATCCTCTGCCCCATTTTCATGTTCCGAAGCCTTTACATCCCTTGCTTTATCGGGCACCGTAGAAGCACCGCCCTGGCCGCCTTCACCAGAAGCAGAAATATTCTGTCCTGCGCCGTTGTTATTGGCTTTAATCATATCCTGCAGCTGGGAGGACAGTTTTTCAATGGTTTTCGTCTTATCGGACAGGGCGTTCATTTTTTCTTCCGCCATTTTCAGCTGGTTCTTATAGAGCTCATTTTCGCTCTTCAGGGAGTTCATGGAAACAGCGGCATACACCGCTGTGCCCAGGCTCAGGACGAAAACAGCCGCGCCTGCCAGGGATAGGATTTTCAGTTTTTTGATTTCTTTGTCTGTAAAGGAGAAGGTCACTTCTCCTGTGTCTTTATTCAGTGTTTTTTTCATGGATTACCTTTTATCTGAAATCAACTGCCGGAAGTATCCCCATATTCCGGAGGTTACATGGTAGACTTGGGGTACCTTAAGGTATTCCCGATTACATGAGGCTCATAGGATTCATAAGACAGCGGATTGCCGTCAAAGGCGCGCTGCCCTGTGCATCAAAGTTTTTACAGATGCCCCTTCCTCGCGGAAATGCATCTTTGTTACAGAGGCTTTTACCGACCCTTAGCGGTATCGATCTTATGCTGCTGGGGCTTGGATTCCGGAGATGCGGGGGCTGCCTGATTTCCTGCTTCTTCTGCCATATCGGGCATCAGGGTATCCAGAGCGATATTGATACTTTCCGCTTCTTCCGAAGAAAGGGCTTCCCGGCACTGGCCGTTCACTACTTTCTTGGCGTAAATGCGGGAAGTATCATGACCGGCCAGGGAAGACAGGATGAAGCCGTTATTCTTCCCGTCCAGCACGGTAAGGGAGAAGGACAGCTTGTCTCCCGTATCATCGAAGGCATCATAGCGCACCAGACCCACCTTTTGGAAGGACTGGAGCTGCATGGTAGCCAGCAGTTCCTGCTGATGAAGCATATTTTCAGAGGAAGCCACCATTTCCCGAAGCTCCCTGACTTCGGTGGACAGTTTCAGCTCAATGGAACCGCCATCTTCGCCGTTCATGAAATATTTATATTTCTTGGCCAGACGGTTCAGTTTATTTCTAAGCAGTACATACTGCAGGAGAATAAAAAGGAAAACTACAATGACTACGCCGATAGCGGCATACATGAATACATTGGGATTAATCATATTCGCAGAAACTCCACCTATCTTGACTTATGATTCTGATTCAGAATATCGGCAATGCGCTGAAATTCCTCGTCATTGCTGAATGAAATAGAAATGGTGCCTTTGTGGGCATTCTTTCCCTTTCCTATTCGTATACGTACTTTGGATCCTACAGAAAGACCCAGTTTTTCTTCCACCGCCTTCATAAAGGTTTCAGCCGGCGGCGGATTGTCTTTTGGCTTCGATTCCCTGCCCTGCCGGATGATTTCTTCCACCCGCCGGGCCGAGAGTCCTTCTTTCACAATGCGGCGGGCCAGCTGCACTTTTTCCGCATCGCTTCCAAGCCCCAGAAGAGGCCTTGCCTGGCCGGCAGTGAGCTGTCCTTTGGAAAGGAAATCCTTCACTTCCTCCGGCAGTCCCAGAAGACGCACCATGTTGGCACATAGGGCCGGCTCTTTCCCACCTTCCGGGAAATGTCTTCCTGGGTGAGACCGTAGTCGTCCATGAGCTTCTGGTATGCCAGGCCTTCATCCACAGGATTCAAATCCTCCCGCTGCAGGTTTTCCACCAGTGCCATTTCCGCCATGGACCGGTCATCATAGTCCTGGGTCACGGCAGGAATGGTCTCAAGGCCTGCCAGTTTGGCCGCCCGCCAGCGTCTTTCGCCGGCTGCCAGCTCATAGGTGCCGTTTTTCTTCTGCCTCACCACTACCGGCTGGATGAGACCGTTTTCCTTGATGGACTCTGCCAGCGCCGTGAGGGATTCCTTCGGGAAATCCCGTCTGGGCTGCCAGGGATTGGGGGAAATGTCACGGACAGCAATTTCCATCACCCTGCCTGTATCATCCAGGGCATCCCCCAAAAGCTCGCCGAGGCCCCGTCCCAATTTTTTCTTATTCACGTTTTAAAACCTCCCGACTCAGCTTCTTATAGGCTTCCGCACCCTTGGACTTGGGGGCATAGGTGAGCACCGGCTCTCCGAAACTGGGCGCCTCCGACAGCTTCACCGTCCGGGGAATCACCGTCCGGAACACCTTGGAACCGAAATATTTCTTCACTTCCTCCGCCACCTGGAGGGACAGGTTCGTCCGGCCGTCAAACATGGTGAGAAGGATGCCCAGAATATGGAGACGGGGATTCATCCTGCGGGAAACCACCTGCACTGTCTTCACCAGCTGGGACAGCCCTTCCAGGGCATAGAACTCCGCCTGGATGGGAATGATAATGGAATCGGAAGCCACCAGGCATTCAGCGTCATGAGCCCAGAGAAGGAGGGCAGTCGATGATGATGTAATCATACTGCTCCCGGAGCGGCTCGATTTTCCGCTTCAGAAGAGACTCCCGCTCCGCAAGCGGCGCGATTTCGATTTCCGCCCCCGCCAGATCAATGGATGCCGGCAGCAGATGGAGCTTGCGGATGGCGGTCTTCACCACCGCCTCCTCAGGAGAGGTATCATTCAGCAGTACATCATACAAACTTTTGTCAAAGGTCACAGACCTGCTGAGACCGCTGGTTGAATTTCCCTGCGAATCTTCGTCGATAAGAAGAGTCTTTTTCCCCTTGTCTGCCAGGTACGCCGACAGGTTCACCGCCGTGGTAGTCTTCCCTACCCCGCCCTTCTGGTTGATGATGCTGATGATAGTTCCCATGGTCTTTTCCTTTCATAGATAGTCCTTTATATTATAACATAAAAGGGGCAAAAGGGCCGATGATTTCTAAAAGAAATATGAGGTTTCCTGCTCGCTGGGGCTCCATTGTGTTTCATAGAGGCAGGAAACTTTTCGCGCATAGTTGCCTGCTCCCTGTGACTCCACTGTGTTTCATGACGGCAGGAACTTTTCGCGCACAGTTTCCTGTTCTCTGGGGCTCCATTGTGTTTCATAGCGGCAGGAAACTTTTCAACGGGGAGATTTCGGGGCTCCGCTTTGCTCCGCTCGAAATGACGGGAGTGATATGGCTCCATTGTATTTCATAGCGGCCCTTCTCCCATTTGACAAACTCTTTCATCTCTGATACTCTCACTATAGAAATAATTCTATTTATCACAGGAGTTCAGATATCTTATGGAAAAAATTTACATTGATACCGCCAAAATCCTGAAGGCCATTTCCGATCCTAAAAGGCTGAAAATCGTGGATATGCTTTCCTGCCGGGAACAATGCGCCTGCAAACTGCAGAAAGCCTTTGCCATTACCCAGCCCACCCTGTCCCATGACATGAAGGTGCTGGTGGAGTCAGGGCTCATCATCGACCGCCGGGACGGCAAGAATATTTTCTATTCCCTAAATCCCGAAGCCTTAAAGGAATTCCACACCATTATGGGCGAGATTTTCAAAAATAAGCTGCACTGCGTCTGCGACGGCCATGACAGCCATGAAAGAAAAGCCGCCGGACAGCCGTAAAGAACGGTTTTCTCAAACCTTCATGCCATCCTTTCATAAAGAATGACAGAACTTAAAAACCTTTCCATTTCCTTCCCATCAGAGGAATTTTCCCTTTTTTACAGAAAAAAAGAAATATTTCCTATGGAAATCTTCTGTTTATCATGAAAAAGTGGTAAACTATATAAGGAAATAGCAATGGTTCGTTGCTATAAATTGGTCGTAGAGGTGATAAACATGGCAGAAGTAACTGAAAAAAGTATTGTTGTGTGCGGCGTTGATAAATACGCTGTAGCAGATCTGAAGCGTGTTTACGGCAGCGTAACATACCAGGGTGCAGAATATATTTTCCTGCAGTTCCCGGTAGTTGGCGACACAGTCAGAGAATATCGTCCGGACAGCTATACCACAGCTATTCAGCTGGGCGATGAAATTTTCGATGGCCAGACTTTCCATTATCATGTAACCCTCACTTATGACGGACATGTAAGAGAAGTGGCTTATCTCGGTCTTGATGATGCAGGCAGACCGGATACTGTGGATATCGAAGCCTGAAACCAATGAAAAAAATCCCCGGAGTAATCCGGGGATTTTTTGCTTTTGTGCCACATGAGCGGCGGGTGGCTGTATTCCCGAAGGTTGACACGCCCTTACGGGCGTGAGGGTTGAGGCAGCCGCCGGGCCTATCGGCCCTGGGCTGCCAGGGTTCTGCCTGTGATCGGCTTCGCCTTACAGGCGGGTTGAGGGCTCCGCCCTCGGGAGGTATATAGTACTGTGGAGGTCCTGCATAGGATCTCCAAGTCAGCCAAAGTAGGCCCTTAGCTGCTCATTAAAGG
>ENA-OQBJ01001054-OQBJ01001054.1-human-gut-metagenome-genome-assembly--contig:-NODE-1054-length-12053-cov-3.147661_pt1 | contig 12053 bp, 17 predicted proteins | sample MGYA00242743_ERZ504545 | MGnify/ENA primary metagenome ERZ504545 (study PRJEB26092, sample SAMD00036252) | human gut metagenome | host: Homo sapiens | study: EMG produced TPA metagenomics assembly of...
TTAGCAACATGCTTAGAACTACAGGATATTTTTCTTCGATAGTTTCCCATGGATCTGCTTTCAGCTGTTTGATACCCAAAGACATCTTGCGTTCTTCGCGGTCCAGAGTAAGATAACAGCTTCTACTTCGTCGCCCACTTTCATGAAGTCCTGAGCTGAACGCAGGTGCTGTGACCAAGACATTTCTGATACGTGGATCAAACCTTCTACGCCCGGAGCGATTTCGATGAATGCACCGTAGTCAGCCATAACGACTACTTTACCCTTCACGTGATCACCAACCTTCAAGTTAGGATCCAGTGCATCCCATGGGTGCGGAGTCAGCTGTTTCAAACCAAGAGCGATACGTTTCTTTTCGTCGTCGAAGTCCAAGATTACAACGTTCAACTTCTGATCCAAAGAAACAACTTCGCGAGGATCGCTTACACGGCCCCAAGACAAGTCTGTGATGTGAATCAAACCGTCTACGCCGCCCAAGTCGATGAATACACCGTAAGATGTGATATTCTTAACAGTACCTTCCAGTACCTGACCTTTTTCAAGTTTGCTGATGATTTCTTTCTTCTGCTGTTCCAGTTCAGCTTCGATAAGAGCCTTGTGAGAAACAACCACATTCTTGAATTCCTGGTTGATTTTAACAACCTTGAATTCCATAGTCTTACCTACGAATACATCGTAGTCACGGATAGGTTTCACATCAATCTGAGAACCCGGCAAGAATGCTTCAATACCGAATACGTCAACAATCATACCACCCTTAGTGCGGCACTTGATGTAACCCTTAATAATTTCTTCGTTTTCAAGAGCAGCGTTAACACGATCCCAAGAACGAGTAGCGCGAGCTTTCTTGTGAGACAAAATCAACTGACCTTTTTTGTCTTCCTGGTTTTCGATGTACACTTCTACAGTGTCACCTACTTTCAAATCCGGATTGTAACGGAATTCGCTCAATGGAATGATACCATCTGATTTGTAACCGATGTTAACAACCACTTCGCGTTTGTTCATTGCGATTACAGTACCGTCTACAACCTCACGGTCGTTTACTTTGTTCAGCGTGCTGTCATAAGCTTTTTCAAGATCTTCTTGCTTACGCTGGTTACTGCATCACCATTTTCATACGCATCCCAGTTGAAATCTTCAATAGGAGCAATGTTCTTTAAGTTTTCCATTAAATAAAAAAATGTTTTTAAATAACTAATTGTGTTAGACTTTATATTGTTTATATAAATCGGCTGCAAAGGTATAATAAAATCCTGAATATTAAAAGGCTTGCCTGCATTTTTTAGGAGGAAGAAAAATAGAAAAACCGGAAAAAGGCTCCATATGGGAGGTTTTTCCGGTTTTTTATGAGTTTTTTGGATTTTCTGTTAGTTTTCAAGCGAATAGTCTATGGTGGTGACTACGCGTATCTTCTTGATATAAGGGGTATTCGGGTCGCGGTCGGTAATGCTGAACTGCCCCTGATTGGCCTGACGGATTTTGCCGAGGTTACTGCCGGAGTCTTTGGCAAACTTTTCGGCTGCTTCGCGTGCGTTTTTGGTGGCTTCTTCAATCATCTGCGGTTTTACCTTGTTTAAATCAGTATATTCATACTGTACTTTGTACTGGTATTCTCCAGAAGTGATGGCGATGCCTCTTTTTAGCAGTTCTCCCTGCTCACTGATAAGTCCCCGTATCAAATCTACCTTGTCGGAAGTAACGGTGATGACTGTAGTCACATTGTAGCGGTTGGCCGGATTCTGGTTGTTGCCATAACGTTCGGCAGCCAGGTCGATGATTTCCGGGGCATTCACGCTGATTTCCTGTTCTGTCAGTCCTTTTTCTTTCAAGAAACCGGTGATGGTCTGATTGGAACGCTTGATGTCGTCGTACAATCTTCCCAAATCATTTCCCAGGCTTTTGTACACTAGTGGCCAGGTTACTTTATTGGCTGGGACTTCTATTTCGGCCAGGCCTTTTACGGTGACACTGCGGTCTTTTTCTGCAAACTTACTGAATCCTTTTTCGATGAATACGCCTAATAGCAGTAGGCCGATGGCCAGAATAATGGCTTCGATTCTAAAGTTCTTCATGATGATTTTTATTTATAGTTAGATATTCGGAATCTGAGTGCAAGGTATTGAAATTTATTGGATTTTCCAATGAATTTTCCCTGTCTTTATTATAGATTGAAAAACTCTTTTACGTTTTAACTCAAACGCCTTTGCGTTTTAAGTGAAACACAAAGGCGTTTGAATGAGAATGTACTTGCGTTTGACAGTAAACGTCAAAGCGTTTTTTCAGGGAGGTGAAAACCCTTCAATTCTTGTATGGGAGACTGAATGAAAATGCCCGTATGAAGGTTGAATTTTAGGGCTGTTTCCTTTAGCTCATGTTGGAAGAACCATGCAATGGAACCTACAAAAGAGACCGGAACCTGGGCATGTCCCGGATAAGAAAGTATGTTGCGGCGGAAGAAATCGCTGAAGCAGTCGGTCAGGAACTGCTGGACTTCCGGCTGGTTCTTGTGCTTATATATATAAGGTGTAAGACTGGCCAAAAAACGGTTACCCTGCGGCTGTCTGTACACTTTATCTAAAATCTCTGCTACGGTCAGGTTATATTCCTTCAATAAGCCTTCCAGCAAGCCGGAAGGTAACTGCTGCTTGATGCAGTCGCCTATAAATCGTTTTCCTAAATAGGCTCCGCTTCCTTCATCTCCTAAAATATAGCCTAATGGAGGAGTGTTATGCGTGATTCGTTGACCATCGTACAAGCAGGAGTTCGCCCCTGTTCCTAATATGCAGGCAATTCCCGGCTGATGCTTGCACAATGCACGGGCAGCTCCAAGCAAATCACCTTCCACCTGGATGGTTGCGTGAGGGAATGCTTCGGCGAGTAAACCGGAGAGATTGCCGGCTTTTTCAGGGGTACAGCCAGCCCCATAAAAGAAAATGGCTTTCACTTCTTCTTGTGGAAAAGGCAGTTGTGCAAGCAGGCTTTCCTGAAGAAGCTGTTTTATTTTCTCTTCTGTCAGATGAAAAGGGTTGATACCTTCGGTGTGAACAACCTGGCAATCGTGTAACGTGTTTCCGAAGCACCAGTCGGTTTTGGTCGCTCCGCTATCGGCTATGAGAATCATGTGAAAAACAGAATTAGAAAGGTAGAAAAAGAAAGAAGACGGAACATGCCGTCTTCTTTTTATGGTTAAGTAAAAATTAGATTATGAATGACAGTGTCCGCAACCGCCACCGCAGCAGCCGTCTTCTTCAGCTTCGTGTTCGCCGCAACCGCCTCCACAGCTGTCGCAACCGCATCCGCAGCCTTCACCGCTCATCAGTTTGAGGATGCTTTCCATTTCCTTGTTGGTTGCATCGCGCATTTCCATTACGGTACCTTCAAAAATCAGGTCTTTACCAGCATGCGGGTGGTTCAGGTCGAGCACCACTTTATCTTCTGTGATTTCGCAACGTTGGCATAGAACTGATGGCCTTCTGCATCGTTCAGCATGATGATGTTGCCTTCGAAGATATTGTCGCTATCGAATTTTCCATCCGGACCGCAGAACATAGATTTGGGCACCTGGCGTACGTTGTCTTCGTCTCTTTCGCCGTATGCTTCCGCACAAGGAATTGTAAAGTTGAATTTGTCACCTTTCTTCAGTGCTAAGATTTCCTTTTCAAAGCGTTCCAAAGTATAACCGATTCCTGAGATGAACTGGAACGGATGGCTTGCAGGGGCTTCTTCACGTAATTCTTTTTCTCCGTCTGTTACCGCATAAAGTTTATATGCTACTGTGATGTATTTATTTTCCATGTCAAAAAATTAAATGTGCATTAATATTAATCAATCGCAAAGATAGGAAATCTCGGTGTAATTATCGAATAATTCGGGAAGAATGAAAATGAAGTTCTTATGTTGCAGGTATGAGATTGTATATATATGTGAACAGGTGAAAATAAATGGTAAGGTTTTGAATCACCAACAGACTGTATTGAACAAATCATGTTCCTTTGCGTATAATTTATTGATGAAATGCGTTTCCTGTTTTTGTAAAAAACTATTTACGCCTCATGCTTTGACTCTTTAAATAATAATCATGATAAAAAGAATGATGATGAAAAAAAGTGTGCTTTATGCATTCATAGCTGCTATGCTGACAGCAGTATCTTGTACAAACGATATACCGGCAAATGTGAATGGTGATACTTCAGGAAATACATCAGAAGACACATCCGGCAGTGGCTCGGGTGACTTGTCTGGTAATTCTGGTAAAATTTCCATTGTCGCCAGTATTGCCTCTCAAACGCGTGCTCCACAATTGGGAAGTGATGGAAGCGGCAGTTTTCAGAAAGGAGATAAGATGACTCTTTGTGTAACGGGAGGAGCTGCACCAGTAGTGACTGATTATGCTTATGAGCTTGATTTTCTTAAATGGCCTGATTTTGGACTTTCAGAAGAGGTATCACAAGTCACTTTTTCAGCTTGTTATCCCACACAAAAAGTGGAGAAGGATGGCACTTTTGAATTTAATTCGTTCAAGGCTCCCTATGGTGATTTGTTGATTGCCACTGCTCAGCCGGTAGAAGTCGGCACTTCTGAAACGGTGGCACTTACTTTCTGTCATGCATTGCACCGCCTTAATTTAGAGTTTGTGCCGGGAAATGGTTACACGGAGGAGGATTTGACTCTGCTGTCATGCACTTTCTCTGCAAAAACCACATGTGTGATAGATGCCGTTAAGGGAAGTGTGAAGGAGGTGAAGGATGAACAAGGAAGCCTTACTGTAACGGGGGCAAAAGCTTCGTTCTATCTAGTGCCCCAAGCGACCGATGGGATTTCTTTCACTCTTACTTTAGGTGGCGAAACCAAGCATTTTACTCTGGATGCTTTATTTAAGCAGTCGGGTAACCCGCAGACTGCATTGGAAAGTGGTAAATCGTGCACTCTGACCTTGAAAGTGGGACGTGACGGTATTACCGTATCCGCTGGCAGTATCGGAGCCTGGGAAGATCAGCCACAGCCGATGGAGAGGTCGTGATTGGCTGATTGCTGTGGCAGAACTTGACTCAGGAAGATTTTTGATAAATATAAGAGGGCAGATTTCATTGATTTGATGAAGTCTGCCTTTTTTGTTGTTGCTTGTTGATGGAAGCTTACAGATATTCATCTGTAATTTTTACCTTTGTAAGAGAGAAATTTAGGTACAAACAAGAATCAACAGTATTATGAATAGAATTATAGTAGTGACAGGTGGAGCTGGAGGTATCGGACGTTGCATCGTCGCACATTTTGCTTCTCAGGGGGATAGTGTATATTTTATAGACCAGAATCAGCAGGCCACTCTCACACAAGTGGAAAAGATGCGTGAGAGAGGCTGGCAGGTGACCGGATTTGTCGGCGATGTGGCAGAAAAACAGGCATTAGAGGAATTTGCAGCTTTGGTGCTTCGTGAACATCCGGAAGGCATACATTGCTTGATTAATAATGCTTGTCTGATGCGGGGAGGTATCCTTTCTGACTGTGAGTATGAAGATTTTCTGTATGTGCAGCGTGTGGGAGTAGTGGCACCTTATATGCTGGCCCGGTTGTTCAAAGACCATTTTCAAGGGATGGGAGCGATTGTAAACATTTCGTCTACGCGTGCTTTTCAATCGCAGCCGGATACGGAGAGCTATACGGCAGCCAAAGGAGGAATTACTGCGCTGACTCATGCTTTGGCCGTTAGTTTGTCGGGCATAGCGCGTGTAAATTCGGTAGCTCCCGGATGGATTGATACCGGTGCCTATCATGAAGAAGCGCATTATGAAGCAGTCTATAGTACGGGAGATACCGCCCAGCATCCGTCAGGCAGGGTGGGAGAGCCTGCCGATATTGCCCGTGTGGTGGATTTTCTTTGTGATGAGCGCAATTCATTTATCAATGGAGAAAATATTACGGTCGATGGAGGTATAAGCCGTCTGATGGTATATCATAATGACTGTGGATGGACTTACGAACCTTCAGCATCGGGAAAAGGATAATTCTTTTTGTCTCTTTCTCGCTGTGTGCGGAATTTCATGGGAGAAAGCCCTGTCTTCTTTACGAAAAATTTGCCAAAGACAGACTGGTCAGAGAATCCTAACTTTTCTGCAATTTCTTTAATATCCAGGTTTGTACATTCCAACAACTTACGTGCGTCGGCACAGAGCAGTTCGCTGATGTGAAAGCGGACCGTATGTCCGGTGATGTGTTTTACGATGCGCGAAAGGTAGGTGGTTGAGATGTGCAGACTTTCTGCATAAAACCCTATGTCATGGTGCTGGCGATAATTTTCCATCAACGTTTTTTTGAATAGCCTGAAAATATCTGTGGAGCGTCGTGCATAATCCGGAACTTCATGGCGGGTTTGAGTCAATATATCAGCTATCTGTAGAAGACAGAAACTGCATAAGTGGTTCAGAATACTGTCGTAATAGTTGACTGCATTTTTTCTGCATGGTGCAAATAGAGCGAAGATTTTTTGCAGGTAAGTAGCTTGTTCGTTTTCCAATAAGAATACCGGTAGCTGATAGTGTCCCAAGTAGTGTGCCAGTTGTTCATATAGTGGCTGTCCGTCGGGTAAGCTATCAAAGAAAGTTGGTTTCAGATAGAGGAGCATGGACTGGAAGTGAGAACTCGTAGCCTGAATCATGCATTTTGTGCTGGGGGTAAGTGTAACTAAATGTGCAGGTTGAAGTTCGTAAGTCTGATATTCATCTGCCAGTTGGGCTGTTCCGTTTGTGACGAGAAGAAAGAAAAATCCTTCTTTCAATTCGGCTTTTCCGGTAGGAACCGATGAGGAGGTAAGTTCGCAGTAGCATGTGCTTTCAGTTCCGTTGCCATGTGTTTGTATGATTTCAAGTAGAGTCGGATTCATCGTATTTATTTTTGTGGATAAAATTAAGAGTTGTTTCGTTTTTGACCAAAATTAGTCTTCCTTTTATGAATAAGGAATGAAAAAAATAAGGGAACTTTGCGGCACTTTTGATAAAGAGAACAAGTATGAATAAATTTATGTGCCGGCGCTACCTGCTGTTTTGCGTATCTTTGTTTGTTAATGCACTGGGAATTGCCTTCATTACCAAAGCTGCATTAGGTACTTCGCCTATTACGAGTGTGACTTACGTATTGAGTATGTTCACTCCCTTTACCATTGGTCAGTGGACCATCCTGTTGAATCTTCTTTTTGTGATACTGGAATTGTTCTTAATGACACGTGAAGATTTGAAATCTGATTTGCGCATGTATCTTCTGCAGATTCCTATCTCTTTCAGCTTTGGTATGTTTATTGACCTTTGTATGCATTATATTCTTTTCTGGCTCAATCCCGTAGAATATGTGTATATGATTGTGGCCTTATTGATTGGATGTGTGATTTTAGCTGTAGGAATTGCACTTGAGGTAAAGGCCAATGCCGCGATGATGGCCGGAGAATATTTTGTAAAGGTCATTACCCGTCGGTTTCGCGGAGAGTTCGGTTATATAAAACTCGGATTTGACGTGACATTGGTAGCTATTGCTTGCTTGTTATCACTTGCTTTTATGTCGGGGGTGTACGGAGTGCGTGAAGGAACTGTGATTTCTGCCTTGGTAGTCGGTCCGATTGTGCATTTTGTAAGTCCGTATTACCGTTTCCTAGATAAATGGATTACAGATGCTTCTGTGCGGAACGTACCGGATTTTTCACAAGGGCAACATGTGGTTATTACTATAGCGCGTGAATATGGCAGTGGAGGGCATCTGCTGGGTGAAATGCTTTCCAAAGAATTGGGCATCAAACTTTATGATAAAGAATTCATACGTATGGCAGCCCAGCGGAGCGGGATGGATGAACAGTATATTGTGAAAAACGAGCAGTCCATTCCTTCCTTCTGGTTGAAGTGCATTCTTTCAAAAAATAGTGAGCAGCCATTGGAATCCAGCCTTTCTTCAGACGATGTATTATTTGTGTCGGAAAGTAAGATTATTCAGGAACTGGCCGCAAAGGAATCTTGTATCATTGTGGGACGCTGTGCCGACTTTGTATTGAAAGACTATCCGAAGGTGCTGAAACTGTTCTGTTATTCCGATTTGTCTCATTCTGTGACCCGTTGCGTGAGCGAATACGGTATTGCGAAAGAAAGTGCTGAAACGGAAATCAAGCGGGTGAATCGCAACCGCATTCATCACTATGAATACTATACGGGAGAGAAATGGGGAGAACCTCATCGGTATGATTTGATGCTGAATACCGGGGCTCTTGACTTGAAAACGGCTTGTCAGCTGGTGAGAGGAGTTTATCAGGGTTAGAGAAGGCCTGATAAACCATTTCAGAAATTTGTGCGATAATGGCTTCCGTATCCTCCATGCTTTCCTGTGAGTCTTTGACAAAAACAACGAGGGTATAACGGTGACCATTAGGGAACTGTACAAATCCGGCATCGTTAATGGCAATGAGTTGTCCCGATGCGTTGCGGTCGCCAGTACCGGTTTTATGCCCTACGGTGACCTGCTTGTCTTGTAGAGGGTGGACTATTCTGCTTGTTCCAGTCTGACAGGTGACAAGGGCTTCTTTGATGAATTCCTGATGAGGTTTGTCGAATAAAGTCCGGGTAAGTAGAGCCTCGATGACTTCTGCGGTAGCCAGCGGAGTGCTCCAGTTTTCATAGCCAAGGTTCAGGTCCTGGTGCATGTCGTCTTCTGTGTATTGGATAGAAAAATCGTTGATTCCCAAACTACGGATATAACGGTCGGTCACCGCAGGACCTCCGGTAAATTTGAACAGGATGTCGCATGCATTATTGTCGCTTAAGTGGAGGGTGTATTCCATTAATTGCTTAAGTGAAAACTTTCCTCCGTGAGGGTACCGGTCTCTTAGCGGACTGTAAGTATTGGGCTGCAGGTCTGTGCTGTCTACGGTAAGCAAGGTATCAAAGGAGAGCTGATGTCTTTTACAGTAATCTCCCACAGCCAGTGCCTGATGTAATTTGAATACGCTCATCAACGGGTAGCGTCGGTTGTTCTCTATGGTGACAGTATCTTTTCCGTCTGCAATGATGGCTACTCCCACTTCAGCTTTTTGCTGTGAGATAAACTGATGGATATTGGTGTATAGTTCTTGAAAGCGATTGCCGGCCAATACATAGGCTGGAAATAGGATGAATAATAAGAGAATCAGACGGTTTGTTTTCATATTCGTACGGGGAAATTTATGATATTTCTATGTCTTCTTCGTGAAGAGAGGGGAAAGAGACCATCTCGTGGAGATAGTCTCTTTTCAAAATTCGTTTTCAGTAGATTATGCTTCAGCGCAAGGAATTACAGAAACATAGCTTCTGTCTTCGCGACCTTTCTTGAAACATACAGTACCATCTACCAATGCGTAAAGAGTGTGGTCACTACCCATACCTACGTTTTCACCCGGGTTGTGAACTGTTCCTCTTTGACGAACAATGATGTTACCAGCTTTGCAAGCTGAACCACCGAATATCTTTACGCCTAATCTCTTACTAGCTGATTCACGGCCGTTCTTAGAACTACCTACACCTTTCTTATGTGCCATTTTCTTCTACGTTTTTAATGATTAATCAATAACTTGTTTGATTGTCAATTCAGTAAACTGCTGGCGATGACCGTTCAGTTTCTTGTAACCTTTTTCTTCTCTTCTTGTGGAATACCAATACCTTGTCACCTTTTACCAAGTGAGAAGCTACTTCGCAAACCACTTTTGCACCGTCTACAGTAGGAGCACCTACAGTTACAGTACCGTTGTTGTCAACCAACAAGACTTTGTCAAATTCAACAGTTGCACCGTTTTCAGCATTCTGAATGTGGTGAACGAACAGTTTCTTGCCTTCTTCTGCTTTGAACTGCTGACCGTTAATTTCTACGATTACGTACATTTTTAAATAAATATTAAACGGGTTTCCTCCGTAAGGTGAGCTGTTCTCTGTAGCTACTTTTTTACCTACACGGACTAAAATCGGCTGCAAATTTACGGCTTTATATTTACATAACCAACTATTTATCTGAAAAAAACGGATATATTTCCTATTTTTTTATCAGTGGAAGTAAATCGGGGAAAATGGCTGTGTGCGGATAGCTGCCAGCTCTTCGCGAGTGGTCATTCCGTGAAGGATACCGGCAAAGTCAACTCCTGCATTTTGGGCGGTTTCCGCATCGACGGTGCTGTCGCCGAGGTAGAGAATCTGCTCTTTCGGGCAGTTCAGGCGGGAAGCGGCCTGCAGCAGACCTTCAGGTGAGGGTTTGGCTTCTTTCACGTCTTCTCCTCCCACGATGATGTCAATGAATTCTTCGGGGAATATTTTCCCCATCAGCTCCATGATGCGGTAGCGGTACTTGGTGGAGATGATGCCGATACGGGCTCCATTGGCTTTCAGGGCGCGTAACACTTCTTCCGTTTCCGGGAAAAGTACGGTATTGGCCGTCATGTGCTGGTCGGCTTCCTTGACATATTCTTTTCGGAATGTCTCCAGCGTGTCTGCATCGGTTATTCCGGTCATGATGGAAAAGGAATCAACCAGTGTCTTTCGATGGTACGTTTGATAGAAAGGTCGTCCACCTGATGGAATCCATGGCGTTCGAGTACATTTCTGTAGCACATCACAATTCCCTTGGAAGAATTGGCCAAGGTATAGTCAAAGTCAAATAAGTAGGCTTGGTAAGATTTCATACGATTTTACTTTATATAATAAGGTATATGTTCTATATCTAAAAGTGACTGCTTGCGCGAGATGCCGCCGGCGTATCCGGTCAGGCTTCCATTACTTCCTACTATGCGGTGGCAGGGAATCAGGATGCTGATGGGATTGTGTCCGATGGCATTGCCTACAGCTTGTGCTGCCATGTGAGGCCGTCCTAAACGGCGGGCGGTTTCCATGGCTATATCTTTGTAGGTACGGGTTTCTCCGTAAGGAATGGTGGATAAGATTTGCCAGACGGTCTGCTGAAAATGAGTGCCGGAAGGTTGCAGGGGAGGGCAGAAATCGGGTTGTTGGCCGGAGAAATAAACATCGAGCCATTGCCGTGTTTGAAGCAGCAACGGAGTTTCCTTCGTCATGGCCTCTTCTTTCAGTCCGTGACCGAAATATTTTTGTCCGTCGAACCAGAGGCCGCAAAGTCCGCTTTCCGTGGCAGCCAGTGTGATTCCTCCCAACGGAGAATCATAGTGACAGGTGAAAGTCATTTTCAACAGTATTTTTGAGGTGAAAGAGTAGAAAAATGATACGGTTTACCGTCCCGAAAAAACGCCTTTGCGTTTAGCTAAAAACGTAAGTGCGTTTTAAGTAAAACGCCTTTACGTTTTGGTTCAAACGCAAGGGCGTTTAAGATAAAACGTAAAGGCGTTTTTGAGAAGGCGTCCTTACGTTTCTTTTACCCTCTTATTCCATGGGCTGATAATTCTTGGCAAGTCCTCCTTCACTCGTTTCCTTGTACAAGGATGGGAGGTCGTGTCCGGTCTGCTTCATTACCTCTACCACCTTGTCGAATGATACCCGGTGATGCCCGTCGGTAAAGGCTGAATAGATATTCGCATCGAGTGCACGTGCGGCAGCATACGCATTACGTTCTATACAAGGAATTTGTACCAGTCCGCATACCGGGTCGCATGTCATACCCAAGTGATGTTCCAGTCCCATTTCGGCTGCATATTCTATCTGGGCCGGACTGCCTCCGAACAACTGGCTGGCCGCTGCAGATGCCATGGAACAAGCTACTCCCACTTCGGCCTGGCATCCGGCTTCAGCTCCCGAAATAGAAGCATTGTGCTTGACGATGTTTCCCACCAGTCCGGCAGTCGCTAATGCCCGCAAGATACGTGCGTCGCTGAAGTCGCGGCTTTTCTGCAGGTGATACAAGACAGCCGGAACCACTCCGCAGGCTCCACAGGTCGGTGCGGTGACGATCTTTCCTCCGGAAGCATTTTCCTCACTGACAGCCAGTGCGTATGCGAATACCAGTCCGCGTGAGCAAGAGAGTCTTTATAGCCTTTCGAACGAATGTAATAAGCCGATGCCTTGCGGCGTAGATTTAACGGGCCGGGCAATACA
>ENA-OQBJ01001055-OQBJ01001055.1-human-gut-metagenome-genome-assembly--contig:-NODE-1055-length-12053-cov-2.117726_pt1 | contig 12053 bp, 16 predicted proteins | sample MGYA00242743_ERZ504545 | MGnify/ENA primary metagenome ERZ504545 (study PRJEB26092, sample SAMD00036252) | human gut metagenome | host: Homo sapiens | study: EMG produced TPA metagenomics assembly of...
GCCGACGATGTGGTCTTCTTTCTATTCTTACTCATACGCTGCTCCTTTTCTTATTTCTCTATAGTTAGCACATCTGCGTTACCTGCTTCAATTATTTTATAATTTTTTAATTTGCAGTTTATTGACTTTCTTTTGCCTGCGCGTATGATATTTACATAGGAGGACGATACTGATGAAAGAAAAAATTACAACGCTTTATGTATGGAAGATATGGATTAGATTCCTTTGGGAAATTTACAATTATAGTCTCTTTAGTACTGATGCTTTTGGCGAACTTTGTACCTGCAAGACTGGGGAGTGTATTATCCTGCTGTGCTGGGCACTTTTGATCTACACATATTTCCGTATGTTCTCAAGACAAACTTATAAACGTGCCTGTGAGAACCAGGCTTATCTGGCAAAAACAGCGAAAGTTCGACATTTCTTCGCCTCACAGAAAAGTATAATGGCACAGAGAAAGACACATCACATTTACAAATGTCCGACTTGTAAACAGAAAATACGTGTACCAAAAGGCAAAGGCCGTATTGAAATCCGCTGTCCGAAATGTAACACAACATTTATCAAGAAGAGCTAAGTAAAGGGGCTTTTTATGTTTGGATATATTGCAATCAACAAAGCTGAAATGAAATTCAAAGACTACGATATGTACCAGGCGTACTATTGTGGTCTTTGTCGTCGTCTCAAAGAATGTTACGGAAAGCGTGGTCAACTGACACTGTCCTACGACATGACATTTCTCATTGTCCTGCTCACCGGGCTTTATGAACCAAAGACTGTGACCGGTGAGACTCGCTGCATTGCGCACCCGCTTGAGAAACATCCAACAAAAATCAACAAATATACAGATTATGCAGCTTCCATGAATCTCATTCTTTCCTATTATAAATGTAAGGACGACTGGACCGATGAGCGAAAGAAAAAAGGATATATTGCTGCAAAAGCGCTGGAGCCGAAGATCAAAAAGATTGAAAGCAATTACCCGGAAAAAGTCCGGCTGATTCGCTCAAAATTAGAAGAAATCAATCAATATGAAAAAAAAAGTGAGACAAATCTTGACCTTATGGCAGGACTTTTCGGTGATATCATGGCTGAAATCTTTGCCTGGGAACCAGACGCATGGGAATTATCTCTTCGAAAAATCGGATTCTTCCTTGGCAAATTCATTTACCTCATGGACGCCTATGAAGATGTAGAAAAGGATATTGAAAATAACAGCTACAATCCGCTAAAGGAAGTATTTTTGCAAAAACTCCAGAACAGTTCGCCACAGAATGCCGCACTGTTCTGACCATGATGATGGCCGAATGTTCCAGAGAATTTGAACAGCTTCCGATTCTGCTTCACGCAGATATTTTAAGAAACATCTTGTATTCCGGGGTGTGGTGCAGGTATACTATGGTTACGTCCAAACGATATGAAAACCAGAATAAGGAGAACAAATCATGAATGATCCATACAGCGTCCTTGGCATTTCCCGCGGCGCTACTGATGACGAAAATAAGAAAAAGCATACCGGCACTAAGCCGAAAATATCACCCGGATGCAAATATCAATAACCCGAACAAAGATCAGGCAGAAGCCAAATTCAAAGAAGTCCAGCAGGCTTACCAGCAAATTATGCATGAACGCGAATACGGTACTACCGGTTCCTATGGAAATGGTTACGGAAGCTCTTCCGGCGGTTACGATGGAAATAATCCTAATGGCGGCTACGGTGACTTTGGAGGATTTGACTTCGGCGGATTTGACTTTGGAGGATTCGGAAACTTCCGCGGTTACTCCGGTCAGTATCAGCAGAGACGATCCGGCGCGACCAGTAACGAAGGTGACCTTCATATGCAGGCCGCTGCCAATTTCATTAATAATGGCCGCTATCAGGAAGCAATCAATGTTCTAAACGGAATTGATAACAAGACTGCGCAATGGTATTACTACAGTGCCATCGCTAACTCCGGTATCGGCAATAACGTCATTGCCCTACAGCATGCACGCGAAGCAGCTCGTATGGAACCGAACAATATACAGTACACCACCCTCGTACAACGACTGGAAAATGGCGGAAACTGGTACCGCCAGCAACAAGGACCTTACCAGACAACCTTCTCAAGCAGCGGCGACTGGTGCGTAAAACTATGTATCGCCAACCTCGTCTGTAACCTATGCTGCGGCGGAAGCGGACTCTGCTGTGGTGGAAGCGGAATGAACGGCGGACATTACATATAAAATAATAATTGGGGACGTAGTAAACCTTCAAGGTTCTACGTCCTCATCATTGATTTAGGGTGTCCCTTTTTTACTTTTCTATTTTTTTCAATGCTTTCTTAAACCGGTTAACTGAACAGGATCATGGTGAATGTTACTGCGAAGAAATCGGCAATCGGTTCTGCCAGATATACTCCCATAGTTCGATCTGCACTCCAGATATGTGGAACAATATAAATCAGTGGAATCAACAGTACGAATTTCCTCATTACTGCCACAATAATGGATTCTGGTGCGCAGCCAAGAGAGGTAAATCCCATCTGGCATGCGATCTGGATTCCAAACATAAACATTGCTGCCATATATACACGAAGTGCTGTCTTGCCAAATGCAAGCAGTGCTGCGTCTGATGTGAACATGCTGACGAAAATCTGTGGAAAAAGTTCTACACATAACCATAGAATCACTGCATACCCAACGCTTACCTTTAACAGCAGGCGAAATGTTCCCCGAACGCGGTCTACATTTTTTGCTCCATAGTTATAGCTGAGTATCGGCTGTGCTCCCTGTCCAAGTCCCTGTAGTGGCAGCATCGCAAACTGCATTACACTGGTCAGGATCGTCATGGCTCCAACTGCAATATCCCCGCCATATTTTAACAAAGATGAGTTGAAGCACACCGTGATAATACTTTCACTCGCCTGCATAATAAATGTTGCGAGTCCCAGCGCAAGACTTGGTAATATAATTCTTGCTTCCAGCTTCATATTCTTTCTTTGTATCTTTAAAAATGTCTTCTTTCCAAATAAGAAGCTGACGACCCAGATACAGGAGCATGCCTGTGATATGATTGTTGCAAGCGCTGCGCCTCGCACGCCCATATGTAATCCAAAGATAAAAATCGGGTCAAGCACAATGTTGATCACTGCACCAATCAGCACAGATAACATTCCTGTCTTTGCAAATCCCTGCGCAGTGATAAATGCATTTAACCCAAGTGTCAACTGCACAAAAATCGTTCCCACTGCATAAATGTTCATGTAGGCTGCCGCATATGAAATCGTATTCTCACTGGCTCCAAATGCCAGTAGAAATGTGCGATTGCCAAAAAGCAGCACAATTGTCAGCACGATTGCCACCAAAATCTGTGTTGCGAAGCAGTTACCAAGTGTCTTCTCCGCATCTTCCTTATTATTCTGTCCCATATAAATAGAGCTCTCGGCGCGCCGCCATTTCCTACCAGCACTGCAAATGCTGACACGATCATAATAAGCGGCATACACACGCCGACACCCGTAAGAGCCAAAGCTCCTACCTTCGGGATATGACCGATGTAAATTCGATCCACCACGTTGTACAGCATGTTAATAAGCTGCGCTGCCAGCGTTGGGATTGCCAGCCGGAGCAGAAGCTTTCCAATTGGTTCTGTCCCTAGGAAATCTTTATCTTTTTCCATAATTTTCACACCTTTTATTCGTAATAATAACGTTGGAGAAAAGTCCAACCATAATGTCAAAAGACTGCCTCGTGACATCAATATTACAAATTATACTATCTGTAACGCCATTGTCAATAACGTCAAATTATGAAATTTTTCGAAAGTCTTTTTGCCGGTAATTTTAATAATAATCCTAACTAATTCAAATTGATTCGAATTTTCGAAATATTTTTTCATTTTAGGGGTTGACGAAACCGGAAATCTTTGTTATTCTAAATAAGCATTCGATATGGCGCCATAGCCAAGTGGTAAGGCAAAGGTCTGCAACACCTCTATCACCAGTTCAAATCTGGTTGGCGCCTCTAAAAGAACCCGAAAAATCAACATTTTTCGGGTTCTTTTTTTGAGAGTTGTAAAAAATAAGATGGACGATAAGGTGGACGGAGTTATACGATTGCAGGATCATACCAGTACAGGAAACGTTCATTCCGGTTAGGGCTACCATCATTGGATTTCTTCAATGATCGGGATATCCTTCTCATCAATAATCTCAATCTCCTTTGTTTCTACAGGCAGGGAATTTTCTGCCGCATAATCACGGAATTCATAATCGAGTAACTATTTGGAAGCTCCCCCATATTTTTTGCGTGCTTTATCATTGCTGACCAAAAGAGATAAATTTTTTTAAGGATGAATATCTTAATGAATCTTTCTTTGCAGTAATTGTCTGCGTGATATCATCGGCAGTTAAGTTATTGAAGAATAACTTTGCAGCTTCGGTGTCTTGTATATGTCCTTAATTTCTTACGCATTCCTGCAATGAGACACTGAACTGAGTTATCCTCGTCCTGTGGATTTTCTGATCCCGCGGTTTCCCGTTTCTCCGATGACGTACCAGACCATTCATCCACAGAATACGTAAATGATGTGAAACAGCTGCCTCTGACATATCCAGGGCATCTGCGAAAATAGCAAGCCACATATTAACGATACCTACAGCCGCATTCCTCCTTTTGCAGATTTGAGCCGGTTCTTTTTCGCCTCCTCACATAACCGGAACACATCTCAGGAGTGTAAACCGAAAATGTTTTGAAAAATTTTTGAGATTTTTTCTCCGTAAAGGGCAGAAAAGACCAATCTGACACAAGGCAGATTGACCTTCCCGGCAAAGCATCTTGCCTTATTATAGGTTATCTGTAATTTATGGAAACTGATTACCGTCTATATTGTGGCATAGGAATCAACTTATGCAAATTCATCCTGTGAAGTCTGTCTATTTTCTCCCTGACAGCTTCATTCTCGCACACACCGGTTATCATATACTTGCTCAATGTCTGATAGGAAAAGCCCAGTTTTTCTTCATCTGAACTTCCACTTAGTCCATCGCTCGGTGTCTTTTCAATCAAACCCTTTGGCAACCCCAGAGCATATCCCAATTCCCTGACTTCCTCTACCAAAAAATCTGAAAGGGGACTGAAATCTCCAGCAGAATCCCCATACTTCGTGGAATATCCAATATAATCTTCTGATCGGTTACAAGTGTTTACCACACGCCCACCACCCGGCAGACTTTGTGCAACAGCATAAACGTTGTCATCCGGATACGGGCTGGGAGATTGATTTTACTGTCTTTTGATAGTCCGGCATTACCTGTCATGCCCTTAAGTACTTCGTTCTGTTCCAATTCCTGACACAAGGCAGCAGAGGTCGCTCCTATATTTATAATCAAGTGAGGTATCTCTAAAAATTCAACCAGCCGTTTCGCATCCTCTATATCCGACTGTATACCGTTGGGCATCAATACGCCCACCACCCGATCTTTTCCAAGTGCCTCCGCACACAGGTCGCCGCCACGCTGGAGTCCTTTCCACCGGAAATCCCAATCACAGCAAAACAGCCTTTTCCATTTTTCTCAAAATAATCTCGAATCCATCTTTTTACCTCTTCCTTTACCTGGCATGGATAATTAAGCATCCTTTTCACACCTCCTTAATGTTACAGATTTTTTGCTTCGTCCAGCAGATTCATTTTCATTTCATAGTATGCCGGGCTCATATCCAGATAATGCTTGTGGGGATTTTCAAACCGCTGTTCCTCCGGCCAGATTTCCGTATCAAGCTGCCTTTTCACATATGCCCTGATTTCTTTCAGAGATTGTACCGGGGCTATACGTCTGCCGTTTTTGACTATCAGCTTTTGCAGTTTCTTTGCAGTACAATTTTCAAAATGCCGGTTCTTCCACGGCTTTTCCGGATCGACATAACGGTACGGATTTGTTAAATCCACTTCTTCTTCCGCACCTGTAATCAGATCAGCCACCGCCTGCTACAATCGCCAAATACCCGATATACCTGCTTCAATCCGGGATTGGTGATTTTCTCTACGGTTTCCGATACTTTAATCCTCGGAACAAAGGAGCCGTTTTCCTCCACCGCCGAAATCTTATAAACTGCCCCAAACACAGAATTGCTCTTTGCCGTAATCAACCGTTCCCCAACGCCAAAACTGTTTATCTTCCCGCCTTGATTCAAAATAGAAGTAATCGTATATTCATCAAGACTGTTTGACACTACAATTTTACAATCTTCAAGCCCTGCATCGTCCAGCATTTTCCGAACTTTTTTAGAGAGATACGCCAAATCCCCTGAATCCAGGCGCACTCCTTTCAAACGCCGGTTCATCGGTTCCAACACTTCTTTTGCAACACGGATTGCATTAGGTACGCCGGAATGAAGAACATCATAGGTATCTACCAAGAGCACTACATTGTCCGGGTAAACCTCCGCATATCGCCGAAATGCCTCATATTCATCTTTAAAATACATAACCCAGCTATGCGCCATTGTCCCATTTACCGGAATTCTAAATTTCTGACCTGCCATTACGGTGGCCGTACCGGAAGCCCCACCGATATATGCTGCTCTTGCGCCGTAGACTGCCGCATCAATATTATGCGCCCGCCTTGCTCCAAAATCCGAGACACTGCGTCCCTGCGCTGCCCGGACAATCCGACTGGCCTTGGTCGCAATAAGGGATTGGTGATTGACCTGCGTGAGAATCGCCGTCTCGATCAGCTGTGCATCAATCAGAGGCGCAACGACCGTAATGACCCGGCTCGTTGGGGTACATAACCGTTCCTTCTGGAAAAGCATAAATATCTCCTGTAAATCGGAACTCTTTCAAATATTGCAGAAATTCTTCTGAATACAGATTCAGAGAGCGGAAATAATCCATGTCCGCGCTGTCGAAATGCAGATTTTCTGCATATTCAACTACCTGCTCCAGCCCGGCAAATACTGCATAGCCGCCCTGGTCGGGATTCTTCCGGTAAAACACATCAAAAACGACCTTCTGCGGTTTCTGCTGGTTAGCGAAGTAGCCATTTGCCATTGTCATCTCATACAGATCCATCATCATGCTGATGTTTCTTTTATCAAACTGCGTCACTATCCTTCCTCCCATCTTTCAAAGTAAACAAAATTTCTCCTTAAAACTGCTTTAAGTTTTTCAGAACTTCCGGCAGAATCAGTGCAAAATCCCTGTCCACGCCCATCGCCTTATTCTGAATCTGATGTGGAATGTAAATCTCGCTGGAAGATACTGCAAGGAAATCTCCATCCCCTGTCCACATTCTTTTCATTACATATTCTCCTTAAGTTCATGTAGAAAGAGGGATAAATCTTCACATACCGCCAGACTCCTTCCTTTTAGCTGTTCTGGAGAACTCTCTTTCGCAAGATTCACTGTCACCAGAAATGTTTCTGGAAATTTGTCGGCCATATTCCAAAAGGGAAGTTTAATCACGCTGGGCGTCATATCGCCTACTCCTAATTCCAGCAGGAGCAGCTTTTTATCCTGATTTTTACGGACAAAATTCTCATATCTTCGATATGCAGTTTTCCATGCTTCGCCCTGTAAAAATGTACTGTCCTGCACCCACGGAACCATTTCCAACCGCAGACAGGGCAGCGGGGAATCAGTTCTGACGGAACTGGCAAGTTCTTTCCTCCGGGAAAACCTTTGGAACCTGAATATCACAATTTGTCGTCAAAATAAAATATTCTTTTTCTCTCAAAATCTCCAGAAGGTCAATGTACGGCTGACCCACAGGTGCTTCTTCCATAAATCTTATATAGCGTGAGTAAAAACCCCACTGCTGTTCCGGCTTTGAGTAAACGTAATAGAACCCCTGAAAAAGACTTTGAATTCCATAGGCTTTCTCAAAATCATGGAAGTTTTCTTCAAATACGGTATTATGATGATAATGGTTATAGCCAGCCGCGCTGGACATCCCGGAGCCTGCTCCTACAAGCACTGCATCCGCCTGCTGGAGCAATTCTGTCGTGGTTCTGATGCTCTCTGCTCTCATTTCATTTCCCCACTGAAAATCTTTCTGGTGTCAGCCAATACCTTTGCAATATCTTCCCGGATTGCCATCCCTTATTTTTTAGTTCATCCGGCACAATAGCATCCCGCGGATTGATGGTGATATAGAAAGCGCCCGGCCATGCGTAAGTGAGATCCCAAAATGGCTCCTGAATGAACATCGGCGTCATACGGCCCACGCCAAGCTCCAGAAACAAAACCTTTTTATGCATGTTCTTTTTCAGGAACGCATTGAGTTTGTTGTGTTCTTCATGGTACTTTTTGCCCTCCAGAAACACCCATGAACGTACCATGGTTCCATTTCCGCGCCGCACTTCGGGCAGCGGGGAATCATATCCGTAGGAACCCGCAGGTCAGGACCAATGGCGTCATTCAGCTTATGTAGTGTTTCCACAGAATCATAAAGCTCGTCATGACACCGGCGACTGCACTGGAAATACCGCCAGTCTCCCTGAATCGCGCTGATTTTTTCCTCCGAGAATATACGGTTAAACTGTGTATCCTGATTGGTCGTCAGGATATAATAGTTTTTATCTTTCAAAATTTCAGACAGATCATAATAGGGCTGTCCGGTCCTGGCGTCCAGAATCATGCACAGGTTCCGGGCAATGAACGCCCACCGTTCCTCACTGGTACGGTAGTGATAATAGAACCCATCAAAGGAATTGTGGTAGCCATATTTTTTTTCAAAATCACCTAAATTCTCTACAAAGTCCTTATCCCGTTCATAGTAGTGCCGGTAGCCTGCGGCAGCTGACATTCCCGAAGCTGCTCCCACAACAATGGCACCAGCCTCTTTGATGTGTTCGGCAAACAGTTTTACCTGTTCTTCATAGCTTTTACTTTTTGTCGTTATCATCTTTAAAATGCTCCTTTTTCTGTATTTTCAGTTTTGATTTATAGCAGACAAAAGATTGCAATTGCCTTTTACATGCACATCACCATTCGCATTAAGTTGCAAGTTCACACTGCACTAACCAAAGACTCTGCCTCTTTTTTCAAAGCAGCAAGGGTTTCGTCCAGATATCCGTTCACTCCAAAAGATTTCTCCTTAATATCTTCCGTAATGTACACTTCTCCGAGATTGATCGTTATATAGGCTGCGTTCGGCTCTTGAGCCGTCAACCGCATAAGAGGAGCTTTGATCAGCTGGTTTCTCCATCCGATCCCCAGTTCCAGGATCACAAGGTTTTTCCCTTGATATTTCTTCAGGAAAGTATCCAGACGTTTCTTTTCCGCTGTCGGCTGGATAAAATTGGGCCCGATCATATGAATCTTCATGGGACCTCCGCACTCCGGGCAGCGGGGAACCAGCTTTAATGGGATTTTCCCGTCCTGCTCCTCTGACGCCATCTTCTCCGCAAGATCCAGCACAGGATACAGCTTCTGATGACATCCGGACGCACACTGCATAGTCAACCAGTTCCCTTCTATCTCATAAATTTTCTCTGGATCAAAACCGCACATTTCAAAATGGCACTCTCCGTTGGATGTAACCACAAAATAATCTTTCTCTCCTATGATTGCTTTCAGTCTGACATCACTTACTCTCTTTTATATTCACCGCAGTAATGATTGATCAGCCTACTCCAAAACCCCCATTTTTCTTCTTCTGCAGGCCACTGTGCGCTCATGCCGTGCAAGATACATGTCAACCCATATTTCTCTTTCAGATCGCCGAATAATTCCCGGAACGCCTGATCATCCGCAAAAAGATGCAGCCCTTCCGTAATGGAAAGTCCATTGCTCGCTCCGATCAGGATGGCGTCCGCTCTTTTTATTTTTTCCGCAATTTTTTTCAGATCACTCATACTGTCTACTCCTTCTTTTCACTTCTCATATCGAAATTTTTTGTTCATCTGTATTGCTTCACTGCTTCTTTCAAGCTGCTCAAGCATTTCCTTCAGCTCCCCTTCCAGTTCAAGAATGCCTCGGCATTCTTACTGCGCACCTCTGCAATCCTGCCGGAGGCTATATCAGTGTGTCGCCTTTCTTCCAGCTAATTTCACAGCATCCCTTAAGACTTTTGCAATATCCCCCACAATCGTCATCCCCTTGTCCTCAATCTGCTGAGGCAGGAAATCATATTTATTATTCACAGCAATATATCGCGCATGAGACAGGGAAAGTGTCAGGTTCCAGAAAGGTTCCTGAATAAACATCGGTGTCATCCTTCCCACCCCAAGCTCTAAGAACAATATCTTCCTGTCCTTGTTTTTCAGAATATAATCGGATATTTTCTGATATTCTCCCTCATATTTCTCACCCTGAAGAAAATTGCCGTATCCCCGCACCCACGGGAACGCCTCACCGCCGCAGTGGGGACATCGGGGAATCATCTCAGATGGCACATAGGTGTCATTTCCCATTGCACGAATCATCTCTTTCACCGGTTCCACGGCATCCCATGTATCATCCGTGCAACACTTTGCGCACTGGAAAAACCGATGGTCTCCCTGGATCTCGCTGACTTTTTCCTCCGGATAAAGTTTTATGAACTGGGTATCCTGATTGGTCGTCAAAATGAAAAAATCTTTTCCCGCAAGTAGCCTGTCCAAATCCAGATAAGGCTCCCGTACCGGTGCGTTCTGCGTTGTGTTTAAGAAGGTCGCCACATATCCCCAGTGTTCCTCTCGGGTCGGGAATGGGTATTGCATTCCAGCAAACGCGCCTTGAAATCCATATTTTTCTGCAAACTTTCCAAAATACTTCCGATAGGAAGCATTATCTTCATAGTAAAAATCTCCGCCGCCTGCCGCTGACAGCCCGGACGCACCACCAACGACGATACAGTCAGCCTCATTTAGCTCCTGCACCAGGCGGCTGATCTGTTCCGAGTACGGCAGCAGCTTTTTCTCCGTGAGTATATATGGTGTCTTTTCGGACGCATACATTCCATAATATTTTGAAAAATTCGTCTGTGTCTGCATCACAAGTTCTTCATAAAACGTCATTTCCTGTCTTCCTTTCGTATTTACTGTAAATTTTATTTTAACACCAATTCTTACTCTATCACGGGGTTGCCTTTCTGTCAATATGTTGTTATAATTAAATTAACATCTAGGAGGAATTATATATGAAATATTCAACAAAACTCAGTGATGCGGTTCACATCCTTGCATTTATCGTACTGAACCCCAATGGTTCCCTGACCAGTGACAGTATTGCGGAAAGCGTACACACCAATCCCGGCTGCGTGCGCCAGCTTATGTCCAGTCTGCGCCGAGCCGGTCTCATCTCCAGTGTCAAAGGTCATCCAAAACCATCACTTACCAAAGAGCTTTCGATGATTACGTTGTTAGATATCTACAGAGCGGTAGAAGGAGAAAAGCCTCTGCTTCATCTGGATACTCATACTAATCCGGAATGCGGTGTCGGCATCTATATTCAGTTGTCTCTTCAGGATTTTTTTGACCAAATCCAGGAAAAAGCAGAAGAAGAAATGAAGTCTATCACTCTTCAGGACATCCTTGACCGATATCAGGAAAAAACCGTCCATCTGGGCAAAATTTCTTTCTGATCGTGGATTGAACCAAAAAGATTTCTTATTATACTGAATCATAGATATTCACTTCTGGATATCCCGGAAAAAGATTTGAAGAATCCGGTTTTTCCCGGTGTCCAGCTTTCCCTCAACCTCTATCTGGAATCGCAGATATCTTTCCGTCACGGATCCCAGCCTTATATCATGGAAATCAGCCACTGCAGCAAGGGAAGGATTGGCTGGGATTTTAGCAATGGAACATCTGCGTACCTGGGTACCGGCGACTTATCTCTACACAGCGCATCCTGCCGAAAGCTTTTTATAGGGCGTGTATGGCAGGAATAAATAAGACTTCCATAAGATTTCCTTAAGAAATTTTCGATTTCTTTAAGACCACGCACATACTTTAGACACATTTCCTCTGTATACTTAATGACAGATAGTTGAGAGAGACATCCATCAATATCAACTATCTCCCCCTCATAAAAGTGCCAAAACGCAACTTAACTCTCATTCCTTTAGATAACTATAAAAACAACG
>ENA-OQBJ01001056-OQBJ01001056.1-human-gut-metagenome-genome-assembly--contig:-NODE-1056-length-12040-cov-1.933350_pt1 | contig 12040 bp, 10 predicted proteins | sample MGYA00242743_ERZ504545 | MGnify/ENA primary metagenome ERZ504545 (study PRJEB26092, sample SAMD00036252) | human gut metagenome | host: Homo sapiens | study: EMG produced TPA metagenomics assembly of...
TGCAAATTTAAGTAATCTGCGAAGTGTCCTTGAGGCAACTGAGCGTGCAAAAGACGAAGAAGCGAAGCAGAAAATGAAGCAGACCAAAGTGGAGCCTGTGACGCAGGACATCGAGATTCCGGAATTTACAGAAGAGGAAGAAGAAATCGAAGAGACGCCGGCTGAGACACCGAAGAAAGTCTCACGTGTAAGCCGGACAACCGAAAAACTGGAAGGTCTCGTTGATTTTGATGACGATCCGGCGGAGACAAAAACAGAATCGGAACCGGAAGAAGTGATGGTGGATGATGATCTGATCATCAACGATCCATTCGCAGATGAGGATGATCTGCTGGGAGAAGAGAAGACAGAGACCAAGGGTTCGGAGAAAGAAGTGCTTGGTGATCAGGTGGAAGCCGCAATGGAGCGCCTCGTCAGCGACACGGTAGGCCATATCCCAATGCCGGAAATAGACGATGAGGATGATGACTACGACGATTATGAGGATGACGACGAAGAGTACATTCCGCATGGCGCAAAACCGCAGAAGAAAAAGGGAAAAGGCGGTGCGGTTATCGCCGTTGCAGCCGTTGCTGTTATTGCTGTGGGAGGCTTTTTCTATGGAAGCAAAATGTTCCATTACCAGAATTATTTTTTCAACGGAACAACCATCAACGGAGTAGACTGCTCGGATATGACGGCCAAAGAGGCAGAAACGAAAATCAAAGAGCAGGCTGCAAACTATATCTTAAATGTAAAATTCAAAGACAATGATACGAAGAGTGTCAGCGGAAAAGACATCGACTACACCTACGCCGGAGACGGCAGCGTGGAGAGCGTGTTAAAGAAACAGAACAGTTTCCTCTGGTTCCTGGGAAATGGCGGAAAAGAGAAAGATTCCCAGGTCACCATGCAGTACAGTCAGGAAAAACTGGATGCGGTGATTGATGGATTTGACGAATTCCAGTCCGCAGACGGTGAGAATGCACCGGCCAGCGCCTACATCACCTTCCAGAACAATGAGTTTGAGATTGTGGATGCTGTTATGGGTGAGGGAATGGATCTTACCCTTGCAAAACAGTGCATCGAAAACGCGCTGATCAATGCGGATACCGAAGTGGATCTTGAAAAAGCAGGCGTTTACGACGGAACCTTGGTAACAGCAGATGACGAAACACTGAATGCACAGAAGGATCAGTTAAATGAACTGGTACGCGCAAGCATCACATACAGTATGCCGGATGGAACAACACAGGTTCTTGACGGAAATACCATGAAAGACTGGCTGGCAGTCGATGCGGATGGAAATTATTCCAAAGATGAAAACCAGTGGAATGAAAGAGTAAAAGAATATGTGGCAAATCTTGCGGCAGCGATCGATACCAATGGCAAGGATCACACCTTCCCGGCAACCGGTATCGAAGGCGCGTGACCATCAGCCAGGAAGGCTACGGATGGAAAGTGGATCAGGAGCAGGAGATTGCAAAGATCGCAGAAGAAGTAGATGCTCACGCAGCAGATACAAGAGAGCCGCAGTATGCGCAGAGAGAGTTTGCTGCTTCCACAGAGAACAACGGATTCGGCAAGACGTATGTTGAGGTTGATGCCAGCCGTCAGCATATCTGGCTCTACAAAGATGGAAATCTGGTTGTCGACGGTGACTGTGTAACCGGTCTGATGGAGCAGAGCAGCTACACGAAGCCGGGTATCTACACAACCGCAGCAAAAGAAAGCCAGAAAAAACTGCACGGAGAGCTTCAGGCAGACGGCAGCTATTCCTGGGAAAGAGATGTGGATTCCTGGATTCCGTTCAACGGAGAGATCGGTTTCTACGATGCTTCCTGGAGAAGCAGTTTCGGCGGAAACCTGTATCTGACTGCAGGATCGACGACAGGATCTGTTGCACTTCCGACTGCAGTGGCACAGGCATTATATGACAATGTCGATGACGGAACACCGGTTATCATTTATTATTCCGAAGCTTATGAGGTAAGTGAAGATACGCTTACTGTGACACAGGCACCGGAAGCAGATGACGAAAATGTCAATGATACGACGAATACCACGACAGTAACGCCGACGAGAACGCCATCCTACACGTACGATGATGATGACGATGATTACACGCCGTCAACTCCATCAACCCCATCAACTCCATCAACTCCATCGACCCCGTCTACGCCGGAACCGACCGCAGCACCGACCGAGATCCCGTCTACGCCGGAGCCGACCGTAGCACCGACGGAGACCCCGTCCACACCGGAACCGACCCAGGAGCCGAGCGCACCGGATCAGGGAGACATCACGGGTGACGATGATTACCCAGGGAAGGGCGAGAGCTGAGAAAAGAAGAAATAGAACATAAAAAATACGCATTCCGTTATCAAAACAGGAATGCGTATTTTATGAGAAAGAAACTGTTAAAAATTAATTTTCCGGTACGAACAGTGTGACAAGATCCATCGGGGAAGTGATGGTGTAGTCCGGGTTTTCGGTCTGACCAAAACCGTATGCGGCATGGACAAACGGGATTCCGGCCTCGCGTGTCGCCTTGTAGTCGCCGTCGGTATCGCCGACATAGACCGCGTGCTGCAGATGGTTCTGTTCGATGATTGTACGGATGTTGTCTGCCTTTGCCTTTCCGGTATCGCCAGGACAGAGATGGCCTTTGAAATAGTGACCGAGGCCTGTGGCTTCCAGAAAAACTTCGATATAGCCCGCCTGGCAGTTGCTTACGATATAAAGCGGGTAATGTCTGGAAAGAATAGAAAGTGCATCGACAAGTCCCGGATAAACAGGAGCCGGTGTCGCAAGAAGTGCCTCATGCTCTTTGGCACAGCATGCCTCGATCAGTTCTAACTGGCGCTCCTTTGGATATTCGTGGAAAATGACGGCGGCGATATCCGGGAGCAGGCGGCCGAACAGGCCTTTTAACACGGCTCCGGTGAGGTTTGGTGTCATATCAGTTTCTTTTTCCATAATCTGATTCCATGCGTCGGCAACAACGTCTGTGGAGTCCCACAGGGTGCCGTCCACATCAAAAATAATACTGTCGATCAAGAGTTTTTCCTCCATATCTTAAGGGTTTTGGTTATTCTTTTAAAGTATTTATTAATTTTAATCAAAAACACGTGAGAGCGCAATGTTTATTTTGCATTTTGGAGGAAAATGTGGCAAAATAAGAATGATATATTAACAGGAGATTACTATGCAGGACACAATCACAAAGCCATTATTGAAATGGTATGGCGAAAATAAAAGAGTGCTGCCGTGGAGAGAAAAAAAGAACCCGTATGAAATCTGGGTTTCCGAGATTATGCTCCAGCAGACGAGGGTGGAGGCGGTCAAGCCGTTTTATGAGCGGTTTATGCGTGAACTGCCCAATGTCGCAGCACTTGCGGTCTGTCCCGAGGAAAAGCTTTTGAAGCTCTGGGAAGGCCTTGGTTACTATAACCGTGTGCGGAATATGCAGAAGGCCGCACAGAAAATTATGGAAGTGTATGACGGTGTATTTCCGGCAGATTACGAAGCGTTAAAAGGACTTCCGGGAATTGGAAATTACACAGCGGGAGCCGTTGCATCGATCGCGTTTTGCATTCCGGTGCCGGCGGTGGACGGAAATGTGCTTCGTGTGATGGCACGCCTCCGGGAGGACGGTGAGGACATTTTAAAGCAGTCCGTGAAAAACCGCGTGGAAGCGGAATTGACCGAAATTATGCCGGCAGAAGATCCGGGAGCCTTCAATCAGGCGATGATGGATCTCGGCGCAATGATCTGTCTGCCGAACGGCGCACCAAAATGTGAAGTCTGTCCGCTTTTTGACCAGTGTCTGGCGGGACAGTATCAGACCTGGACGGAATATCCGTTTAAAAAGAGCGCAAAGCCGCGCAGAATCGAAGACAGAACCGTTCTGTTATTTCTGGACGGTGCGCACACAGCAGTGCGGAAACGGCCGAAAAAAGGACTTCTGGCGGGACTTTACGAGTTCCCGAACTTCGATGGCGTGCTCTCCGAACAGGAAGCACTTGAAGAGGCAGAAAAATTCGGCGTGACGCCGCTTCATATTCAGGCATTGCCGCCGTACAAGCACATTTTTTCCCATGTCGAGTGGCATATCACAGGATACGCCATTAAAATTGCAGGAAACGATGTGGAGCAGGAAGGGGAAGAAAAAGCCGGATTGATTTTTGCGGATGCGAAAACCGCGGCTGAAAGATATGCCATTCCGTCTGCGTTTGCGGAATACGCAAAATACACAGATCTGGAACATGCCTGAAACGGCAGAAGAGCAAAAAAGAGCAGGGAGAAAAAAGATGAAGATTTTATCAATTGCAGTACCATGCTATAATTCAGAAGCATATATGGAGAAATGTATCGATTCGCTGCTGGTCGGCGGAGAAGAAGTAGAAATTCTGATCGTGGACGATGGTTCCAAGGACGGAACCACAGAGATTGCAGACCGCTATCAGGAAAAATATCCGACGATTGTAAAAGCGATTCATCAGGAAAACAAGGGCCACGGCGGAGCAGTCAACACGGGTGTGGAAAATGCGACGGGTCTGTACTTTAAGGTTGTGGACAGTGATGACTGGGTAAACCCAGAGGCATACCAGAAGATTTTAAATGTTCTGGCAGAAGTCGTACGCGGACCGAAAACACTCGACCTTCTGATCAGTAACTATGTGTATGAAAAAGAGGGCGCCAAGAGAAAAACGTGTGATGCGCTATGCGAAATCGCTGCCGGAAGGCCGCTTTTTCGGATGGGATGAGGCGAAAGCTCTCGGCAAAACACATTATCTGCTGATGCATTCGCTGATTTACCGGACTTCTCTTTTAAGAGAGTGCGGCATGAAGCTGCCGGAGCACACCTTCTATGTGGATAATCTGGTTGCGTTTATTCCGCTTCCGTACGTCAAAACGATGTATTATCTCGATGTCAATTTCTACCGCTACTTTATCGGAAGAGCCGACCAGTCGGTTAACGAGAAAGTCATGATCGGCAGAATTGACCAGCAGATCCGTGTCAACAAGCTGATGATCGATTACCTTGGTGAACAGAAAGGGCTGTCGAAGCACCTGCGGAAATATATGATCAGCTATCTGACCATTATTATGACGGTTTCTTCCGTGATGATGATGCGCTCCGGAACGGAAGAAAATCTCGAGAAAAAGAACGATCTGTGGAGATACCTGAAACAGGAGGATGCAGCCGATTACTTCCGCATCCGCCACGGCATTTTCGGAACTGTTATGAGCAGCAAATCAAAACCGGGACAGAAAATTGCAGTCTATGCCTACAAGGTAGCGCAGAAACTGTATGGATTTAACTAGAAAGTAACGAAGCGGAGGAACGAACAATGCGAGTAGGAATGGGTTACGATGTGCATAAACTGGTGGAAAACCGGAAACTGATTCTGGGCGGTGTGGAAATCCCGTATGAATATGGCCTTCTGGGACATTCCGATGCGGATGTGCTGGTTCATGCCATTATGGATGCGCTTCTCGGCGCTGCAGCACTGCGGGACATCGGACGCCATTTTCCGGACAATGATCCGGCGTATGAGGGCGCAGACAGCATCGAACTGCTGAAAAAAGTCGGTGAGATGCTCGAGGAGCGGATGTATCTGATTGAAAATATCGATGCAACCGTTATTGCACAGAAGCCGAAGCTCCTGCCATACATCGACACGATGGTGAAAAATGTGGCGGAGGCGCTTCATCTCGAAGAGGATCAGGTCAATATCAAGGCAACGACCGAGGAAGGACTTGGCTTTACCGGAAAGAAAGAGGGAATTTCCGCACAGGCGATCTGCTGCATTTCCAAGGCACTCGACCTGATGCCGGATGACCGGATCACAGGCGGATGCAGCGGCTGCCGGGATGCGCAAAGAACGCAGAAGAATAAAAGAGAAATGCGATTGCACAAGGCCGGAAGATGTGTAGACTGGAAGAAGAATAAGGGAGTAGTCGGCGGCATACGTGACGCTATAAGGCCAACAACCGAAGAAAAAGCATTTCTTCTGGCTTTGTATGAAATGACAAGACTTATCTGTATCAACAAATATGGTGCGGATAGGTCTTTTTCTATATAGAAAGAGACCGGTGTACCAGTGGGAACTTATCACAGGAACGCAAAAAGCGTTTTCAGAAGAAAGGACGGATGGAAATGAAAGAGTATCTGGAAAAAAGTTCGAAGATTCTTGATGAGTTACAGACAACGGAGCAGGGACTTTCCGAGGCGGAAGCTGCGCGGCGGCTTTCCGAACACGGACCGAACCGGCTGGCGGCGGGAAAAAAGAAGAGCAATCTGCAGCGGTTTTTCGAGGAGCTGAAAGACCCGATGATCCTGATCCTGCTCGCCGCAGCGCTGATTTCCGGCATCACATCGGCGTATGAAGGCGAATCGTACGCTGATGTGGTCATTATTCTCACCGTTGTCATCATTAATGCGGTGCTCGGTGTTCTGCAGGAGAGCAAGGCAGAGAAAGCGATTGAAGCTCTGCAGGAGATCGCGGCAGCCACGTCGAAGGTGATGCGCGGCGGGAAAATGGAAGTGAAAAAGAGCGAGGAGCTCGTACCCGGTGATATTGTAATTCTCGAAGCGGGCGATGCTGTTCCGGCGGATGGCCGTATTTTAGAGAGCGCCAGCATGAAAATCGAGGAAGCAGCGCTGACCGGAGAATCTGTCCCGGTCAATAAAACAGCGGATGTTCTGAACGCCGGCGCAGCCAGCGAGGTTCCGCTCGGGGACCGGAAAAACATGGTCTATATGGGAAGCACCGTTGTCTATGGCCGCGGCCGCGCTGTTATCACCGGAACGGGTATGAAAACCGAGATGGGAAAAATCGCCCATGTTCTGACGCAGTCGGCGGATGAGAGCACACCGCTGCAGAAGCGGCTGAACCAGCTCAGCAAAATCTTAAGCGTGATGGTGCTCGCCATCTGTGCCGTGATTTTCATTGTCGGTATTTTAAAAGAGGGCGTGACGCCGCAGAACATCTTAAATACCTTTATGGTAGCCGTCAGCCTTGCCGTAGCGGCAATTCCGGAAGGACTTGCAGCAGTTGTCACAATCGTGCTTTCCATCGGTGTGACCAAAATGTCAAAGCGGAATGCGGTGATCCGGAAACTGACGGCTGTCGAGACGCTCGGCTGTACGCAGGTGATCTGCTCGGATAAGACAGGAACGCTGACCCAGAATAAGATGACCGTGGTAAAACATGAGGGAAGCGATATAAAACGTCTCGTATCCGTCATGGCACTCTGCTCCGATGCGGAGCCGGACGAAAACGGCGAGGCAGTCGGAGAACCGACGGAATGTGCGTTGGTCAACGATGCGCAGAAAGAGGGATGCCCGAAGAAGAGCCTGTCCGTCCAGTATCCGCGTGTCGGGGAAGCGCCGTTTGATTCGATGCGGAAACGCATGACAACGATCCACCGCGCAAACGACGGAACGTATTTTTCCTGCACAAAAGGCGCACCGGATGAGATTCTGAAGCGGTGTACCTCCGTTTGGCGTGACGGCAGAAAACAGCCGATGACAGAAGCATTCCGGCAGGAAATCCTGTCGCAGAACAAGGCGATGGCAGACCAGGCACTCCGCGTGCTGGCGGCAGCAGGAAGAGCGTGGAACCAGATGCCGTCCTCCCAGGAGCCGGACTTTCTGGAGCAGGATCTCTGCTTTTTAGGACTTTGCGGTATGATTGATCCGGTGCGGCCGGAAGTAGTCGATGCGATCCGGGAATGCCGCGGGGCAGGCATCCGTCCGGTGATGATTACGGGTGACCACAAAGACACAGCGGTTGCTATTGCAAAAGAGCTAGGTATTCTGGAGGCGGGCTGGAAAGCGGTAACGGGAGCCGAGATTGACCAGTTAAGCGATGAGGAGCTTGACCGGAGAATCGAGGAATATGCTGTTTACGCACGCGTCCAGCCGGAGCATAAAGTGCGGATCGTCGATGCGTGGAAGCGGAAAGGCAGAATCACCGCGATGACAGGAGACGGCGTCAACGATGCGCCGTCGATCAAGCGTGCGGATATCGGCATCGGAATGGGCATCACGGGAACGGATGTGACGAAAAACGTGGCAGATATGGTGCTCGCGGACGACAACTTTGCGACGATCATCGTAGCGGTTGAGGAAGGAAGACGAATCTACGATAATATCCGCAAGGCAATTCAGTTCCTTCTGGCATCGAACCTTGCCGAGGTGCTGTCGATTTTCTGCGCGACGCTGATGGGCTTTACGATTTTAAATCCGGTGCATCTGCTCTGGATCAACCTGATTACGGACTGCTTCCCGGCGCTGGCGCTCGGTATGGAGGACGGTGAGGCAGACATCATGAAACGCCCGCCGAGAAATGCGGATGACGGTATTTTTGCGGACGGCCTCGGCTTTGATGTTGCGTTTCAGGGCATCGTGATTACGGTGCTGACGCTGGCGTCCTACTTCATCGGCCACTATCTGGAAGCCGGCCGCTGGGAAATCGTCAACAGCCCGGACGGCATGTCGATGGCGTTTCTGACACTCTCTATGGTGGAAATTTTCCATTCCTTCAATATGAGATCACGGAAAGGTTCTATTTTCCATATGAAGCATCAGAACAAGTATCTGTGGGGCGCGATGGCACTCTCATTTGTCCTCACATCCGCCGTCATTTACATCCCGGCACTGTCGAGTGCGTTCGGTTTTGAGCGGATCAGCGCGTTGGAATATGATGTGGCGATCGGCCTTGGACTGCTTGTCATTCCGGCGGTCGAAATCAGCAAGTGGATCCGGCGGAAATTTGCTTGACAAACGAGAAAAATTTGCATAAACTAGAACAAACGGAAACAGAAAAAGGCTTGGAACGGAAAAAGTAGAAAATCAGAATTGTTTCACAGAGAATGGCAGACAAATGGGGCTGGAAGCTGCCTGAAACGAGGGTTTTTGAAGTGCGTCCGGAAGCTGGCCGGGTGAAGCGGAAAAAGTGGGTAGTCCGGCACGGGTCCTGCACGTTATGCAGAAGAAAAGAAGAGGGCAGGTGTGCCCTTAAAGTAAAGTGGAACCACGGAGCTATTTCGTCTTTATCGGAGATGAAACAGCTCCGTTTTTGAATATTGCCCTTCGGGCAAAAAAGGTGGTAAGAAATAAAAATCTGAAAAAAGTCCCGGCAGGAGGCAAGGAGAGGAAAGATGAGTTTTTTCGCGTATTTTAAAGAGGAATTTCAGGTGATTCAGGAGCGGGATCCGGCGATACATTCTCCCATGGAAGTCTTGCTGTATCCTTCATTTCGTGTTATGCTGAAGTACAGACGGGCGCACAAGCTATATCTGAAAGGCCATTACTTTCTGGCCAGGTGGATTTCACAGCGGGCAGCGAGAAAAACCGGTATCGAAATCCATCCGGGTGCGACGATCGGAAAGGGACTGTTTATCGACCATGGAGCAGGCGTTATCATCGGAGAGACGACCGTCATCGGAGACAACGTGACGCTGTATCAGGGCGTGACGCTCGGCGGTAATGGTAAGGAGACCGGGAAACGTCATCCGACGCTGAAGGACAATGTTATGGTCAGCGCCGGTGCGAAGATCATCGGATCGTTTACGATTGGGGAAAACTCCAAAATCGGAGCCGGATCGGTTGTGATCGAGGAGGTTCCGCCGAACTGTACCGTCGTCGGCGTGCCGGGGCACATTGTGAAGCAGAATGATGTGCGGATTCCGAGAAAAAGCATGGATCACACATTCATCTGCCGGACCCGATTTTCGAGGATATCAAGGTACTGCAGCAGGAGAATACGGAGCTTACGAACCGTGTGCTCGAGTTGGAGGGCGAGCTGCGTCAGATGAGGAAAAAAGAAAGGACAGAACAGAAGTGACGGAAGTGGGCAAAGAGACAGAAAACGAGGAGCTTTTTCCAGAGGCGGTTTTCGGGGAGAAGGATTATCTTTCGGAGGTATTCGGACTGGAACAGCATGACATCCGCATGTATTCGCCGCTTACGCTGGCTTACATCGGGGATGCTGCGTATGAGATCGTCATCCGCACGATTCTGGTGCGGAAAGCAAATATGCAGGTCAACAAGCTGCACCGCCATGCGGCAGGGCTTGTAAAGGCGGAGAAACAGTCGGCGATGATTGAGATTCTGGAGCCGCTGTTTACCGAAGAGGAAAAACAGATTTATAAAAGAGGCAGAAATGCGAAATCCTATACCAAGGCAAAAAATGCGTCCACGATCGACTACCGCCGGGCAACCGGGTTTGAGGCCGTGATGGGGTATCTGTACCTGAAAGGGGATTACAAGCGGATGATCGACCTGATCCGGGCAGGACTTGGCGAAGTGTGAGAGCAGATAAGATTCAGAAAATAAAAAAGAAGCGGCAGGGCAGTGGGGCTTTTGAAAAAGCAAAAGTTCCCACTGCTTTTGGGACCGCGGAACAGGAATGATATGAGAGAAAACAACAGAAACGACAAGAGAAACTTTGAGAGAAGAGACGGAAAAAAACGTGACTTTAAGGGGAAACGAGATTACCGTGACAGAGACAGAAAACAGGAAGTACAGCAGGCGGATGAGGAGTTTACAGGCGGCATGGTAGAGGGAAGAAACGCTGTCATCGAGGCGTTCCGCTCCGGCAAGACCGTGGACAAGCTGTTCGTCCTTGCAAGCAGCCAGGACGGCCCGATCCGCACGATCATCCGTGAGGCGAAAAAACACGATACCATCATCAATTATGTAGAAAAAGAACGTCTTGACGAGCTGTCCACCACCGGAAAGCATCAGGGTGTCATTGCACAGGTGGCTTCCTACAGTTATGCAACCGTTGAGGACATCCTCGCGCGCGCAGAGGAGAAAGGGGAGCCGCCATTTATCCTTCTGCTGGACGGCATTGAGGATCCGCATAACCTCGGTGCGATCATCCGTACCGCAAACCTGGCAGGCGCACATGGTGTCATCGTGCCGAAGCACCGCGCAGTCGGCCTGACAGCAACCGTTGCCAAAACGTCGGCAGGTGCATTAAATTACACACCGGTGGCAAAGGTGACGAATCTGGTGCAGACCATGGAAATGCTGAAGGAAAAGGGCATCTGGTTTGTCTGCGCGGACATGAACGGACAGAGAATGTATGATCTCGACCTCAAAGGACCGATCGGCCTTGTAATCGGAAATGAGGGAGAGGGTGTCAGCCGTCTGGTGAGAGAAAACTGCGACTTCACAGCCACAATTCCGATGAAAGGCGATATCGACTCTCTGAACGCTTCCGTGGCAGCCGGCGTGCTCGCTTATGAGATTGTAAGACAGAGAAGCTGCTAGAAATTGCGGAAAATCACATTACGCTCCGGCGGAAGAAAGATGAAGGATACAAGAGATATGATGGTGAAAGATTACGATACCTGTACGGATGAGGAGCTGATTGCGCGTCTGCGGGCAGGAGAACGCGAGATTACCGATTATCTGATCGACAAATACAAATCGCTGGTGCGGACCAGGGCGAGGGCGCTGTACCTGGTGGGCGGAGATCACGAGGATCTGATCCAGGAGGGCATGCTCGGACTTTTTAAGGCAGTGCGTGACTACAAACCGGGGAAGGAGGCATCGTTTGCCACCTTCGCCGGCCTGTGCATCGACCGTCAGATGTATTCGGCAGTGGCATCGTCCCAGCGCCAGAAGCATCAGCCGCTGAACAGCTTCGTCTCGTTAAGTGAACCGGTTTCCGAGCAGGAGCTGCGCCTGGTGGACGAGGAGACACCGGAGGAGATCATGATCAGCCGGGAAAACGTAATCGGCATGCATGAGCGGATCAAAGAACGGCTCAGCAAATTTGAGTACCAGGTGCTGGAATTGTATCTGAAAGGGTACGATTATACGCAGATTGCAGAAAAACTTGGAAAGCAGCCGAAGGCAATCGACAATGCACTGCAGAGAATCCGCAGTAAAGTGCGGGAGGTCTGTTCGTGAGATGGAAAAACGACCGAAAAAATTACGGTGAATTGTCAAAAGCGCAGGAAAATCTGTGAACAAATAAAAATTTTCAAATTTGTAGAAAAAACTGTTGACAATTCACTATAGTTTTTGATAGAA
>ENA-OQBJ01001057-OQBJ01001057.1-human-gut-metagenome-genome-assembly--contig:-NODE-1057-length-12019-cov-2.949546_pt1 | contig 12019 bp, 17 predicted proteins | sample MGYA00242743_ERZ504545 | MGnify/ENA primary metagenome ERZ504545 (study PRJEB26092, sample SAMD00036252) | human gut metagenome | host: Homo sapiens | study: EMG produced TPA metagenomics assembly of...
CTCTTGCAGAGAAAGAACTGATAGACAAATACGGGAAACTGCCCGAACAACTCATAACCCAAAACGGGACATACCGTATCAAGTATCAAGATGAATTTAATAAGCAATACGACAAATACGAAAGTCTGCTTGTCCGATTGTCGGGAAAGAATGTCGATGAACTGTTTTCTTGATAAGAATAACCATGTGCCGGAAACAACATCCGGCACATCTTTTCACCGTCCCCAAGAGAACAGAGGGCAGGGCCGGACGACCCCACCCACACCGCCACCGTAAAACCTTTAAAAATATCAGCATATGAAATATATAAGAATGTCCCCGAATGTGGAGTATTCCACCGACAGGGATTTTTTTCTTGAGAATCAGATTGTCTGCATTGTAGGCAGGGAGGGTACGAAGTTTTGCAGTCTGATAGAGAACCGTCTGTTCATGCGTTCCCCAAGCCGTCATATCAGCAAGCGGATGCAGATGCATATCATGTATGAAATCCACAAGGACATCTGCAGCCTTCGCTATGGCGGCGAGCCCGTGGAATGACCTGCCACATCCCACACCTGAATACTTCCTCTTAAAAAATCAGATAATTCTTATAATATTTTTCCACTAATACGATAATAATAGATTTATTGATAACCAGATAAATAGCTGTTTATCTTTTCAGTTATCCGTTCTGTAGTCTGTTTATCCGGTCAGCTATATAGCTATCTATCTATTCAGCTACATAGCTATTTAGCTATGTGCATATTCAAACGGCAGCTCACATATCCATATAATCATATATCCATTCGGCTGAATATTTGCCTGTCTATTCGAGTAACTATCTTAATAATTACCTGAATATCAATTCAAACACCAGACCATTTAGTTATTCAAATGGATAATTGAATAACTGTCCAGCTATAAATAAACCTTAAAAGAGTATCCATAAAGTATTCCCTGATTTCAAAGTCATTCATTGGCGGGTGTTGGCGGGAACCACCATAATGTGCGGATAGAAAAAAACTCTCTACCTTTGTCGCCGGGAGAGCGCAGTCCGTTCTCGAAGAGAGAACGTAAAACAAACCCTTCAGACCTTTAATCCGGCCCAGCCGGATTTTAATATGCGTCAGCATATAGCGAGGTGTACTTTCAGCGTTGAAAATATTTCCAACCGCTGAAAGTCCCGCCCCGAAAGGCCTTTCGGGGATGTCAGTTCTCCCAAGTCGAACTTCCTAAATTATTCATGTTATGAAAGATGAAACAAGAATCCGTAGCGCCGCAGGGCGCAAGGTGCTGGCGGACCCGCGCACGCACCGCTATTATCTCTGTCTCAATGACAGTGAGAACGAGAAGTTTCTCACGATGTTTGAACAGTCCGGCATGAAGAACAAGGCCGAATTTATCTTTGCCCGCATCTTCGGCTGAGAGTTCAAGGTAGTGAGGATTGATAAGGAAGCGCAGGAATATTATGCCCGGCTGACCGCTTTCTATCAACAGTTCCGCCGTATCGGAAACAACTACAACCAATGTGTAAAGACCATCCATACCATTTATGGGGAAAAGAAATCGCTTGCCTTCCTTTATAAACTGGCCGAAGAAACCCGCAAGCTGGAGGAACTCTGCAAACAGATTATCGAACTGACAAAGCGATACGAAAAGGAGTATCTCACTAAAAAGGAATAACATCATGGTGCCGAATATCACATCGGGCAGTTCATTCTATGGAGTGATTGCCTATAATAAGATAAAGGTGGATGACGGTACGGCAAAGGTATTGTGACATCCTAAAATAGCGGCGGATACTTCGGGCAATGTACCGATTGAACACTGTGTACAGGCTTTTGAACCTTACATCGCACTCAACTCGCACGTCCGGAAACCGGTTATCCACATCTCCCTGAACCCGTCCCCGAAAGACATTCTTTCGGAAGAGCAGATGACCGTACTGGCTCAGGAGTTCATGGAAAACTTCGGTTACGGGAACCAGCCCTATATCGTATGGCTGCATGAAGACATAGACCGCAAGCACATGCACATCGTATCGGTACGTATTGATGAAACCGGGGAAAAAATAGACCATAACCGGGAAGCTATCCGGGCACAGAACATCTGCCGTGAAATGGAAGTGAAGTACGGGCTTCATCCCACATTCGGAGAACACGGTGAGAGGGAACTGTCATCCCTACAAAAAGTGGATTATCCGAAAGGGACGTGAAAGCACAGGTAAAGCATACCGCCCGAACCTTGCTGGAATGTTACAACTGTCACTCGCTTGCCGAATATGGCACTCTTCTGAACCTGTATAACGTAACCGTTTATGAAGTCAGGGGAAGTGTGGACGGGAAGGAATACCACGGTATTATGTACGGAGCTTTGAATGATAACGGACAGCAGGTGGGAACACCTTTCAAGTCCAGCAAGTTCGGTAAGGCATTCGGTTATGAAGCACTGCAAAAGAAGTTTGCCGCTTCTACTGAAAAGGTGAAAAGGAACAGCCTTGCCGAAAGGACAAGACAGGAAGTCATTAAAGCCATGCAGGACATCGGCACGAAAGAGGATTTCGCCCGAAAGCTGAAAGAGGCGGATATAGAGACGGTTTACCGTATCAATCCCGAAGGACGTCTGTACGGCATCACTTTCATAGACCATACCAGCCGGACAGTGCTTAACGGCTCGCGTCTGGGCAAGGCCTTTTCAGCCAATGTGTTCAACGAATTGTTCAACAATCCGGATGCGGACCGTACAAGGCTGATACCACCGCCGGAGCAGGATACACCCCGGCAGGAACAAGATACGGAAGAAAGACTGGAAAGGAAGGAATACCGGCAGCAGGAAAATCAAGGCTATCAGAGTGAACCGTCCGGCAGTCTGATTGATACGTCCGCACTCGGTGCCATTGACATTTTCTCCCTACTCATGGGAGATGACCATACGCACGAGTACATCGATCCGGCCTTCCGCTTCGGACGCAGGAAAAAGAAGAAGCGCAGGCACAAATTATAATATAATTAAGGTATAGAACAAAAAAGTCGAATTTTAACAGTTACAATTATGCAGAATGAAGATGATTTAAGAGGTCTTGCCAAAGTCACGGACTTTATGCGGGCCATCAGTTTTCTATTTTTGGCGATACACATCTATTGGTTTTGTTACGGCTGGCTACACGAAATGGCTGGACGCTTGATATTGTGGACAGGATACTGTCCAATTTCCAACGTACCACAGGACTGTTCTCGTCCCTTCTTTACACCAAACTGTTTTGCGTCCTCTTCCTCGGTCTGTCCTGCATGGGCAATCAGGGGGTAAAGAAGCATGAAATCACATGAAGGAAAATAATTATTGCGGCCATAGCGGGTGCCATACTCTTTTTCCTGAACTGGTGGTTACTGTCCATTGACGCATCATCCGGTGTATGCGCCATACTTTATACCGCGACATTGGCCGGCGGTTTCTTCTGCCTGTTGGCATCCGGTTTATGGATTAGCCGTCTGTTGAAAAACAATTTGCTGGAGGACGTTTTCAATACCGAGAATGAATCGTTCATGCAGGAAACCCGCCTTATGGAAAACGAGTATTCCATTAACCTGCCGACCAAATTCTGGTACGGGAGAAAGGAATGGAAAGGCTGGATAAACGTGGTGAATCCTTTCCGGGCCAGCATGATTTTAGGTACACCGGGTAGCGGAAAATCGTATGCCGTGGTCAATAATTACATAAAGCAGGCAATAGAGAAGTCCTATGCTCTTTATATATACGACTTTAAATTTGATGACCTGTCGGTTATTGCCTATAACCACCTGATTAAGTACAGACACCGCTATAAGATACCGCCCAAGTTCTACGTGATAAATTTCGATAACCCACGCAAGAGCCATCGCTGTAACCCGCTGGCACCGGAACTGATGACGGATATTTCAGACGCTTACGAGTCGTCGTACACCATAATGCTTAACCTCAATAAGTCGTGGGTGCAAAAACAAGGGGACTTCTTCGTAGATCCCCGATTGTATTGTTTACGGCGATAATATGGTTCTTGAAGTGCGCCCATAAGGCGGTGTAATAAATATCTATTTAGCAATAGATTAGGTTAGAGTTCTATGAAAATAAGACCTACTGTCATCCGACTTATCCCAGAGGGAAACCCGAGGGGGAGTGTAGCATGTCGGAGAAGCCATAAGTCAGCCAACTGCCACGCTGCGACTGAATGGCAAGACAGAAAGACGGACATGAGGATGAAGCCTGAACTGGTTGAACAACAATCCAGTGGCACATACCAGGGCTGTGGCGGAAGGCAGTTACCAACGCCATATCGCATGTACCCAGCAAGTGTTTAGGTTGTATGGGGCAAAGAACTGACTGCGACACGTCTGCAATAAGCAGATTAACGGACGAACGTTGCATCCGACAGTCTGTCATGCTTGTTATTACACCCGCTAAATGGGGATTGCCTAAACCGAAACGCCGAAAGGCTATAGAAGTCGTTCTTGAATATTCGGCATGGCAACGGAGCTTCCGTAATAGTCCGAGCAGGGTAATGCCCTGCACATGGCGAAGGGAAGCAGTTATATAATCAATATAATCAAAGGAAAATGTGAGAGACATTATGAGAAATCCAAAGAATGTATTGAACAACTTAGTGAAACACAGCAATGTATCGGGCTATAAGTTCGAACGGTTGTATCGTATTCTATTCAATGAACAGATGTTCTATACCGCCTACCAGCGAATCTATGCCAAACAGGGCAATATGACCGCTGGGACAGACGGCAAGACAGTTGACGAAATGAGTATTCGGAGAATAGAAAATCTAATCTCCAAGCTTAGAGACGAAAGTTACAAACCCAACCCAGCCAAAAGGGTCTATATCCCTAAGAAGAACGGAAAGAAACGCCCGTTGGGCATCCCTTCTTTTGAAGACAAGTTGGTGCAGGAAGTGGTACACATGATACTGGAAGCCATATACGAGGGAAGTTTTGAAAATACCTCACATGGATTCAGACCACGTAGGAGTTGCCAGACTGCATTAACCCAAATTCAAGATACGTTTCTCGGAACAAAATGGTTTATAGAGGGGGACATAAAAGGCTTCTTCGACAACATAGACCATAACGTTCTGATTGGCATACTCGAAGAACGCATAGCGGACGAGAGGTTCATAAGGCTCATCCGTAAATTTCTGAACGCTGGGTATATTGAAAATTGGAAATACAGACACACGTACAGTGGAACTCCGCAAGGCGGCATCATTAGTCCCATACTGGCTAATATTTACCTTGACAAGTTCGACAAGTACATGGAGGAATACGCCCAATCTTTCAATAAAGGCGCAAGCAGAAGATTGGATAAGGATTACCGTCGGATTAAAGACCGTAAGAACAAGCTGGAAAAGAAACTGAAATCCGAAACCGATACAAAGGTACGGAAAGACCTTATTGATAAAATCAAAGGGTATTACCGACAGATGCAACAAATGCCTTGTGTCATGGAAATGGATGAAGAGTACAGACGGTTGAAATATGTCAGATACGCAGACGATTTCTTGATTGGGGTTGTCGGCAGCCATGAAGAATGTGGGCAAATCAAAGCGAATATCACACAATTCATGAAAGATAAGCTAAAACTTGAACTGTCGGCAGAGAAAACGCTTATAACCCAAGCACAAGAAAAAGCTAAATTTCTGGGATATGAAATAACCGTACGCAACTCCAAAGCCACCAAGAGAGATAAGAATGGAGTGCTCAAAAGAATGTTCAACCGCAAGGTTGTACTTCTACTCCCGAGAGAGGTGGTCAAGAACAAGTTGATTGACTACAAAGCCATGAGGTTATACAAACCAATGGCAAGGAGGATTGGAAGCCAAAGGCACGCAGTTATATGATGAACTGCAAACCGGAGGATATTGTAGCCCAATTCAATAAGGAGATAAGAGGATTCTACAATTATTACTCGATAGCGAACAATGTATCTACTCTTTGCAAAAGGTTCGGTTATATTATGGAATACAGTATGTACAAAAGCATCGCCAAAAAGCAAAGCAGCAGTGTACGGAAGATTAAAAAGAAATACTCGAAAGACAAAGACTTTGTAATCAGTTACACGGATGCAAAAGGGCAATGCAAATGCCGTGTGTTATATAATGAGGGTTTCAAGAGAAAAGACGCTCAATGTGATGCTAAATGCGACATAATGCCAAACACCAATTTTCTGCCAGCCTCAAGCCTTGTTGAGAGACTAAAGGCGGAACAGTGCGAGGTATGCGGAGCGCATGGCAAAACGGTGATGCACCATGTTCGTGCCTTGAAAGACTTGACAGGCAAGAACGAATGGGAACGCATCATGCTCAAAATGCACCGTAAAACATTGGCAGTCTGTCCAGAATGTAATGCTAAAATACATGGCAATGTATAACACTAAGTTGAATTATAACGGAGAGCCGTGTACATGGAGACATGTAAGCACGGTTCGGGGGCAGGCTCTCGGAAACCTACCGCAGAAATGCGGCAAGGCGCCGAGTGCCGAGCTACAATATACAAAAACGGTATCTATTGCAGCTTCCCTCATGCAGTGGAACTGCTGAACAAACCTTACTCTGATTTGTTTACCATACTGACTTCCTATCCGGAACTGGAGAACTACCTTTCCCCTTTCATGGATGCCTGGAAAGGTGGGGCGCAGGATCAGTTGCAAGGCCAGATAGCTTCAGCGAAAATTCCGCTTACCAGAATGATTTCTCCACAGCTGTACTGGGTCATGACAGGCAATGATTTTTCTCTGGACATCAATAATCCGAAGGAGCCTAAAATCCTTTGTGTGGGCAATAATCCGGACCGACAGAACATCTATTCCGCAGCGCTCGGACTGTATAATTCCAGAATCGTCAAACTGATAAACAAGAAAGGGCAACTTAAAAGCACGGTCATTATAGACGAGCTTCCTACCATCTATTTCCGAGGACTGGACAACCTGATTGCAACGGCACGTTCCAACAAGGTGGCGGTCTGTCTGGGATTTCAGGACTTCAGCCAGCTTAACCGTGACTACGGTGAAAAGGAAAGCAAGGTGATTCAAAATACTGTCGGCAACATATTCAGCGGTCAGGTGGTCGGCGAAACGGCCAAGACACTTTCCGAACGCTTCGGAAAGATTTTGCAGAAACGGCAGTCCATATCCATCAACCGTCAGGATGTCTCTACATCTATCAACACCCAGCTGGACTCACTGATTCCAGCATCCAAAATTTCCAACCTCTCACAGGGTACGTTTGTCGGTTCCGTATCGGATAATTTCGGTGAGAAAATTGACCAGAAGATTTTCCATGCGGAAATTATCGTGGACCATGCCAAAGTAAGTGCGGAAGAAAAGGCTTATAAAAAAATCCCGGTTATCAACACGTTCAAGGACAGTGAAGGGAATGACATCATGCTCCAGCAGATACAGCGTAATTATGACCAGATAAAGGCGGATGCCCAGGCTATCATCAACGATGAAATGGAACGTATCAAGAACGATCCGGAACTATGTGAACGGTTGGGAATAGAAAGTGCAGAAGAGGAGAAAAGAAAAGCTGAATAGATACAGAATGACAAATAAATCCTGAATCAATTTGATTTTCAGGGAACATTCCTTATCTTTGAACTTGAAATAGAACATAACGGCGGATTACGGGATGTTTTCCGCTGATTATATACATAAGTCGCAAGAAGTCTCAGGTAGGAATCTGGTAAATTTCAAAAAACGATGACTATTGCGTGAGGCTTATGCTATACCCTATAGCGTGAGCCCATGCAAGTTATCGTTTGGGCTTTACCAGAGCCTCTACCTGAAACTACATGGGTTTCATGCTTTTTTTACAGATAGAGGTATGGCAAAAGTACAGATTATTATGCCCGTCACATTGGACGGTTTCCTGCCGGACAAAAATGAGATACTGATGGAATGGCTCAGAACAGACCGGAACGGCTTCCATTATTGGGAAGAGCGGGCTACATTCAACATGTATCCGCATTACGGTATGCTTGACTTGATGGATGCAAAAGAGAGACGAGACAATAACTGTACCTTTTTTATGAAAGTACAGGACGAAAAAAGTGCCGAATATGCTGGTGGAGTATTTCTCTTCCGACTCGCAGATGAACTGGTCATTTACCTACTTCCAATATCATATAAAAGTGGAAAAAACATAACCGGAAAGATTCAATTCGGACAATGGACTTTACGTGAGTCCAAAACATTCCGGAACAATATATGCAGGCTGGTATACCGCTTTAAAGAATAAAGATTACTTCAGACCAAGTTTCTTCATTTTCTTGTACAGAGCTGTACGACTGCAACCGAGTTCCGCTGCTGTCTTGCTTACATTACCATGATTTTTATCAAGCAGATTTCGTATCCTTTCCTTTTCCTGAATGATACGAATATCCGGATTGCCACTACAATCTACATTGTCCAGTCCCAAGTCACAGACATCCAATAATGCATTATCCGCAACAATTACCGCACGTTTGATCTTTGCGTTCAATTCCCGCACATTACCCGGCCAGTCATATCCCAACATACATGCTTTCGCTTCTTCGGTAAATCCCTCATTCTTGACACGTATTCTACCGGAATGTTCTTTCCTGAAAAATTCGGCAAGCGGAAGAATATCGTCTTTGCAATCTTTTAATGGCGGTTGAACAATTTCGAGTTCTGCAAGGCGATAATACAAATCCTCACGAAAGCGACCTTCCTCCACCGCTTTTTTCATATCCTCATTGGTAGCAGAAATAATACGTACATCCGTATGTTTCACTTTATCACTTCCTACTGGATTAAACTCCTTTTCCTGAAGGACACGCAGGAGAAGAATCTGCATGGAATACGGCATATTACCGACTTCATCCAGGAATAAGGTTCCTCCATTGGCTGTTTCAAAATGTCCTTTTCTATCCGCAACAGCTCCTGTAAAAGCTCCTTTGACTGCACCGAAAAATTCTGAAGCCTGCAAATCGTTAGGTATACTTCCACAATTGACGGCAACGAATGGTTTGTCACGCCTGTCACTATAGCGGTGTATCATCTGGGCTATCACTTCCTTACCGCTTCCGCTCGGACCGAGTATCAGGCTGAAAGTTCCGAAGGTGCCACACGACGAGCCAGTGAAGCGGCTTTTCTGGCAGCTTCACTGGTACGTTCAACAAAAGAACGCTCATTACGTACAATAACTGGCTGCTTAAGCATACTATGTACTAATTCTATCAGTTGCTCTTGATGAACAGGCTTTTGCAAATAATCCTTAGCACCGAGTTTGATAGCACGTACAGCATCTGTGATACAGGCATAATCTGTCATGACAATAAATGGGACTTCCATCTTAGAACGCATCATCCATTCCAAAAGGCTGATACCGTCACCTTTCGGCAGGCGTACGTCTCCCAATACAAGATTGATTTCGTTTTTCTTCAGAATACTACGTGCACTGGGTTCATCTATAGCTGTCAATACTTCGTAACTGGCCTTCTGCAGCCATTTTTCAATCATGCCGCAAAGTATCATATTGTCTTCAACAATCAGAATTTTCATATTTTTTCAGCTCTTTTTTTGTTTCTTCTATTAATATTTTAAGCCACTCCATGATTTGTATTGCATGTTCATGAACAGTTTCATTTTGGCTATCACTGTCGTGTAGTAGCCTTTGAAAATCACGTAAAATATTGTCTTTCCCAAGCATCTCCCATACAGGCATCATCCGGTGGATTATTTTCTCATGGTCTCACGGTCGGTTATTCTGTCAGCAGATTCCATCTCCTCCAGTTCTTTTTCAGATTCCATAACAACGAGAGAAAGCATATGATTATAATCATCCGTATTCTCCAGTAAACTGGAAAAATCGAAATCTCCGGAAACTGAAACTTGTGTACGAGATACAATGGTGGATAAAAAAGCAAGCAGTCCGTGGATATTGAACGGTTTATGAATACAGCCTGCAAATCCTTCTTTTTCATAAATTCCGGAATTTCCGTCACCACGGGCAGTCATGACTGCTACTGGAACAGTTCTAGAACTACCGATGTCCGAATTGCGAAGCATCTTAACAAACCGAATCCGTCAGTATCAGGCATTTGTACATCTGTCAAGACCAAATCATATTCAGAATTTTCAAGAGCGGCCACTACTTCACGTGCATTCTTACAGGTTTTACAAGATATACCTTTGCGCCCGAGCATATCTTCCGCTATTTTCAGTTGTATAGGATCATCGTCCACTACAAGAACATTCTTAGGCAATATAGTTATTGTATTATGGTCCGATTTGTCTTCCTCAACTAACTCATCCGTTTCAGGCAAAGGAAGTTCCAGCCTGAATACACTTCCTTTACCGAGTGCACTTTCCACATCCATTTTTCCTTCCAAAACCTTAATTAATCCTTTGGTAAGGAAAGCCCCAAACCAAAACCTTCAGAATTGATATTCTGTGCGGCACGCTCAAATGGAACAAATATTCTTTTCAGTGTTTCCTCATCCATACCGACACCGGTATCCCTAATTTCAATCCGAAGTTTCCTTCTGAATATTCAGTATGAAAATTAACATTCCTTTGGAAGTAAACTTAATAGCGTTTGTAAGCAGATTCGCCAGTACCTGTTCGAGTTTGTCTGCATTCACCCTTTACAGTTACATTTGAGCCATTATGTTCCGAATATAAAATCAGACCTTTTTGAGGCTGCTTTACGAGAAAACTCATCTGAAATTCGTTTTAAAAAACGGTTGATGTAAAAAGGTATATCATTATGTAAGTCTCCAGCTTCATTAATACGGTACGCATCCATCAGATTGTTGACCAAATGCAAAACGTGTTGGCAAGAGTGACGAATGTCATCTAAATATATTTCACGCTTTTTCTTCTCTCGTGTTTCCGATACCAAATCGGCACAATTATGAATATTACCAATCGACCCACGTATATCATGTGAAATGGTCAAAATAATTTTTTTGCGCATTTCAAGCAAATTCTCGTTTTCCTGAATAGCTTGTTGTAATTTGGTTTTAATTTTTTCTTCCTTACGTAAATCTGATTGTATAATTAAAAATGAAATTAATATTATAAAAACCGCAATGCTCATCATTACGATAAATAATCGGAAGGATTCTTGTTTTACTTCTGTTACCTCTAAGTTTCGTTCTGTAAATGACAACTGTACCTGATTATCTAAAAAAGATACAAAATCATATAACTTCTGATTTAACATTCTATTCTGAAAACGCAGGCTATCCACATAAGTTTCCATCTGATTGCTTCGCAAATCTCTGGCAGAAACCAATCTATTATTAAAATTTTGCATTTCATTAGTAATATAGGGGACTTGTATCTTCTCCTTCTTTCCAAATAATCCGGCAATTCCTTTCTTTTTCTGAGTTATTGTCTTCACTTTTACTGTTTGAGTAGCTATTACAGGCAATTCATTAGTAAGAATACTGTCAGATTTATTCGCAAATTGGATTGCTTCATTATTCGAAACAAGTGCATTTCTTTCGTTTTAAGCAATTCCCGTAAAGAATCAATTTGAGCCGGACATAAAAAATCACCACTCCTTAATTTTATTTCAAGTAGAACACTATCTGTTTTAAAACAATGTTTATGAAATATGTTATAATCAGACTCATCCCATACAATAACCGATTCACCTAAGTTGCCAACTTAGTAATTATACAAATGAACTTTATTAGAATTCTCATAAGCTTCATTAATTTGAATTATCAGATTCTTAAGCTCTTTTAACCGGCAACGCTCATTTATCATCACAGTAACCATACTTATGACTATAAATCCAGTAATAAAATATCCAATAAATAGCCTTTTACGTAATAATGAAGTCATCGGGAACATTCTATTGATTTTTTCAACATCATAATTCTATATATTTAACTAGTCATAGTATATATCATCCCAAATTATTTATTTCAAATTCAAGCAATAAAAAGCACTTTCAATATTTACAAACTGAAACTCATTTAATGAAAAAGTTGTAATAATTAATGGAAGTTGCCGTTTAATTTTAAAA
>ENA-OQBJ01001058-OQBJ01001058.1-human-gut-metagenome-genome-assembly--contig:-NODE-1058-length-12019-cov-2.457871_pt1 | contig 12019 bp, 16 predicted proteins | sample MGYA00242743_ERZ504545 | MGnify/ENA primary metagenome ERZ504545 (study PRJEB26092, sample SAMD00036252) | human gut metagenome | host: Homo sapiens | study: EMG produced TPA metagenomics assembly of...
CTCTGGCTGACCATTGGCTTCCTGTGGCTTTTGTCCCTTATCGTGCCTTATCTGGCGTCCCAGACGGAGGTGCTTCTGGATATGTCCGATGTGAGCGGCGAGCTTTCCACACCGCTCTACCTCTTTGTGTCCTGCCTGTCGGCGGCCTGGATTCTGCCGGGGAAGGCGCGGATGATTGCCCGCATAGCCTGCGTGGTGCTGATTATACTTTATATCCTGGTGCAGTTTACCTACATTGGCTATTATGTGATTACCCATTCTCTCATTTCTATTAATATGCTGCTGGCTCTGGCCCAGACGAATCTGGCGGAAACCATGGAGTATATTGAAGTGAATATTCCCTATGCGGAAATCGCAGCCGGTGTGGCAGCGCTTCTCATTCTGGCTGGCTCATTTTCAAAGCAAGCCGTTTCAGCTTCAACAGGGAGCAGGTGTCCAGGAAAACCTGGTTTGGCATGCTCCTCCTTTTCTTTGTGAATGTGGGACTCTGCGCCCTTTCCATCGGCGGCACCAGACTGGCCCATGTGTATTATGAAACCTATGAAACCCTGCATAGCTTTTCTGATTTTCAGAAAATGGTGAATGCAAGGCGTCATATGCATATTGCAAACAAAGATATCGTGCGGCAGCTGAAGGCGGCACCGGACGGGGTCTATGTGCTCGTAATCGGGGAATCCCTGACCAGGGACCATATGAATGTGTACGGTTATTCCAGAAAGACTACGCCCTTCCAGACGGAAGCGGCAGCCGATCCGCATTATGTGTTCTTCAATCACGGCTATTCCTGCTATACCCAGACGGTGCAGGTGCTGACGGAAGCGCTGACGGAAAAGAACCAGTACAATGACATGAATCTGGCAGAAGCTATTCCATTATCGACCTGGCAAGGGAGGCAGGCTTTAAGACTACCTGGATTTCCAACCAGTCCCGTTTCGGCGTCTGGGATACGCCGATTGGCGCCATCGGTTCGGCCTGTGATGACCAGTACTGGATCAACTCCTATGTAGGCACCGACGTGGTGACCAAGGATTACGACACTGCCCTCATTCCCTACCTTCGGAAGGTGGATCCCAATAACCGCCGCCAGCTGATTGTAGTGCACCTCATGGGCAGCCATGTAAGCTACTGGGATCGGTATCCGTCGGAATTCTACCATTGGCCCCGGAATCCCGGAAATACGAGAAGTACTGCGGAAATCATGAATGATGAGTATGATAATTCCGTCCTTTTCAATGATTACGTGATGGAAAATATTATGAACGAGGCCACCAATTGGCTCCACGCTGACAGTGTGCTCTATTTCTCGGACCACGGGGAACAGGTGACGGAAAGACCGGGACACAATGCGGACCAGTTTGACTACACCATGGTCCATATTCCTTTCTGGATTTACACATCCGATGCCTACAAGGCTTCTCATCCTGTGGAAGTGAAGTCCATGTTGGAAAGAAGAAATATGCCTTTCTCCAACGATATGCTCTATGATACCTTCATGGGCATCATGGGCCTCACCGCTGCTCATTACGATCCCACTGCCGACATCTTCTCTCCCCGCTTTGATAAAGATGTGACCACCCTGATGACCATGTATGGCAATGTGATGATTCGAAACGACGTGGAACAGCTTGGAAGTGACCAGGCCTTCATGGATGACCAGTGGAACAGGCAGATTGCAGACAGAGCCAGGGCCGATGGAAACAGGAGCTTTGACTGGGACAATTTCCACCAGATTCCTATTTCTGCCCAGCCCATGCCGGAGGTAGAAAATTCCGGCACCAGCCAGGAAACTTAAAGGCACACATCATGGGGCAGGCCGCCCGGGAGAGGGGAGATTCGTACCCTGTTGTGACAAACCTTTCGGGCTGTGATACTATAAGAATAAATCAGGATATATTTCCTGTATTTCCCAAGGAGGATATCGAATATATGAGGCTTCGCAGGAAACCGTGGATTGATGAAGCAATCAAAGAATACACAGATATTTTGTATCTGGAGGAACCGACCGACCAGAAGGGAAAATGGCGAAGCGTATTTCCCCATCCGGAAAACGAGCTCCATGTGGAATTCGGCACTGGCAAGGGTCAGTTTATTTCCGGCATGGCTGCTATCCATCCCCAGGTGAATTTCATCGGCATGGAGGTGCAGGAAGGGGTCATTTACTATGCCGCCAAAAAGACGGCAGAAAAAGAACCGCCGCTGACCAATGTGCGCTTGATTCTGGGCGATGTGAGCGAAATCCTGAATATCTTCGGCGAAGGGGAAGTGGATGTAATTTATCTGAATTTCAGCGATCCCTGGCCTAAGAAACGGCATGCCAAGCGTCGGCTCACTTACAGGGATTTTCTGAAACGGTATGCCTTATCCTGAAGGAAGGCGGAGAAATCCGCTTCAAAACCGACAATAAGGACCTTTTTGATTTTTCCATTGAAGAATTTAAAGCGATGGGCTGGGAACTTTCCCATGTGACCTATGACCTTCATGCCGCTCCGGTGGCAGGGGACGTGGAAACGGAATATGAGGAAAAGTTCTCCAGAAAGGGGAATCCGGTATGTCGTCTCGTAGCGAGACGTCCCTGATTGATATGAAGTATGCGCCCCGGGCACTGCAGAAGATGTTCATTGTGGCAGGCATACTGATTATCCTGGGGGCTTTCAATGTATACAGCTCTACCTATTACATGAATATGGAGTCCGGTGCCAATCCCTACAGCCATATCCTGAGGCATCTGGTTTTTCTGGGAGTGAGCAGCCTTCTTGCATTCATTCTGTCCCGGGTGAATTACCATGTGATTAAGAAGGGGGCTTTCCTGTGGTGCCTGGGCACCATCGGTCTTCTGGCTCTTGTCATGGTGGCAGGACGGACGGTGAATGGGGCTACCCGCTGGATTTCACTGGGACCTTTTTCACTCCAGCCTTCGGAAATTGCCAAAGTCACCGGCCTGGTCTGGGCATCGGCCCATCTGGCCAAAAAGATTGATGCCCACATGGGCATGTCCATTTTCGGCCACCTGCTCCTGCCGGTGGCGGGACTTTTCATTCCCTCCCTAAGGAAAAAGAAGAGTGCCACCTTTGCCGGGCTTTTTCATTATTTCACTCCGCTCTATATGCCCCTCATTATGGCGGTGCTGGTGCTGAAACAGCCTGATATGGGTACCGCCGGCATGATACTTATTTTTCCGGGGCTTCTCTACATCATTGCAGGCATGCCTCTCCTGGAAATCCTGCTGTCCTTAGGGATTTCCTTTATTCTCTTCCTGGGGCTTGCCATTGTGGCGCCCTACCGCATGGCCCGGCTGGTGGTGCTCCTCCATCCGGAAGACTATGCCCAGGGCATGGGCTACCAGACCATGCAGAGCCTCATTGCCGTAGGCTCTGGCGGTATTCTGGGACAGGGCATGGGGGAAGGATTCTCCAAATTCCTCTATCTGCCGGAACAGTATACCGACTTTGCCTATGCCGTATTCAGTCAGGAGTACGGCTTTATAGGCTCTGCTGCCCTGCTCTGCCTATACCTGGCTTTCATGCTTTACGGGCTGTCAGTGGGCAGAAAACTGAAGGAAACCTATCCGGCCCTTCTGGTATACGGTCTGACCCTTCTGATTTCCGTGCAGGGCTGGTGAACATTGCCATGGTTATCGGCTGGTTTCCGGTCACCGGCATACCACTGCCCTTCATCTCCTTCGGCGGCACATCTCTTCTCATGAACATGGCTGCCCTGGGTCTCATTTGGGGTACTGCTACCCAGAGCCTTCGGGAATATGATGAACAGGAAAGAAGAAAACGGATTGCCGCCATGGAAGGCCGTCCTCTTTCCTTCGGCGAACTGTCGGGCTCCGTTTACGGTTCAAGGTCTTGAAACCAAATCAAAAAGGGGCTGTGAAAAAATGGTAACTCATTTTTTCACAGCCCCTTTGACGGCCTCAGAGAGGCAGGGCGCATACAATTTCTATTACAGGCAGATACTATGGATGAATCGGTGTTTTCCCGGCGGAAAGCTTCACAGGGAAAGGAATGATGGAAATGAAAGAAAAAAGATTGCTGCAGGTGTATGCCTTTTTCAAGGGAGATTCGAGACCTTCTTTCCTCCTCCAAAAAGCGGCTTCTTCCCTTTCCGGGGAGGGGTTGGACCTATCTTTGGCTTTGGCAGGGGACATGGAGGAAAGGTCTGTCGAAGGGGGCCAGGAAGGCAGCATTCTTGCCTTTTTTGATACGCCGGAAAAGCGGGCCGTTTCGCCTTTTCTGCCGGCAGGGCAGGGGGAAAGGGTCTTTCCCTCTATGGCGGAACGCCCTTTGGCATCAGTCTGGCAGAGGCCAATGTACTGTCCTTCTTCCAAAAGGAAGAGTTCCATTCTGCTTTGATTTACACTGCTGACTGGGCCTTTCCCATTATTTCTGACAGGGACCTGGAAAAGAGGGGGGCTCCCTTTCTTTTATCCCTCTACAGAGGCCTCATGCTCTATACCGCAGGGAAAGAAAATACCCTCCTTGGCGCCATGGACAGGGGAAGGAAGTTTCCCGGAACCCCTGATGACTGAGCCCTTTGATTTCCCTTTCCTGGGTGGAGGGGGAGTGATAGGGATAGAGGCTCTTCACTTTCCGAAATATCTCTTCGCCAGGCTCCAGGCAAAGCCGAAGGATTTCTGGAAGAGCCACAGATAGAGGGCTTTTTGGGGATGAAGAATCCAGTAGGCCCTGGTGATGGGTTCCAGTGGCTTTAATACGGCGGGGGTGGAAGAATCGGGCCTTGCCATTTCTTCTATCCTGTTTTTTGCCTTCGGCTTTAATTTTTTTGATATCACAGCAGCAGCCATAGCCAAAAGAAGTGCTTTTACCAGTTTAGACAGATTCATAGGTATCCCTCCTGTGCCAATCAGTTTCACTTGATTTCTTATTTTTATCATAGCAGATTCAGGGGAGGAGTTCAAAACGGAGACTTTCGGTTTTCCTTTTGGGCAGGTAAAAATTTTGTTGCAGTCCTTCCTGTTGTGGTATACTTTTAAAGGGTGTTATCTTTAATCATCATTGGAGGATTTTATGAACGCTGATTCGAATGTATTGCTTTTGCCACTCTGCTTTTTCGGATTATACATGATCCTGGAAGCAGCGGATTGGGGCCTGTGCCTTTCTGCACCGCTGGTATGCCGCAGCCGGGATGAAAACAGGGCGGTGCTTGGTCTGCTTCGTCCCTGCCTGGACGGTAATGAACTCTGGTATTTCCTGGGGCTCTTCATGATGGGAGCCGCTATTCCCGGTGTTTCGGATAATTTATTCCACACGGAAAATATTGTCCTCATCCTGCTGGTGGCAGCAGGGGCTCTTCTTCGCATGGCAGCGTCCCTTTTCAGAAATTCCTTCAGCCAGCCGGCGGTGATGAAGGTAATTTCTGCCTTTTCCTATTTAGCCCTTGCGGTGATGGGACTGGCCGGTTCTTCCCTTCTTATGAATGACGGTTCTCAATTTTCGATTCTCGGCATTTTCTGCGCTCTCTGGATGATTCTGGCTGCTTTCCAGCTGGGCACCCTGTATGGGGCGGTGAAGGCGGTGAATCCCCTGGCAGAACGGTTCCGCGCCGCTTTTCTGGTATCCAGCGTTCTCACCGTGGTGGTATACATCATTCTGGCCATCCTTCTTAAGAGTCATGCCGGTGATTCCAATACCTACGGCAGCTTCTTCTGGATCAGTCTGGTGGCCACAGCCATTCTCTTTGTGGCAGCCTTCTTCATGACTCGTATGCGCCATGTGAAAGTGGGACTGGCAGCGGCGTATGTTTCTTCCTTCTTTGCCATTGCCATTTACCTTTCGGCCTATGCCGCTGTGCTGCCTTCTATTTTTACGGTGGAAGTGGATTCCCTGAAGCAGACCATGGACGGCATGCCGGGGACGGCTCTTCTGGTGATTGCCTTTGTGTGGACCCTGGGGGCCTTCCTGTGGAGGCAGATTCGCAAAAAAGAATATTATGAATGGAAAGATCATGTATAATGGAGGACGATACTGATGGGTGAACTTTTTAAGACACAGCATACGATTGATGAAATGCTGGACCGCATGGGTGTGAAAATCGTGCTGGATTCGGAACACCTGACGGAAGAGGATAAGTTTGAAGCAGAAAAGCAGGGCTCTTCTGTGGTTCTGAAAAAAGTAGAAAAGAAGGATACAGAAGAAAAGGAATAAGGTTCATAGAAAAAGCAGGCTTGGAAGGCCTGTTTTTTTATGGAAGTTTCACTGGAACAACCATTCTGTTTTATGATATAATGAATCAAGAAAAAATGTTCTAGGAGGAAATATGGATATCGGAGAAAAACTGGACATTCTGGCAGATGCGGCCAAGTACGATGTGTCCTGCTCATCCAGCGGCTCCAGCCGGGCCAACGCAGGGGGACTGGGAAACGGCCATAAGAGCGGCATATGTCATACCTGGACAGCCGATGGCCGCTGTGTGTCTCTTTTAAAAATACTGATGACCAATTCCTGCATTTACGACTGTGAATACTGCGTGAACCGGCGGAGCCATGATACGAAGCGGGCCATGCTGACGCCGGAAGAAATCGTGACCCTCACCATTGAATTTTATAAGAGAAACTACATTGAAGGCCTTTTTCTTTCCTCCGGCATTATCCGCTCTCCCGACTATACCACGGAGCTTCTTATCCAGGTGGCCCGGCTGCTTCGGGAGCGGGAGCATTTCAACGGCTATATTCACATGAAAGGCATACCGGGCACGGATCAAGTCCTCCTCAATGAGCTGGGACGGTACGTGGATCGGGTCAGCGTGAATATAGAGCTGCCGTCAGAAAAGTCCCTCCGCCTTCTGGCGCCTCAGAAAACAAGGAATGCCATTCTGGCACCGATGAAATTTTTCAAAGAATCCATCGAAGTGCACAAGGAGGAAAAGAAACATTTCAAAAAGGCTCCCTCCTTCGTGCCGGCCGGTCAGACTACCCAGCTCATTGTGGGGGCCAGCGGAGAAAGCGACCGACAGATCCTCCTTCTTACCCAGGGCCTTTACCGGAAGGCCGCCTTGAAAAGGGTGTACTATTCCGCCTATGTGCCGGTGATGAAGGGAAAGAATCTGCCTGCCTTAAGGCGGCCGCCCCTTTCCCGGGAGAACAGGCTGTATCAGGCAGACTGGCTCCTTCGGTTCTACCATTTCCAGGCAGAAGAAATCCTTACGCCGGAGGAACCGGATTTTGATGAGGAGCTGGATCCCAAATGTACCTGGGCCCTCAGGCACAGGGAACTCTTTCCTGTAGAAATCAACAGGGCTTCCTATGAAATGATTCTCCGGGTGCCCGGTATCGGCGTGAAAAGTGCTCTCCGCATTGTCAAACTCCGGCGTTACGGGAACCTTTCTTTTGAAGATGTAAGAAGGGTGGGTATCGTCATGAAAAGGGCCCGTTATTTCATGACTGTGAACGGCCGCTATTACGGCGGGATTTCTCTTGACAGCCAACAGCTCCGCAGCCGCCTGATTTCCAGGACAGCCGTAAGGGAAGTGCGGGAAATGAGTCTTTTTGATACCCAGAGTTGAGGAAGGGATACCATGTATTTCTTTTTATGACGGAACCTATGTGGGCTTTTTGACCACTGTTTATGAAATCTACCACCACGGGACCAGCCATCTGGAAGGCATTCTGGTGGAAGGGGGAGAAGTGCCCCTTTTCGGCGCTCAGAGCATTGTCATCACCCGCCTGCCGGATGCGGAAAAGGTGGCGGCGGCCTTTGAAAAGAAGTGCGGCAAAGAAGCGATGCGATGGATGTACCGGGCCTTTCTTTCCAATGAAGAAGGAAAGGAAATGAAAATTTTCTATTTTATGAAAGAAGGATTCAAGCGGGAAAAGAAGATTTATACCTGCCGGAAAGAACCCTGGGTGCAGGATATTCTTGCCATGTGCCGGGAAGTGGGAAACGAAGCGGAAAAATTTCGGGGCATCCTCCGGTTCAGCGAACTGGATGACGGCATGCTCTATGCGGTCATGAAGCCGGACCACCACATTCTCCCCCTCCTGGCTGTCCATTTCCAAAAGCGGTTTTCCCAGAAACGCTGGGCGATTTACGATAAGGGACGCCGGGAAGCAGCCATTTATGAAAACGGCCATCTCTTCATGGGCATGGTGGAACAGGAAGACCCGCAGGTCAGATACAGCGGATCAGAAGAAGATTTCCGCCGGTTGTGGAAAAACTACTATCGCCATATGGGCATTGAGGAAAGAAGAAATCCAAGGGAAAGAAGAAACTTCCTCCCTAAGAAATACTGGGGTCTTCTGACAGAAATGGAAGATCCCTATAACCGGTCGGATCTGCGCTGAAAGGGGAGAAAAAGCGATAAGAAGCGGTTTGGCAATCCGTTGAATCGGTGCCGACAGAGGGATGCGTTCATCTTTCTGCAGAACTGATGTCATGAAAAAGCACTTGACTTGAAGTTCACTTTAACTTGTAGAATAGTATCATTGATTTTATCCATTGATTTTATCATCATAGAGACATGAAAATAAAGGAGAAACAGAATGAATCAGAAATGGACAGCCCTGCTCGTGGCTTTAGGACTGACTGCCGCCGTCACTGCGGGCTGCGGAAAGCAGGCGGCCCCTTCATCCAGACAGGCCGCTTCCGGCCCTGTGACGGAGACCATGAAGCCCTTTAACGTGCATCAGGTGGTGGCAGGAGATAATGAAAAGGGACGGACTGTCATGTGGGAAATGTCTACGGACAAGGAAAATTCTCTGGAATATAGAAAGAAAGGAACCGACACCATTTACAGCGTTTCCGCTTCCGGTGAAAGGCTGGAAGGAAATCGGGGCATTTCTAACGGCACTGTATATACAGCAGAGCTGAAGGGACTGGAAAAAGGGACGGACTATGAATACAGAACAAGGAAGAAAACCGGGTGAGCTCCTGGTATCCCCTTCATACCGATAATGGAGGCCCTTTTAAGGCCATTGTAACCTCCGATTCCCAAAGCTCCGATTATACGGACTGGAAGAATCTGATACATGAGGCAGCTAAGGCAACCAGGATGCTGCTTTCATGATTGCTCTGGGAGATCTGGTAGACAATGGAGATGATGAATACCAGTGGCAGACCTGGTTTGAAAGCAGCGGGGACCTTCTTTCCCGCATTCCTGTGGCACCGGCGCTGGGCAACCACGAAGCCTATTCCCTGGACTGGAAAAATCATATGCCCAACGCTATCTCACCCATTTCAATCTGCCTGATAATGGAAATAAGGATTTGAAAAACCATTACTATTCCTTCGACTGGGGCAATGTGCATTTCACCGTACTGGATACATCGCTGTATGAAGAAAAAGAGTGGCTGCCGGATCTGTATGAAAAAGAAAAGGTATGGCTGGAAAAGGACCTTCGGGAAACAAAGCAGAAATGGAAAGTGGTGCTCATGCACAAAGATCCCCTGCAGTACGGCTTTGCCGATGAAAATCGTCCCCACCGGGAAGAGGGCTTTTCGGAAGAAGGACAGGCCTTCATGCCTTTCTTTGACCAGTATGGCGTGGATCTGGTGATTTCTGCGCACCTTCATACCTATCGGGACAGAGGTCATATCTATGACTTCAAGCGGTCAGATAAAGGCCCGGTGTATGTCATTGACGGCCTTTCCGGCAACGTACGCTATCCGGATCTGTGGAAACAGCATGCACTGGATCAGTACGTGGCTCCCCAGCCGGAAAGTGATAACTACTCCATTTTGGAATCGGATGGCAGCCAGTTGACCTTGACCGGCTATCTCCCCGACGGTACCAAACTTCACGAAACAGTAGTTAAGAAGGGAGAATAGGGATAGGAAACGCCGATTCATTCAAGGGCCCGGGAAATATAAGAATTTTCCTGCTGCCATGTCATGGATTTCCTGCAGGCCATGAAAGTACAGGAATCACAGGAAATCATCATATATAGGACGCCTGCCTTTCCTGCTGCTTTCTCTGGAAGGCAGCCACGGGAAACAGGAAAAACCAAAAGAGGCTGTGAAAAAATGGTAATCCTTTTTTCACAGCCTCTTTTTACTTTTCATGAACTATATGCCAGTTTCGGAGAAGTACTTTTTTCCCTTCTCCAGGCGAAGGCGTAATTTTTATAGGTTTTATCAAAGGCTCGGTTGGACATGGATTCCATCATTTCTTTTGTGAGGAAGGGAATCCGGTTTTCCCGGATTTCAGGAAGGGGAGAAGGCGGCGCTTTCCTGTTGTAGGGGCAGCAGTTCTGGCAGCCGTCGCAGCCGAAAATTAGGGGAGTTTTTCGGATGATGGCCTGCTCTTCTTCAGTGAGGTCTTCTTTTTTCTGGGTGAGATAGGATTTGCAGTGCCAGGGGTTGAAGGGCTCCTTCCCTATGATTTTCCCAGGGCAGGCCCTTTCACAAAGGCGCAGTCTCCGCAGGAAAGGGTGAGGGGGGTATCGGGGGAAAGGGGAAGGGTGGTGAGAATGGCGCCGATGGTGACATAGGAACCGTACACCGGATGGATGAGGCAGTGGTTTCTTCCAAAGAAACCCAGCCTGCGGCGTAGGCCAGCCACCGGTCCACCATGGGGGACGTGTCTGTGAGAGCTTTGAAACGGGCCTGGGGAAAGGCTTTTGCTGCCACCTCTATGATGCGGTCCATGTACCGGTGATTGACCCGGTGATAGTCTTCGCTTCGGGCGTAGAGTGCAATGTTTCCCATTTCCTCTTTTTCTGTTTTGTAGGGAAATAGAATGACAAAAAAAGAGCGGGCACCGGGAAGGAGGCTTTCCGGCGAAAGCCGTTTTTCCGCTTCCGCCGGTGCGAAGGGGACGGGGCCGGCTTTGGAGAGAGCCTGAGAAAGGTCCTTTGAAAAATCAATGCTGCAGGCGCCGCAGGCGGTGAGCCGAAGAGATCGGGCGGTTTCCAGGAAAAGTGTTTTCGGATCCATGGGAATTTCCTTTGAAATGAATAAAGCGGCGCTTTCAGGGCGCCGCTGCTTTTATTTAACCATTCTTTTGGCCAGAAGTTCGCTGACCCTCTCCGTAGGCATATCATCGCTGTCGTAAAGAAGTCCCTTGGGGCTCTTGATAATGAGCCGGTCCATGAGATTCTGACTGATGAGGTCATTGGTGCAGAGAGGAAGGCCATGCAGGCTTTGTCGTGATGGTCCTTCGTAATGAGCCGGGAAAGGCCGGGAGCTTTCAGCCGCTGCTGAAGGAAGAGCTGATGAATCGCTTTCCAGCTTTCCTTTTTCGGGCAGGCCCGAAGGAGTACGCAGATTTCATAGCCCATGTCTTTCAGGTAGGAAATATAGTCCAGCGTATGGGCCACGTTTTCCAGAGAACCTTCCTGGAGGATGTGGTACCGGCCTTCTGCCGCCTTTTTCATGGTCAGGTCCGACAGGTATTTCCCCTGTTCTATGGAAAAGCAGGCGCAGTACTGGCCGTATTTCTTGAGCAGCTGCCGGAAACGGGGTGGAATCCCCGGAAATTATCACTCATGGACTGGATGATATTACCGCCGTACTCTTCGATAATCATGGAAGACATGCGGGTCTTTCCGGAACCGGGCTGTCCGGCAATGATGAAGGCCATGGGGTGCTTCTGATTTCCCGTTTTGTTTTCCTTCACCGACGGCCAAACAGTGCGCTCAAAGAGGTCATTCATTTCATCCTCATGAAAGCCGCTTTCCCTCTCTGCCATCTGGCGGGCAAGTTTCATGTTCACCGGACGGAAAATCTGGTCCGCCATGTAACGGGTTTCTATATTATATGCTTCCTGGAGCATGCCTACCTGGGTAGACATGGGAAGACCGTGTCCTTTGCGGAGCTCAATGAGTGACATCTCGCGGATGGTGGTGCGCCAGAGACTGTACAGACGGGACTCATCAGCCCTGTCGATTTCCACTTCATCTTTCACGGTCCAAAGCAGGTTGTGGATGGTGGTAAAAATTTCCGCATTCACTTCCAGTTGGATTCCCATAGGGGTAATTTCCGCAGATTCACTTAATTCGCTGATTGTCCGCTCGTCATAGGGCATAGCCTGACCAACTCCTTTTCTAAATACAATATACT
>ENA-OQBJ01001059-OQBJ01001059.1-human-gut-metagenome-genome-assembly--contig:-NODE-1059-length-12010-cov-2.545822_pt1 | contig 12010 bp, 13 predicted proteins | sample MGYA00242743_ERZ504545 | MGnify/ENA primary metagenome ERZ504545 (study PRJEB26092, sample SAMD00036252) | human gut metagenome | host: Homo sapiens | study: EMG produced TPA metagenomics assembly of...
GGCAAGACCACCACCATTGGCAAGCTTTCCGGTCGTCTCCACAGGAAGGAAAGAAGGTCCTTCTGGCAGCGGCTGATACTTTCCGCGCTGCTGCATCGGAACAGCTCACCATCTGGGCGGAAAGGACGGGCGCTGATATTGTAAAGCATGCTGAAGGCGCCGATCCTGCAGCCGTTGCGTTTGATGCCGTATCGGCTGCCAAAGCCAGAGGGGCTGATGTGGTCCTTATTGATACGGCTGGCCGTCTCCAGACGAAGGTAAACCTCATGGAAGAATTGGGGAAAATCAGCCGGGTGGTGAAGAAAGTGATTCCTGATGCACCGCATCAGACCCTTCTGGTGCTGGATGCCACCACCGGTCAGAATGCTATCAGCCAGGCAAAGAATTTCGGTGAAATCGTACCTCTCACCGGCGTAGTTCTTACCAAACTGGACGGCACCGCCAAAGGGGGAGTGGTGCTTTCCGTTCATGAAGAACTTCATGTGCCTGTCAAGTGGATCGGCATGGGCGAAAGGAAGATGACCTGGACCGCTTCAATCCTGATGAATTTGCGAAGGCTCTTTTTGAAACGGATGACCATGTGCTGCAGGAAAGCACAAAGGTGTAACAGGTATTCAGTCATGGCAGGGGTGCATATCCGATGCATCCCTGCTTTTGAGTGCGGCCCCGGGCGGGGAGAAGGACAAGAGGAAGGAGTCATGGGAAAAGTGATGAAAAAAAGGATGGAGGAAATGGAACCTTTCGCCTATGCTGTAACCATTACACGGAAAAGGGGACTCAGGGCTATTTACCTTCGGATTTCCAGGACCGGGAGGGTTCTTGTATCAGCCCATCGGCCATGGCTTTAAAGGAAGTGGAACGTTTCGTGGCTTCAAAGGATGGATGGATCCGAGAAAAGCTGGCCAAAATGCCTGCCGTCCCCTGCTATACCTATGACAGCGGCGAAAAACATTTCTTTCTGGGCAGGGAATATTCCATTTTTTATGAACGAGGCACCGTGAGCTCCGTGTCGGTAAAGGAGGGAAAACTCTGCCTTATGATAGGGCCCCGGACGAAAGACAGGCCCCGTGCTTACAGGAATCTTATGAAGGAAGAACTGCGGAAGGTTATAGAAACATACATAGAAATCTGGGCGCCCCGCATGGGTGTCCAGCCTTCTTCCCTGACCATCCGCATTCTAAAGAGCCGATGGGGCAGCTGCAATGTAAGAACTGGAGAACTTTCCTTTGCCCTGGACCTCATTACCAAGCCCGGGGAATGCATTGAGTCGGTGGTGGTGCACGAGCTGAACCATCTTTTGGAAACAGGTCATACCCGCCGTTTCCATGCCCTCATGGCCCGCTGGCTTCCGGACTATAAGGAAAGGACGAAGAAACTTTACGACTACCCCAGAGAGTTTATTTAACAGGGCTCCTGTGGCTGGTTTCTGGCTTCTGGTGCCAGGAATGATTGAAATACTTATGCAATTCCCGTAACGCATAAGGCTCCTTCCCCTGGTGGCCATTCTGCATAGAATTTCCAATCTGGCGAATCTCGCGCGTAGGCTGCACATCAAGGGCGCCTCCTTCGTGCCCGACGGGAATGGAGCTGCGCAAAGCGGTGGATAGTTTTATAAAAACTGCGGCAAAGCCGCCACCACCACCCTTTGAACCTTATGAAACCTCACGCCGTAGGCGTGTCCAATAGCAAAGCCGCCACCACAACCCTCGGCCCAAAGGGCCGTCAAATTTAAGAACCTTCCGGCCCCCTGGGCTGGTCCATCTTAAGAACCCTTTCCATGCCCTCCCTGAGCGAAGCGATGCACAACCCTTCTACACAACCTGCGACGCCAGCCGCGCCCCCTTTTTTTAAGCTGCGGCCGGTCAATCGTAAGAACCTTTCCTTACGCCCCTACTTCTCTTTACAGAAATATGGTATAATCTAATAAAATAATTTTATACCAAAAGATTTTTATACCATAGTATTCGTATTATGGTGAGTAAGGGGTATTTCAATGAATAACACGGACTGGAAAATCCTTATCTATCTTCGTGAGGAACGAAGCATAAATAAGGTAGCAAAGCGGCTTTTCATGACTCAGCCGTCCTTAACCTATCGTCTGAGCCAGATGGAAAAGGAAATCGGCTGTCCTTTATTTATTCGTACCAATAAAGGGGTTCATTTCACCGATGCAGGCAACCGCCTTTTCTCCTTTGCAGAAAAGGAGCTGCAGCAGTATCAGGACATGAAGAATTATGTGACCCATGAGCCTAATTCCATTTCCGGCGTACTCCGCATCGGTGCTAGCCAGTCCTTTGCCCAGTCCCATATGCCGGCCATTCTGAAGGGCTTTGTGGATAAGTACAGTGACATTGAAATTTCCCTGACCACCGATACCAGTGATGAACTGGTGAAGCTGGTAAAAAAAGAGGACATCCATCTGGCCATTGTCCGTGGGAACCAGGAATGGCCGGATGCCGATATTCTTCTGGAAGATGCGCCGCTGTACCTGATTTCCGCCAAGAAAATCGATTACAGCACGCTGCCGGACCAGCCTTCTATCCGCTACCGCAGCGATCCTTCCCTAGATGAGCTCCGTACCCGGTGGTGGCGGCAGAATTTCACCGATTCCCCCATTTCATGCTCACCGTGTCCGACTGTCTGACCTGCGTGGAAATCGTGAACCAGGGTCTTGGACACTCGCTGATTCCGGCGGACCTGCTTCCTAAGTGCGCGCCCCAGGTGAACAGGGAAATGATTTACGATAAGCAGAAGAGACCTCTTCTGCGGCCCAGCCATTTGATTTTCAAACAGCCCATGCTCCAGTCCACACCGGTAAGAATCTTCGTGGATTATCTGCGCAGCTATTTCAAGGTATGATAAAAGCCCTGTGAAGCTATGACTTCGCAGGGTTTTATAATTTTACCAGAAATCCCAGCATACTGAAGAGCCAGGTGGAAATCCCGAGGAAAAGGGCACAGCAGAGCTTTTCCAGCTTCAGCCGGATGGCAAAGCGCCGGTGATGGTGGGCATTACCCCATACGGTATTGATGAGCCGTGATAGTCTACATGCATCATACGGGCCAGGGTGCAGTAGTTGAGCAGCAGATATATACCAATTAGTGCAGGACGAATCTCGTCCACCATGAACCAGACCATCCAGGGAAAACAGAGATTATATGCAAAGGCTATGTGGCCGCCCAGAAAATAGGCCATTTTCTGGCCAAAGGTTTCCGACAGATCAGTTTTATAGGCAAAGACAAGGTATCCGTTAATGGCGCAAAGAAAAAGGCACCAGAAGAACAGGAACGGCATACAGATTTCCTCCGGACATATTATTGTTATTGTTCGCTTATAATTCGATTATAGCATGATATCTTTTGCCTGCCCATAGCTGAAAGGCCGGATGAAATCGATGAAATCGGGCTATTTGGAAGCACCGCCCATGACCGTGGAGGAGATGGAAGGACGGAAGAGGAAAAAGAATCACTGGCGGTAAGGATTTTATATTTTTGCCTGAAAAGGGGTAGAAGAAAAGTATATTCTAAAAATAAAGAGATATAGAAAAATCTTCCAGTTCTTTATAAATAACTTATAACTGGCCAGGCTGGAGGAAAGTGATAGAATGGGGCAGGAGACTGGAGGGGCGGCTGTCCGCTGTCTGCTGTCTGCTATCTGCTATCCGTTGTCCACTTACCCCTTCCTTAATGCCGACTGTTTCATACGCGGCCTGTACCGAGATTCTTCGCCTGCGGCTTAGAATGACGAGTGGGAGGAGGTCAGTTTCAGCACGTAACGTCCAGTCCCCTTTCTGTGAAGGGGGCTCCGGATCTTCGTCATAGGATATGGTTGACAAAAAAACTAATTACGTAACGCTGACTTTGTAAGCATTGCCGCGAAGCGGCTATCCACCACCCTCTGAACCCTCTGAACCCTCTGAACCTTTTGAACCCTTATAACCAAAGGAGGTTCCATGAAAAAACTGATTGCTTTTTTACTTTCTTTTTTCCTTGCCCTGTCCCTGGGGCTTCTGGCAGAGGCGTCGGATACGCTGGAAATGAATCGAAAAATGGGGTATTTTGACAATACCCGCACGGTGCTTCTCCTGTCTTCTCGGCTCAGCGGGAACGGCGGCGAAGCGGCATCCTACGTGAATCGGGAAATGAAGCAGATTTTTCGCTATCCCTATTACCGGACCTTGGATACCACGGGTTATGAGGGAGCGGTGTCTCCGGCAGACCTGCCCCGGCTGGCTGATGAATCGGGGGCAGATATAGTAGTTATGCCTGTAATCCAGTGGCATCAGTGGATTTTCCATCGGTTCCTCTTTGATGATGGCGATGATATTATCCAGACCAGGGCTATCGTGGATATTTACAGCTACAAGAAAACCGAGGGCACCGTGCGGGATGACCGGGGCACCTATTTTGATACGGAAGATGAGAGTACTGCGCGGAATGTGTACATCCTTGACGATATCATGAAAGAGGTATACAAAACATTCCCCTATCGCCGGGTGCCCACCGATGTGTCCAGGAGCCTCACGGGAGAGACGGAAGACCATACGCCTAAAGCAGTGATGAGATAGTGAGCTGGCGGGAGAAAGACAGCTGCCCGCTGCCGGCTATCGGCTGTCCGACTTCTGAACCATAGGGCTCTGCACCGGCGCCAAGGGGCGTGGCACATGATAAAAAGGACCTGGAAGAAATGGTCTATCATTTCTTCCAAGTCCTTTAATTTTACAGCCCTTTCTGTTCAATGCCGCTCACCAGGTAACCCAGATGGGTGGTGCTGTTTAATGTGACCAGGCGCCAGGTGCCTTTGTCACATTCCAGTACATTGATACAGGCATTGTCCTGCTTGATCTGCCAGAAGTGGCTCATATCAAGGCCCAGGAGGTCGCAGATAATGGCCTTATTCACGGCGTCGTGGGCAGCCACAAGCACCGTTTCGCATCATAGGCTTTTGCATATTCATCGAAGGCTTCCCTGGCCCGTTTCCGCACGTCCTCCAGATTTTCTCCTTCCGGCATCTGCACCAGGTCCGGGCGGGTGTGCCAGAGGCGGAATTCCTCGGGGTAGCGGGCTTCGATTTCATCGGCGTGGATGCCTTCCCACAGGCCATGGGAGATTTCCGTCAGCCTTTCGTCTTTCATCACGGGAAGGTGGTGGAAATCGGCAGCCAGGCGGCAGGTTTCATAGGAGCGGGAGAGGGGGGAGGAAATGGCCCGGTCTATGGGCACGTTCTTCAGAGCCAGCGCCGCTTTTCGGCCCTGTTCCCATCCCCTTTCGGACAGGGGCGTGTCTTCCTGGCCCTGGTAGCGGCCTTCTATGTTCCAGGTGGTTTCTCCGTGACGGAGAAGGATGATGCGTATCATAGGTGCTCCTTAATGTTCACAGTGAACGACTTTGACATCGTGGATGCCGTCGATATTCATGAGGCCGGAATCAGGGCCGAGGGGATATCCTTGTCCACAGCCACCACCATGACGTTGGTGCCTGCTTCCTTGCCGGCGCCTACCTGCATGCCGTTGATGTTGATATGTTCTCTCCCAAGAACCGAAGCTACCTGGCCGATCATGCCGGGTTTGTCTTCATGAGGCGCAATGATGATGCAGCCTTTCGGTTCGATATCCACACGGAAGTGATCGATGGATACGATTTTGGCTTCCTTCCGGTCGAAGAGGGAGCCTGTAATGCGGTGGCTGCCTTTGTCGGTGTCTACGGTGAGGGAAATGGTATTGGTGAAATAGTGGCCCTTCTTGGCTTTCACTTCTCTTACATCCATGTGCCGCTCTTCCGCAATGCCCCGGGCATTGACGAAATTGACGGTCTGCTGCAGTACCGGAGCCAGAAGGCCTTTCAGTACGGCCGTGGTGAGAGGTGCTGTTTCTGTTTCTGCCAGTTCACCGGTATATTCCACGTTCACTCTGTTGATACGGCCGCCGGCCAGGTCGATGGCAATATTGCCCATGCGCTCGCAGAGGTCGAAGTAAGGCTGGATCACGTGAAGGGTGGCTTTGGTAATGGGGGAAGCGTTTACGGCGGTGGCCACCGGTTCTCCGTGGAGGGCCTGCATGACACCTACAGCCACATCGGTGGCAACGCCGGCCTGGGCCTCTTTGGTGGAAGCGCCCAGATGAGGGGTGAGGGCTACATTGGTCATGCCCAGGAAGGGATTGTCTTCCGGTTTCAGCGGTTCATTGGGCCATACGTCGATGCCTGCGCCGGCGACCTTGCCGCTCTTCAGCGCTTCAGCCAGGGCGTAGATATCCACCACGGCGCCCCGGGATGCATTGACAAGGCGGACGCCGTCTTTCATTTTGGCAATTTCTTCTTTGCCGATCATGCCCCGGGTTTCATCGGTGAGGGGCGTATGAAGGGTGATGTAGTCTGATTCCTTCAGCAGGGTATCCAGGTCCACCAGCTCCACGCCCAGCTGTTTGCCTCTTTCCAGCGGAATATAGGGGTCGTAACCGATGGTTTTCATGTTGAAGGCCTGGAGGCGTTTGGTACATTGGAACCGACCCGGCCTACGCCGATGATGCCTACGGTCTTGTTCAGAAGCTGGATGCCGGTGAAGCTCTTCCGGTCCCAGCGGCCTTCCATAATGGACTGATGGGCCTGGGGAATGTGGCGGGTCATGGACAGCATGAGGGCAATGGTGTGTTCGCAGGCTGCAATGGTATTCGACTCCGGCGTATTGACTACGGTAATGCCTTTCTGGGTGGCTTCCTTTATATCAATGCCGTCGATGCCTACGCCGGCGCGGCCGATGACCTTCAGGTTTTTAGCAGCGTCAATGACTTTCTTTGTGACCTTGGTCTGGCTTCTTGTAATGATGGCATCATAGTCGCCGATGACTTTCACCAGTTCCTCTTCCTTCATATTCGGCTGGATATCTACGATAAATTCCTTCTCCAGGATTTCTTTGGCTTCTTTAGCTACGTCGGCAGTAATGAAAATTCTGAACATAATGATTTCCTCCTGTAAATAATTAAATTATCCGTTGACTCTTTCGTATTCTTTCATGAACTGGGAGAGCGCTTCCGCCGCTTCCGGTGTTACCGCATTGTAGAGGGATACCCGGAGGCCGCCTACCAGACGGTGGCCTTTCACGCCTATGAAATCATGGGCCTTTGCTTTTTCCACGAAATCCTTCTCCATGGCTTCATTGGCAGATTGAAGGTAATGTTCATGCGGCTTCTGGCATCCTTTTCCGCATGGCCCCGGTAGAATCCGCCGCTCTCATCAATCACGTCGTAAATCAGGGCTGCTTTGACCTTATTTCTTTCTTCAATGGCTTTCAGGCCGCCCATATTCTTGATCCAGTGAAGCATGCGGTTCAGGGTATAAATGCAGAAAACCGGCGGCGTATTGTAGGTAGAATCCTTTTTCACAAAGGTCTGGTACTGCAGGAATTCGGGGATATCAGTGCGGGCCGTTTCCAGAAGGCTCTTTTTGATGATAGCCAGAGCCACACCGGCGGCGCCCAGATTCTTCTGGATACCGGCCCAAATCATATCAAACCGGTTGAAATCGATGTCCCGGGAAAGAATGTCTGAAGACATATCGCAGATCAGGGGCACCTTCACCTCTGGAAATTTCCAGTATTCCGTGCCGTAGATAGTATTGTTGGCGCAGATGTAGAGGTAGTCCGTACCATCCTTGATGTCATAGGTGTCAGGAATATAGGAATAATCTTTGTCCTGGGCTGAATTGGCATCGTAGGTTTCACCGAAGAAGGCGGCCGTATTTCTTGCCTTGTGGGCCCATACGCCGGTATCTGCATAGGCAGCCCGGGTATGGAGGAAATTGTATCCCGTCATGAGGAACTGCATGGTGCCGCCGCCCTGGATGAATACGATTTCATAATCCGGCGATAAATGCATGAGCTGCCGCAGAAGATCCTTTGTCTCATCCAGCATATTCTGGAACTCTTTGGACCGATGGCTGATTTCCGTAATACCCATGCCTGTGTTTTTGAAATTGGTGAGATCCTCCTTCATGGCCTCCAGCACTTCCAGGGGCATAGGGGACGGACCGGCGTTGAAATTGAATACTCTCTTCATCATGAACCTCCAAATAACACAAAAAGAGAAGACGTCCCATGGGACGAGCTTCTCTTTTCTCGCGGTGCCACCCAATTTAGCCATGGCAAAAAGGAGCGAGGTATAAAAAAACGCTCTCCATCCACTAAGGGACGAGAGCACCCGCGATACCACCCAAATTGCCAAAAGGCCATCTTTGAAAGGCTGTAACGGGCCTGCCCGAAGGATTCTTCATCCATGTCTCCGAAGTGGAAAGATAATCAGCCCCTGACAGCTCTCACCGGCCGCTGTCTCTCTGAAAAGGTCTCATTACCCCTTCTTCATCATCGTTTGTTTCGTATGGCTGAATTATAGCGCCGGTCCTTTCACTTTGTCAAGATGAAAATTTTTTGGACACCATCTGCGGCGTCAGCCGCGCCCCTGTTTTTATCATCTACGGCGAAGCTGCCATCGCCACCCTTTGAACCTTTATGCAGGGAGTGGTATAATACATTCATATTATCATGTAAAGTGATTATACTATGCATGGTAAATATAATGCAGAATCCATATAGGAGAAGAGAAGTATATTTCCTGGCGAAAGGTGCTGACAGCCCATTCCCGGAAAATCAGGAAAAGGAGTGTGGAATTTGTATGTCTATTAAAACAAGGAAAATCGGTATTATCGGAGCAGGCAATGTAGGATCCCATCTGGCCTCCAGTTTGCTGTGCAGGGTCTGGCAGATGAAGTGGTATTCTACGATACCAACATGGACAAAGCCATCGGCGAATCCCTGGATCTTCTGGATGCCGTCAGCTACCAGCCCCACCATTTTGAGGCCTATGCAGGCACCATGGACGATATGAAAGATGCAGATATTCTGATCAATGCATCCGGCAAACCCCGGAAACAGGGACAGAACCGTCTGGACATGATGGATGGCGCCATTGCCACCAGCAAGGAATTCCTGCCGCTGATTCAGAAATCCGGCTTTGACGGCATTATTATTTCCATTTCCAATCCCTGCGACATTATTGCAGAATACCTGCAGTACAAACTGGACTGGCCGAAAAAGAAAATCATCGGCTCCGGCACAGCCCTGGACTCTGCCCGCCTGCAGATGCAGCTTTCTACCAGCTCAAAGTCAACCGCCGCTCTCTCACTGCCTACCTTCTGGCGAACACGGCGATTCCAGCATGATTCCCTGGAGCCATGTCAAAGTGGCAGGCAAGCCCATCGATGAACTGCTGAAGGAAAAGCCGGATCTCTACCATATGGATTCCAAGGAAGAAATCCTGAAGAAAGTCCATGAAGAAGGAAATATTGAAAACGCCAAGAAAGGCTGCACCGAATTTGGCGTTTCCTCTGCTACCGCCGAACTGGTCCGTGCCATTTACCACGACGAACATAAAATCCTTCCCTGCTCCGTCTATCTGGACGGCGAGTATGGCATCCATGACAGCTTTGCTTCCGTACCGGTGAAAGTAGGCAAGGACGGCGTGGAAGACATTATCGAACTCCATTTGACCGATGAAGAAAATGAAGAACTCCAGCGTTCCATCAAAATTTTGAAAGAGCACTTCGAAAGAGCGCTCACACTGTAATCGTTTGAACAAAAGGGTACCGTCGGGGTGCCCTTTTTTGTTTTGAAAATGATAGGTCCTTATGAAACATGGTTCACTGGTTTCTCAGTGCAAGGGAAGGCGCCTTTGGCACCCGGCTTCTATGATGCGCTCTCGCCGAAGGCAGAATAAAACTCATCCCCAATCCCCAGCCCCCATTTATAGAGAAAATCCCTTTTCACAGCCCCGCCCCATGGGGTATAATGGTATGACGCTTATTTTAATTTTGAGGTGAAACATGACTGATTTGGAAGAAATAAAAAGACGCCGCACCTTTGCCATCATTTCCCACCCGGATGCCGGCAAGACGACGCTTACTGAAAAACTGCTGCTCTACGGCGGAGCATCCATCTGGCAGGATCCGTCAAGGCAAGAAAGACAGCCCGCTATGCCGTTTCCGACTGGATGGAAATTGAAAAACAGCGTGGTATTTCTGTCACCAGCTCGGTGCTCCAGTTTGACTACCAGGCTGCCGCATCAATATTCTGGACACCCCTGGGCATGCGGACTTTTCTGAAGATACTTACCGTACCCTCATGCGGTAGACTCCGCCGTCATGGTTATCGACGTGGCCAAGGGCGTGGAAGCCCAGACGAAGAAACTCTTCAAAGTCTGCTCCGACCGGGGCATTCCGATTTTTACCTTCGTCAATAAAATCGACCACTTCGGCAAGAATCCCTTCGACCTCATGGCCGATATTGAAGATGTACTGGCATCCGCTCCTGCCCTATGAACTGGCCCATCGGAGTGAATGGCGATTATACCGGCATTTACGACAGAGAAACGGAAATGTGCCATCTCTTCATCAAGGACAATGCCCATGGCGTAAAGAAACTGGAAGTGATTTCCGGGAAAATGGACGATGAAAAATCACCTCCCATCTGAGCCCTGAAATCATTCAGTCCCTGAAAGACGACCTGGAACTTTTGGACGAAGCAGGGGACCCCTTCGATGAAGAAAAAGTGGCAAAAGGAGAACTGACCCCCATGTTCTTCGGCTCCGCCATGACCAATTTCGGCGTACAGCCCTTCCTGGAAAAATATCTGGAGCTGGCTCCGCCGCCGGAACCGAGAAAGACACTGGAAGGCACAGTGGCCCCGGAAGATCCCAATTTCTCCGCCTTCGTTTTCAAAATCCAGGCCAATATGGATCCCAAGCACCACGACCGGGTGGCCTTCATGCGCATCTGCTCCGGCGTCTTTGAAAAAGGGGCGAGCGTGCTTCACCGCCAGAGCGGCAAAATGATCCGCCTCTCCCAGCCCCAGCAGTTCCTGGCTACGGAAAGACAGACCGTGGAAAAAGCCTATCCCGGCGATATTATCGGCGTTTTCGATACAGGTGAACTGGGCGTAGGGGATACGGTATGCGAAAAGAAACATCCTGTCACCTTCATCGACTTCCCTGTGTTCCCGCCGGAACTTTTCGCCCGGCTTTCACCGGTGAGCAGCATGAAGAGAAAGCAGTTCCTGAACGGCGTTACCCAGCTGGCCCAGGAAGGGGCCATCCAGGTGTACAAACAGCCCTACATCATGGAATCCTTCATTATCGGTGCCGTTGGCCAGCTGCAGTTTGAAGTCATGAAATACCGGCTGGAAAACGAATACAACGTATCGGTGAACCTGGAACCCTTAGGCTTCACCGCTGCCCGCTGGACCGAAGGCGACGTGCCGCCGGAAGAACTGGTAGCATCGACAATGCCATGGTGGTCTACGACCGCCGCGAACGGCCGGTGTACCTCCTGCCAATGCCTGGCAGGCAGGCTGGCTGGCCCAGAGAAATCCAAAAGTCAAATTCCTCGAAAGCCCGCCCCTGGGTGTGGCAGAACTGGAAGGAAATTAATCAAAAGCAGCAGAACCGTAGATGGCTCTGCTGCTTTTTTGCATTCTGGCAAGCGCCGTGAGCGAATCAGCAGACTGTATTTCATGCCATATAGCACAGAAAGGGAAATCCAGTCCCTTATGAATGTGAAGGTCCAAGCGCCTTTCGACGCGGTCGGGATCGGGACCAGCGCGGTGCTTTCCAGTATTCCCGAAGGTTGACACGCCTTACGGGCGTGAGGGTTGAGCCAGCCGCCGGGCCTTTGGCCCTGGGCTGCCAGGGTTCTGCCTGTGATCGCTTCGCCTTACAGGCGGGCTCCATGCTCTCGCCCTCGGGAGTTATATAGTATTGTGGAGGTCCTGCATAGGACCTCCAAGTCAGCCAAAGTAGGCCCTTAGCCTGTCCATAAAAGGGCCTACCTATTGGCTGGCTGACCGTGCCAACTGGCGAGGTACGGCGCCTTCGGCGCCATTTTTTATACTGCCTTTGACGGCGAAAACCATACAACCGCCCTGGCGGGAGAGGAAATGCATTCCCCCTTTGGTGGCTGGCGCCACCACC
>ENA-OQBJ01001060-OQBJ01001060.1-human-gut-metagenome-genome-assembly--contig:-NODE-1060-length-11972-cov-4.531195_pt1 | contig 11972 bp, 10 predicted proteins | sample MGYA00242743_ERZ504545 | MGnify/ENA primary metagenome ERZ504545 (study PRJEB26092, sample SAMD00036252) | human gut metagenome | host: Homo sapiens | study: EMG produced TPA metagenomics assembly of...
ATCCAAAGATTTATTTACTGGCGTTCATTCAATCATTGTTCAGTTTTCAAAGGTCATCTGCCATCGCCGTAGCGACGACTTGTTTATCTTACCAAACTCCGAGGAGCTTGTCAAGCGGTTTTTGAAATTTCTTTCAAAACCTGCTTTCACGGCTGTTGTCTCAGCCGGGCCGTCTGAGGTGTTCCCCCTGACAGCTTGTTTAGTATACTCCCGTGTAAAGGAATTGTCAAGACTATCTATAGGTTTAATTTATAGATATAAAAAAGGCCGCCTGTAGAGGCGGCCTTTCAGTGATTCTTTATTCGACTATTCTTTAAACAGTTTCGTCTGTTCTTGTTCGTCGTCTTCGTCCGTTCCTTCGATAGCAATCGTATCGAGGGCTGCGACCTTGTCGTCGCCTTCCAGTTTTTGGATCTTGACGCCGGACGTGTTGCGTCCTTTCTTGATGCCAATGCTTTCAATGTCGGTCCGGATGACGATACCGTTCGACGTGATGAGCATCAGTTCCTGTCCTTCGTGGACGACTTCGACGCCGACGATGTCACCGGTCTTGGGAGTAATCTTAAAGTTCTTGATTCCCTTGCCGCCGCGAAGCTGGACTTTATAGGCATCGACGTTATTGCGCTTGCCAAAGCCTTCTTCACTGACCGTCAGAACCTGGCAGTCTTCGGCCAGGACGTCGGCTCCGATGACCATATCTCCGTCAGCCAGGGTAATGCCGCGGACGCCGCGCGTATTGCGGCCCATAGGACGGACATCGTTTTCATTAAAGCAGATGGCCATGCCCAATTTCGTTGCCAAAATGATGGTCTGGTCGCCACTGGTCAAACGAACCTTAGCCAAGTGGTCGCCTTCCATGAGGGAAATGGCGATGAGGCCGTTGCGGCGAACGTTCTTAAATTCGTGAAGGGCCGTCTTCTTGACCAAGCCTTTTTCCGTTACCATGAAGAGGTTCATCGACGGGTCGACCTGATCGAGGTCGATGAGGGCGTTGACCTTTTCACCGTTGGACAAGGGCAGGATGTTGATCGCTGCCATGCCCTTCGAGTTACGGCTGTTGGCTTCCGGAATTTCGTAGGACTTCAAGCGATAGACGCGGCCAAAGTTGGTAAAGAACAAGACCGTATTCCACGCCGACGTATAGAGCAGGTGGTTAACGGCGTCTTCGTCTTTCGTCCCCATTCCCTTGATACCGCGGCCGCCCTTATTCTGCGTATGGTATACATTGGCGTTGATGCGCTTCATGTATCCCCGACGGGTAAGGGTCAGGACCATGCGTTCATTGGGAATCATGTCTTCGATGGCAAAATCAGAAGAATCGGCCACGATTTCTGTACGACGTTTGTCGCCGAATTTCTTTTTCGCATCGAGGAGTTCCGTTTTAACGATTTCCATAACCTTATGTTCATCGGCCAAAACGCTGCGCAAGTAGGCAATGCGTTCTTCCAGTTCCTTATATTCTTCTTCGATTTTTTCGCGTTCGAGACCGGTCAGGCGGCGCAGACGCATATCGAGGATGGCAACAGCCTGTTTTTCGCTGAGGCCGAATCGGGTCATGAGGGACTGTTTTGCCACTTCGTCCGTTGCCGATTCACGAATGGTCTTAATGACTTCGTCGATGTGGTCGAGGGCGATGAGCAGACCTTCTAAGATATGGGCGCGGGCCAGTGCCTTGTCCAGTTCAAACTGCTGCGGCGGGTGATAACGTTTTTCTGATGGTCTAAATAGTAGGTCAGAATCTGTTTCAACGTCAAAACTCGCGGATGGCCGTCGACGAGAGCCAGCATGATGACACCGAACGTTTCCTGGAGCTGGGTGTGTTTATACAGCTTGTTCAGGACGATATCGGGGTTGACGTCAGCACGAAGTTCGATGACGATGCGCATCCCCTTGCGGTCCGATTCATCGCGAAGCGCCGTGATGCCGTCGATTTCCTTATTGCGGGACAAATCGGCAATGGATTCAATGACCCGGGCCTTGTTGACCTGGTACGGGATTTCCGTAACGACGATGCGGTTCTTGCCCTTATTCATCGGTTCGATGGAAGCACAAGAACGCATCTTGATGCTGCCACGGCCCGTCGAATAGGCTTTGAGGATGCGTCGCGGCCCATAATTTTAGCACCGGTCGGAAAATCAGGGCCTTTAACCTTGGTCATGATTTCTTCCAGGCTGGAATCGGGGTTATCGATAAGCTGAACGCAGCCGTCGACGACTTCGCTTAAATTATGGGGCGGAATGTTGGTCGCCATGCCAACAGCAATCCCTGCCGAGCCATTGACTAAGAGGTTCGGGATTTTTGACGGCAAGACCGTCGGTTCCTGTAAAGATCCGTCGTAGTTGGGCATGAAATCGACGGTTTCCTTGTCGATATCTTCCAGCATTTCTCCCGTAATCCGGGCCATACGAACTTCGGTATAACGCATGGCGGCCGCCGAGTCACCGTCGACAGAACCAAAGTTGCCATGGCCGTCGACCAGGGGATATCGCGTCGAAAAATCCTGGGCCAAGCGGACGGTCGCATCATAGACGGAGATGTCCCCGTGGGGGTGATACTTACCTAAACTTCACCGACAATACGGGCCGATTTCTTATACGGTTTGTTCGGCGTCATGCCCGCTTCATGCATGGCGTAGAGAATTCGCCGGTGAACCGGCTTCAACCCGTCGCGTACATCCGGCAGGGCACGAGTGATGATGACGCTCATGGCATAGTCGATGTACGACGTCTGCATTTCACTTTCCAGACAAACCGGCACAATCTTATCTACTTGTTGTTCGTCCACAAATTTCACCTCATATACAAACTGAAAATAACTGCCGGCCGAAAGCGGTCCTGCAGTCCGAATCTGTTTTGCTATACTGCCCTTCAAAATGGGCGCATACCATTATATTATAGCAAAGTTTTATTATTTTTAATAGTCTTCCCCTAAGATTCAGCATGACAAAAGGCCGCCCAATCGGACGGCCTGTAAATTTAAAGACACTTATTTTTTATTGCTGTAACGCAGATTTTCATTTTTTCAGCTTCTTTGATGAGGCCTTCCCGGAAATCAGGGTGAGCGATGCTGATCAGGCGTTCTGCCCGTTCCCACGTCGATGCCCCCATGAGGTTGACCATGCCGTATTCGGTAACAATGAAGTTGATCTGCGACCGCGGGTCGGTAATAGTCGTTCCCGGAGCCAGTGTCGGCAGGATGCGCGATTCATCGCGGCCGGTCTTCTTATTATGGAAGGTCGAGCGCAGGGCAATGATGCTCTTGCCGCCCGGCGAACGATAGGCACCGTCGGTAAAGTCAAGCTGTCCGCCGCTGCCGCTGATCTGCTGCGTGCCCGACGATTCGGAAGAAACCTGGCCGAAGAGATCGACTTCAATACAGTTATTAATGGAAATAAAGTTATCCATCTGGGCGATGGTAAAGGGGTCGTTGATGACATCGACCGGATACGCTGCCAAGTACGGGTTATCATCCATCCAGTCATAGAGTTCCTGCGTCCCCATGGCAAAGGACCAACTGACCTTATTGGGGCAGAAAGCCTTGCGGCGGTTGGTCAGCTGACCGTTCTTATGCATCAGATAGAAAGCGTCGACGAGCATTTCCGTGTGGACGCCCAAATCTTTCAAATCCGATTCGGCCAAGAGGGCGCCAATCGTATTCGGCAGGCTGCCGATGCCCAGCTGTAAGGTCGCCCCGTTAGGGACCTGTTCAACGATCATTTTGGCAATGGTAGCGTCGATATCATCACCCGTTGCAAAGGGAATTGTGGCTAAGGGATGATTGCCGTATTCAACGATGCCGTCGATGTCGCTGATATGAATGCATTCGCCGCGGCCGCCGAGGACGCGAGGCATGGCTTCATTGACTTCGACGATGACCTTTTTAGCCTTTTGAGTAATGGCTTCCGTTGCCGATACAGCCAGGCCAAAGTTGAAGAAACCGTGTTTATCCATAGGGCCGACCGTGATAAGCGCAACGTCAACATCGAGAAGGTCGCGATACATAGACGGTTTATTGCGGTAGCACATGGGGATGAAGTTCATCTGGCCGAGGGCACATTTTTTCCGGTCGTAGCCGCCCATATGCCAGTTCATCGCCGTAAAGGCTTTCCGTTCCGGATCCTGTTCAATGATCTGCCGCGGAGCGACGGAAAGACACATGCGAACTTTTACATCCTTCAGTTCATCGCGACGAGCCGCCAGAGCCTGGTCGAGAAGAACCGGCTGGGTCGTACCCATACCATAGTCTACCCAATCGCCGGATTTTACGACTTTTACAGCCTCTTCAGCGGTCATCAATTTTTGTTTGTACATATCTGTCCATTGGGACATAGAAATCACCCTTTCCACAGTATCTATACCGATTGCATAGTACGACGTTTTACGTTTACTTATAGTCATATTATACGCCGCCCCCGCCGAGGTTACAAGCGTTTAAGTAAAGTATTACATGCTAATTATGCATAGTTATTCTCTATTCCCATCCCCAATGGACTGCTTTATTCGCGCAAAAAAGCGCTGCCCGAAAGAAACTTTCAGGCAGCGCCGATTTTAACCTATGATCAGGCAGGTCGTTCGTTATTCGGCCTGTCTCTTTTCAATGATTTCATCCATGATTTTTTTCGGTACTTCTTCATAGGCATAGAATTCCATATTGAAGGTACCCTTGCCCTGGGTCATGGAACGAAGAACGGTTACATAATCCCGCATTTCAGCCAAGGGGACCTGCGCCTTTACGACGATGATGCCCTTGCGGTTGCGATGGTGTTCCATGCCGAGGATACGGCCGCGGCGGCTGCTGAAGTCGCCCATGACATCGCCCATATAATCTTCAGGGATGACGACGTCGACGTTGTAAATCGGTTCCAGGAGAATCGGTTTCGCTTCCGGTACGGCTTTCTTCAACGCCTGGCCGGCAGCGACTTTAAAGGCCATTTCCGAAGAGTCGACCGGATGGTACGAGCCGTCAGTCAGGGTAACTTTGACGTTGATCATCGGGAAGCCGGCGATAAGGCCTTTTTCCAAGGTTTCGCGGACGCCTTTTTCAACAGCCGGAATGTACTGTCTCGGTACGGCGCCGCCAAAAATCTTATCGACGAATTCGAAAGGTTCGCCCGTCGTAAGGGGTTCGATATCGAGGAATACGTGGCCGAACTGACCGTGACCACCGCTCTGTTTCTTATGTTTGCCTTCGGCCGTGGCTTTTTCCTTAATCGTTTCCCGATAGGGGATGTACAATTCTTCCTGTTTCGCTTTGACACCGTATTTCCGTTCAATCTTAATCAGGATATGATCGAGGTGGACGTCGCCCATGCAGCGAACGATGAGCTGTTTGCCTTCAACACTCTTGTCGATAGTGCACGTCGGATCTTCTTCGCTGATCCGAAGGAGGGCGTTCATCAATTTTTCTTCTTCACCCTTCTTTTCCGGAACGAGGGCTACCGTATGGAGCGGGTTGGGGAAACGAATGGATCATAGGTTACCTGGAAGTCCGGGGCGGCAAAGGTATCGCCGGTCCGGGCATGAGCCAGTTTCGGCAGGACGACGATATCGCCGGCAATGGCGACGGGAACGGGAATCGGTTCCTTGCCAACCATGGTCAAAACTTTGCCCATCTTTTCGTCTTCGCCCTGGGTTACGTTATAGAGTCGGTCCCCTTCTTTCAGTTCGCCCGAGAAAATGCGGACATAGCTGAGTTTTCCGGCAAAGGGATCGACGACGGTTTTAAATACGAAAGCCGTAAAGGGTTTATTAGGATATACCATGACCGGTTCTTCCGTCTTCTTATCGGTACCCATCATGACCTTCTGGGATGCGTCCGGCATGTAGGTAATGATACGGCGCAAGAGTTCTGCCGTACCGATATGGTGGATGGCGCTGCCGCACATCAGCGGGCAAACGCGGCCCGTGAGCATACCTTGATAGAGGCCCTTGCGGAGTTCTTCGATCGTCAGTTCATCGCCGTTGAGGTATTTTTCCAGCAGTTCATCGTCGCCTTCCGCAGCGGCTTCCATGCACATTTCCCGTACTTCACGAGCCTTGGCCATGTATTCCGGCGGAACTTTAATTTCCGTGCATTGTCCATTATTCCATTCCCAGGCGACCATTTTGCAGACGTCGATAATCCCGCGGAAATCTTTGCCTTCACCGATTGGAATCTGAAGAGGCATGATGGATTTGCCAAATACGGCCCGCAGTTTTTCCAGGCAGCCAAAGAAGTCAGCGTGTTCCACGTCCATCTTATTGACATAGACCATGCGCGGCAGTTTCAGTTCGAGGCCGTAATCCCAGGCCCGTTCCGTATCCATTTCGACGCCCGATTCTGCCGATACGACCAGCAGAATGCCGTCACTGGCCCGAAGGGCTGCGCGAACTTCACCGCAAAATTCAGAATACCCCGGCGTATCGAGGAAATTCAGTTTATAGCCTTCCCATTCGCAAGGCGCAATACTGAGCTGAATCGTTACGTTTCGCTTAATTTCTTCCGGTTCATAATCCATAATGTGCTTGTTGTCTTTACCGACGCCAACGGCATCGACGGCGCCGCAGGCCAGCAGTAACGATTCAACAACCGCCGTTTTACCGGCGCCATCGTGCGAAAGTACAGCAACGTTGCGAATTTTATCACTTGTGTATTCTTTCATAAAACAATCGCCTCCTATGGAATCAGTTACTATTATATATTCGCTGTAAGGCAGGCAGATTCCTTTTTTCTCTTGCATTTTTTCGAAAATTATTATGCAAATTCTAAAAACATAAAAAAATTGGACCCGGATAGAATCCGAGCCCAATCTTAGGGAAGAGAAAGAGTATGATTATTTTACGTCAGTGTTGTTGATGCTTTCGACCAAAGCGTCGGCCAAGTGTTCCAATTCCACCGCTTTGTCGTCATGCATAGCCGAAGCCAGGGACAGGCGTTCGTTGAGGATCGTCATGTCAGCCAGGTTGTTGTCAATGAATTCCTGCATCAAATCGCCGGATTTAACAGCCCAAGAGCCGTTTTCAATCAAGGCAATCGTCCGTTTCTGTACGTGGAGGGCCTTCATGTGTTCGAGGAAGTCCAGCATGACCGGATAGATGCCCAGGTTGTACGTAACCGAAGCCAGTACCAAGTGAGAGAGCTTAAAGGTCTGGGAAATCAGTTCCGATACGTGAGTCGAGGAGACGTCGCAGACACGGATATTGGTAACGCCTTTTTCACAAAGCTTGGAGGCCAGGTTCTGTGCAGCTGCTTCCGTGTTGCCGTACATCGAAGAATAAGCGATGAGGACGCCTTTTTCTTCCGGTGTATACGTGCTCCAACGCTGATATTTGTCGAGCAGATAGGGGAAGTCATCTCTCCAGACCGGGCCGTGGAGCGGGCAAATGACTTTAATCTTATCCAAGACCTTCGCAGCCTTGCCTAAGAGGTGCTGTACGTGAGGGCCGTATTTGCCGACGATGTTGGTGTAATAACGGCGGGCTTCATCGAGCCAATCGCGGTCGAAGTTGACTTCATCGGCGAACAATTTGCCGTCAAGGGCGATGAAGGAACCAAAGGCGTCAGCCGAGAAGAGAATGCCGTCGGTAAGGTCGAGGGTTACCATGGCTTCCGGCCAGTGAACCATCGGAGCTTCTACGTAGCGACGGTATGTTTGCCAAAGGTCGTCGTGTCGCCTTCCTTGACTTCGATCAATTCCTGGTTGTCGATCTTAAAGCCGAACTGGCGCATGAGCATGAAGGATTTTTCCGTGCTGATGATTTTAACATTCGGATAGCGGAGGACAATTTCTTCCATGCTGGCGCAGTGGTCCGGTTCCATATGGTTGATGACCATGTAGTCGAGGTCACGGCCGCCGAGGACGTGTTCTACGTTTTCTAAGAACTGACGGCACACAGACCAGTCAACCGTATCGAACAATACCGTCTTTTCGTCGAGCAAGAGGTAAGCATTATAGGAAACGCCCAAGGGAATGGGATGAATATTTTCAAACAAATGCAATCTGTGGTCATTGGCACCGACCCAAAAAACATCTTTCGTTACTTTGCGTACGCAATACATAATTTATCGACTCCTTTCGCCGCACTATTCTTGAATAAAATGACTCTTTTCTTCAGCGCATTCCGGGCAAACCCAATCATCAGGCAAGTCCTTAAACAAGGTTCCCGGTGCAATATCAGCTTCTTCATCACCTAATTCAGGAATATAGACATAGCCGCAGCCGTTGCAGACATACTTCGGTCCAATCGGTTCCGGTTTGGGAACGACCGGGCGTTTCATCTTAACCATCGGCGGAGCCGGTTTCTTATCTTCCAAGCCAAGTTCCTGCGCTAAGAGCGGCAGAATTTCCTGGACATCGCCGACAATACCATAGTCACAGTTCTTAAAGATCGGAGCATTGCCATTTTTATTGATGGCTACAATCGTCGAAGCATCTTTGATGCCTTTCAAATGCTGTTTCGCACCGGAAATGCCGCAGGCAATGTATAAGTTGCCCGTGAATTTCTGGCCGGACATGCCGACATAGCGATTGAGCGGTACATAGCGAAGGGTTTCAGCGACCGGACGGGACGAACCGATAGCAGCCCCGGCAGCCTTGGCCAAATCTTCGATGAGCTTCATGTTTTCTTTTTTCCCAATGCCCTTGCCAGCTGAGACAACACGTTCTGCCTCAACAATAGGCGTATCTGCTGCAATACCGACGGAGAAGTCGTATCCATCATGTCTGAGGGCGTCTGCGAGGGCTTTGACTTTGTCTTTTGCGCTTCCGTCTCGAAACAACTGGTTTTTACGGATGCCCGTAACAGGAGCCGGTTTTTTCGGAGCCGAGCTGCGGCTGGCGCCACCATCAGCCTTGCCGATTTTACCTAAGAGGTGAGCGGCAATGACGACGCGCTGGATTTCGTTAGTGCCTTCGTAGATCGTCGTGATTTTAGCATCGCGGTAAGCACGTTCAACATCCATCCTTTGATGAAGCCGGAGCCGCCGAAGATCTGAAGGCGTCGTTGGTGATTTCCATAGCCGCATCAGAAGCGTACATCTTAGCCATAGCAGCTTCCATGCTGTACGATTCGTGTTTTTCTTTCAATTCAGCTGCCGAGTAAATCAGGTAGCGGGAAGCACGAAGTTTCGTTGCCATATCGGCCAATTTAAAGGAGATACCCTGATGGATGCCGATAGGCTGACCGAACTGGATACGTTCTTTCGCGTAGTCAAGAGCACTTTCATAAGCGCCCTGAGCGATACCGAGAGCCTGAGCACCGATGCCGATACGGCCGCCGTCGAGGGTTGCCATAGCGATCTTAAAGCCCTGGCCTTCTTTGCCGAGCAGGTTTGCTTTCGGAACTTTGACGTCATTGAAAACCAGTTCTGCCGTCGTAGACGAGCGGATGCCCAGTTTATCATAGTGTTCGCCGAAGCTAAAGCCTTCCCAGCCTTTTTCTACGATGAAGGCCGAAATGCCTTTGGTGCCGATATCCGGCGTCGTAACAGCAAATACGACGTAAATATCAGCCTTCGGAGCGTTGGTGATGAAAATCTTGCCGCCGTTCAAGAGGTAGTAGTCGCCTTTGTCGACAGCCGTCGTTTCCGTACCGCCGGCGTCAGAACCTGCGTTTTCTTCGGTCAGGCCGAAGGCGCCAATTTTTTCACCTTTTGCTAAAGGAACCAAGTATTTTTTCTTCTGTTCTTCATTACCAAAGGCTGCAATCGGATAGGAGCCCAGCGAGGTGTGAGCCGACAGGATAACGCCGACACCGCCGTCAACGCGGGAAAATTCTTCAACAGCAATGGCATAGCTTGTAACATCGAGGCCGGCACCGCCGTATTCCTTAGGATACGGAAGACCCATCCAGCCATGTTTGCCCATAGCCTTTACGATTTCATCCGGAAATTCACTGTTCTGGTCCAGCGAAAAGGCGATCGGTTTTACTTCCGTTTCCGCGAATTTGCGAATCTCTTTTCGTAAGGCTTCATGTTCGGCAGTTGTTTGAAACAGCATATCATACTCCTCCTTTATGGATACAACTTAATTAACTATTTTTACCAATGATTTCCCACAGCTTTTTGCACGCAGTTTTTGATTGATTTCTTCTTGGACGACACACAAGTTTAAATGGATTTTGCAAATCCCGTGTGTTCTGCGCCATTCACAATCATAAGACCCCTGCATGCACGCCGTTACATGGGCATCACCCTCCATAATCGTAATCAGATCATACAGGCTGACATTTTTTAAATCTTCGACTAAGTGACAACCACCTCCCGGTCCTCTGGATAGCTTAACAAGCCCAGCTTGAGATAGTTTCTTTAGAATTTTGTAAGTGAATGCTTGCGGAACTTGTTCATCTTCGGCCAGCGAACGCACACTATGCTGTTTTTCGTCCGTCAAGGCACGCAACATCCGCAACGCATAATCCGTTTGCCGATTCATAAACATAAAAAGCACTCCGTATTCGTAATTAGTATTTGTAATTCTTGCTTCTATCATATTTTTTTGGACAAAAGTCAAGAGTTATGGGTATGCTAAAAAATTAAGATGTAGCCTATATCTATGAGTATTCCTAAAAGATTGAAACTTTATCACTGATAACCATTATTATTATTTCTTATCAGCCCATAGGTAACCGCACTCCCTCAAAAAATGAAAAATAATTCTTTCCAAAAAAAGAAAGAATTATTCAAAAAAAGAGACCTCCTGTGATTTTAAATCATAGAAGGCCTTCTTCAAAAAATTATGCGGTTTTTGCAAGTACCAACGATACCATGACTTCTACCCGATGGGCAGACATTTTTCATCGACAGCAAAATGCGTATTGTGCAGCGGATAAACCGTATTCCCCTCCGGCGTCGCACCGAGCCAGAAGAAACCGCCGTCAAAATGCTGCAGGTAACCCGAAAAATCTTCCGCCGTCATAGCCGGTTCCCGGACGTCGCTAATCCCTCACTGCCCAGGCACTGACGGACGACGCCGGCAATAAAGTCGGCCTGACTCGGCGTATTGCGGACGGCGGCGTAGCCCCGTTCATAAGAAAGGGTGCTTTCCGTGCCGTACATGGCGTCGATCCCCTTTAGCGTATCCTTTAAATACGTTTCGACAGCATCCTGGGCCTCTTCATGGTAAGTCCGACAAGTGCCTTCGATTTCCACCGTATCGGCGACGACGTTATACCGCGTGCCTCCCGTGATTTTACCAAAGGTCAAGACGGCCGGATACAGCGGATTGACGCGGCGGCTGATAATGGTCTGAGCTGCGTCAGGAACTGAGCGCCGGCGACGATAGTATCGATGCCTTATGAGGCATGGCCGCGTGGCTGGCCTTGCCATTCATGACGATGCGAATATGATCGGAGGCTGCCATCATCGGTCCCGGCAAGACGCCAATCGTACCGCTGGGCAACGTCGGCCAGACGTGAAGGCCATAGACAGCATCGATCCCGTCGAGTGCCCCCGATGCAATCAATCCCTTGGCACCGCCGACAGGTGATTTTTCTTCAGACGGCTGGCAAATAAAGACGACAGTCCCCGAAATGTCGTCTTTCATCCGGCTCAACACCTCGGCGGCACCTAAGAGGATGCTCATATGACCGTCATGGCCGCAGGCATGCATCTTGCCGGTAGTTTTGGAAGCAAAGGGCAGCCCCGTTTCCTCCGTCATAGGCAAGGCATCCATATCGGCCCGCAAGGCGATGACCGGGCCCGGCTTTCCCCCTTGTAAGCGCCCCAGTACTGCCGTCGTGCCGGCCACATGTTCCGTGACCTCCACCCCAAAGGACCGAAGTTTCTCGGCCATAAAGGCCGACGTCTTTACTTCTTCACCGGATAGCTCTGGATTTTCATGAATATGACGCCGCATGGCAATAATATCCGGTGCAACCTCGTATACTAACTGCTTTATACCCCTCTTATCCATCATCATAAATCCCCCTATTTATGAATTATTATTTATAAAATATGGTTAATTAATACTACTATTTTTATAATAATGCAAGTATTAT
>ENA-OQBJ01001061-OQBJ01001061.1-human-gut-metagenome-genome-assembly--contig:-NODE-1061-length-11970-cov-2.798700_pt1 | contig 11970 bp, 13 predicted proteins | sample MGYA00242743_ERZ504545 | MGnify/ENA primary metagenome ERZ504545 (study PRJEB26092, sample SAMD00036252) | human gut metagenome | host: Homo sapiens | study: EMG produced TPA metagenomics assembly of...
TCCTCTTCCCGTTCTAAATTATGTTTATTTTACCATATGTTTCCGATATTGGAAAGCTATTCTCAAAATATTCACACACTATTTTACAATTGCCGCACAAACAAAATCCACCTGTTCTGCTCCATTCACTTTCAACAGTGACGCAATGGCATCAACCGTGCTTCCCGTTGTGTAAATGTCATCTACCAGAAGAATCCGGCAGTATTTCATCTGTCCCGGCTTTGCCAATGCAAAAGCTCCCTCCAGGTTTTTCCGCCGCTCGGCGGGACCAAGCTCTTTCTGGCGTTTTGTTTTTTTCACACGGCGGATCAGGCGGGCATTCATGGGAAGTTCCATTTCTTCTGCCAGCTTTTCTGCAAATACCTCCGCCTGATTGTAGCCGCGCTGCCGCTGTCTTGCCGGATGAAGCGGCACCGGAACGAGCACCTCCGGATTTCTTCTCTGGATCTGCTTTCCCACATAGAAAAACGCCGCGTGAGCATAAAATCCGGCGTATTCCTGCCGTTCATGATATTTGAACCGCATCAGGGAAGCCTCAAGTTCCCCGTGGTAACCGTACGGCGCAAAACCGCGGTCGAAGCTGTGCCTCGTTCTGCTGCAGTCCCGGCAGAACTCTTCCTCACTGCCCACGGGTTTCCCGCATTTTTTGCACCGCGCGCCCAGAATCGGATGGATCTTTTCCACACAATTCCGGCATAGATACAGCTCCTCACGTGACAGCAGTCCGTCACAGATGGGACATCGTCTCGGATAAACTGCGTTTAAGAGCCAGTTTCCTGTTTTATTTTTTTCTTTCATGTAACCTGCGCTTTCCCTTATCCACTCTGCCGGATGCAGCCGCATCCATGCCCCGGAAAAACGTGTTTACGCGTTTTCTTCCTGCATTTCCCGGATTCTTCTGGCGAGCGTTGTATACCGGTTCGCTCGATATGATTTCCGATCATTGCCTGGAATGTCACATCACTTCCAACGATGGTGACGCACTTTCTGGCTCTCGTCACGGCCGTATACAGAAGATTCCGCGTCATCAGCATGCGCGGGCCGCCGAGCAGCGGAATCACAACCGCCGGGTACTCGCTTCCCTGCGCTTTATGTATCGTTGTGGCGTAGGCGAGCTCCAGCTCGTCCGCCTGTTTGAACGTATAGTCTGCGAATTTTCCTTCCTCAAACTCCACGGTGATCACCTCGGTATACGGGTTGATGCTCCGGATCATGCCGAGGTCTCCGTTGAATACACCATACCGCGCTCCGCCACGATTCCGTTGATGCCGCGGATTTCCCACTCCATCTGGTAATTGTTGCGGATCTGCATGACCTTGTCGCCCTCGCGAAGGATATTACCTCCATTTTCCCGCTCGGCTTTGTCCGGTGCGGGCGGGTTCAGATATTTCTGCAGAATCTGATTCAGATTTTCCACGCCGAGTGCACCTTTCCGCATCGGAGTCAGAATCTGGATATCCTGCGGGCGGGCATCCACATAACGCGGCAGTTTCTGGGACACCAGCGTCACCAGCACTTTCCAGATCACGTTGACATCGTACCGTTTCAAAAAGAAGAAATCTTTGCTCTTATTGTCCAGTATAACCTCTTCCCCATTATGGATCTTATGTGCATTGACAACAATATCACTCTGGGATGCCTGCCGGAAAATGTGCGTCAGGCAGACAATCGGAAAGCATTCCGAACGGATCAGATCCCGGAGGACACTGCCCGGGCCGACACTTGGAAGCTGGTTCTGGTCTCCCACCAGGATCAGCCTTGTTCCCGGCACAATCGCGGAAAGAAGGGCATGCATCAGGTGAATATCAACCATCGACATCTCATCAATGATGATGACATCCGCGTCGAGCGGATTATCTGCGTTCCGCTCAAAATGCACATTTGCCGAGGAGTCATCCACATTTCCCGTCAGTTCCAGAAGACGATGGATCGTGCATGCCTCACAGCCAGTTGCCTCTGTCATTCGTTTCGCCGCTCTTCCGGTCGGCGCTGCCAGGAAAATGTCGAGGCCTTCTGCCTCAAAATAATGGATCATCGCATTGATGGTCGTCGTTTTTCCGGTTCCGGGACCTCCGGTCAGGATCATAAGACCGCTGTATGCCGCCTCAACGACTGCCGTCTTCTGCATCTCATCCAGCTCGATCTGATATTTTTTCTCGATCTTTCCGATCCGCTTTTCGATTGCCTCACGGTCTTCCTCGCATGTAATATTCAGCTCATGCAGCATGCGCGCCGTACTCAGTTCCAGATAATAATACTGGCTGGCGTACACAATCCGCAGCGGCTCATCCCCTTCCCGTTCGGCCGGGAGCTCGCGGATGACCGCTTTTTTGTCGATTGCCATATCCTGCAGAGATTTCTGCATCCGCTCCGGTTCTACGCCGAGAAGTTCCTGCCCTCTCCGAAGCAGCACCGGTTCCGGCAGATAGACATGGCCTTCTGCCGTCGCCTGATTCAGCACATACGAAAGACCGCTCTTGATGCGGAATTCGCTGTCCACGGCAATCCCGATTTTTCCGGCAATCTCATCCGCTGTCCGAAATCCCACGCCTGCGATATCTTCCGCCATTTTATACGGGTTTTCCTTTAAAATCCGGTACACATTGTCCCCGTACTGCTGATAAATCTTTGCACCGAGATTCAGTGCAATGCCATATCCCGAGAGGAAAATCATCGCATTCTGCATTTCGGCTTTTTCTGCCACCTGCTGTGCAATTTCACGCGCTTTCCGCTCGCTGATTCCCTTTACCTCCGCGAGGCGCTCCGGCTCTTCCTCGATGATCCGAAGCGTATCGTCACCGAAGCGGCGCACAATTCTTGCCGCCAGCGCCGCACCGACTCCTTTGATCGCACCGGAACCGAGATACCGCTCCAATGCAACAGAATCCTGTGGAACTTTCGTCTCATAGGATTCAATGCGGAACTGCTTTCCATAGGCAGCATGTTCAATATAATCTCCGGAAGCTCGATCAGCTCGCCCTCTCCGATCATCGGAAGCGTGCCGACGCATGTCAGCTCGCGCCCCTTCATGCTCAGATTCAGGACGGTATATCCGTTCTCCTCATTTCGGAAAATAATGTGTTCTACGTAGCCTTCTACTTTTTCTTTTTCACTCATCTTTTATCAAAACTGGCTTTCAAATTCATTCATCACTTCGCGGTACTGGCCGGTTCCAAGGGCAACGACGCTCGCCGGATTTTCTGCTGTCACGGTATTGATGCCGGTCCGCTCCTGGATCAGCTCGTCCATTCCGGCAAGGAGACTGCGCCTCCGGTCAGGATAATGCCGCGGTCGGAAACATCGGATGCCAGTTCCGGCGGCGTTTTTTCCAGCACGGCACAGATCGCGTCCGCAATCTGGTTTGTCGTCTGGGCAAGGGCACCTCGGATTTCGTCGGAGGAAACCGTAATCGTCGCCGGAAGTCCGGTGATGACGTTTCTTCCCTTGATCTCCATCGTTTTCTCCTCGGCCCGCGGATAAGCGGAACCAATCCGGATTTTCACTGCCTCTGCGGTCTGTTCTCCGATAAATACGTTGTATGTTTTCCGTACATAGCGGATGATATCCTGGTCAAATGTCTCACTGGAAATCTTGACCGAATTGGAAACAACGGTTCCCGCAAGCGAGATCACAGCGATATCCGTCGTGCCTCCACCGATGTCCACGATCATATTTCCGCATGGTTTCGTAATGTCAATTCCGGATCCGATTGCCGCTGCCACCGGCTCCGGCACGATCAGCACTTCCCGGGCTCCCGCCTGGTACGTTGCCTCCTCCACAGCCTTCCGCTCTACTTCCGTCACACCGGACGGCACACAGATGCTGATTCTCGGTTTCCGGAATGCTCTTCTTCCCATTGCCTTCTGGATAAAGTAGCGCAGCATGCGCTCGGTGATCAGAAAGTCCGTGATCACGCCCTGCCGCATGGGCCGGACCGCCATAATATTGCCCGGTGTCCGTCCAATCATCTGACGCGCTTCTTCTCCAATTGCCCGTACTTTATCTGCATCTTTATCATACGCAACTACGGACGGCTCCTTTAATACAATGCCTTTTCCCTTGGCATAGACCAGGATGCTGGACGTCCCCAGATCAATTCCGATATCGGTCGTTGCAGCCATAGTAATCCCCTTTCCTGTTCTCTTTTATTTTTCTTTATTTTAATCTGTTTGAAATTTGTATAGAATAAGTTCGGGTTCAAAACACCCGAAACCCAAAAGGATCGAATGTGCTCTGAACCCAACCCGCTTCTTATTATATACAATCCCTTTTAAAATGGAAAGGATTTTTTAGAGATATTTTTCGACATATTTTCCGGTGTAGGATACCGGGCTCTTGGCCACTTCCTCCGGCGTTCCGCACGCAATCACGGTTCCGCCGCCGTCTCCGCCCTCCGGTCCGATATCAATAATATAGTCCGCCGTCTTGATGACATCCAGATTGTGTTCGATAACAACGACGGTATTTCCGCCCTCGGACAGGCGGTGCAGAATCTCCACCAGTTTGTGGACATCCGCAAAATGAAGTCCCGTCGTCGGCTCGTCGAGAATGTAGATCGTTTTTCCCGTGCCGCGGCGGCTCAGCTCTGCTGCGAGCTTGATACGCTGCGCTTCTCCACCGGACAGCGTGGTGGACGGCTGGCCGAGGCGGATGTAGGAAAGGCCGACATCGTACAGGGTCTGTAATTTCCGGAAAATCGATGGTACCGGCCTGAAGAATTCCAGTGCCTCCTCGACCGTCATATTCAGCACATCGTAGATGCTCTTTCCTTTGTATTTGACTTCCAGTGTCTCACGGTTGTACCGTTTTCCATGGCAGACCTCACACGGCACATAGACATCCGGCAGGAAGTGCATTTCGATCTTCAGGATACCGTCGCCGCCGCAGCTCGCATCGGCCGCCCTTCACATTAAAACTGAATCTTCCTTCTTGTAGCCGCGCGCTTGGCATCCTGCGTTGCCGCAAACAGGTCGCGGATCTGATCGAACAGACCTGTGTACGTTGCCGGATTGGAACGCGGTGTTCTTCCGATCGGGGACTGGTCGATGTCGATGACCTTATCGAGCTGTTCCATACCGATGATGTCTTTGTGTGCACCCGGAATCGTCCGCGCACGGTTCAGATCTCTTGCCAGCCGTTTGTACAGAATTTCATTGACAAGGGAACTCTTTCCCGATCCGGAGACTCCGGTCACGCAGGTCATGACACCGAGCGGGAAATTCACGTTGATATTTTTCAGATTGTGCTCTTTTGCTCCGACTACCTTCAGCCAGCCCGTCGGCTTTCTGCGCTCAGACGGAACCGGAATTTTCAGCTCTCCGCTTAAGTATTTTCCGGTGATGGAATTCGGATTTTTCATCAGATCTTCCGCCGTTCCGATCGCCACCAGCTCTCCGCCGTGCTCACCGGCTCCCGGACCGATATCGACAACGCAGTCAGCGGCGCGCATCGTATCCTCGTCGTGCTCCACGACGATCAGGCTGTTTCCGAGGTCACGCAGATGTTTCAGCGTCGCGAGAAGTTTGTCGTTGTCTCTCTGGTGAAGACCGATGCTCGGCTCGTCGAGAATATAGGCGACACCGACAAGGCCGGAGCCGATCTGCGTTGCCAGACGGATTCTCTGCGCCTCACCGCCGGACAGCGATGCCGTTCCACGCGCCAGGGTCAGATAGTTTAATCCGACATCCGCAAGGAAGCTCACACGCGCACGGATCTCTTTTAAAATCTGCTTTCCGATCAGCAGCTGCTGTTCGGAGAGTTCGAGGTTCTGCATAAACTTCTGCAGATTGTCGATGGAAAGGGATGTTACTTCAAAAATATTTTTATCTCCGACCGTCACACCAAGCGACGTCGGTTTCAGACGCTGGCCATGGCACGCCTGGCACGGGGTCACACGCATGAAGGTTTCGTATTCCTGTTTTGTAGAATCCGATCCGGTCTCACGGTAGCGGCGCTCTACATTTTGATCAGCCCCTCAAAAGCCACATCGTACACACCCGACGCCGCGCTGACCGCGGTAATGCACCTTGACGGATTTTCCGTTCGTTCCGTAAATCAGGATATCGTGGATTTTTTTCGGATATTCACAGAACGGAGTGGAAAGGGAAAAATCGTACTCCTCTGCGAGCGCATCGAGAATGGCTCTCGTATAGCTCGATTTGTCCGTGCAGGACTGCCAGCCGAGCACGGTGATGGCTCCGTCTGCGATGGATACGGTCTTGTCCGGAATCATCAGATCCTCGTCGAACTCCATCTTGTAGCCAAGCCGGCACAGCTCGGCAGCGCCGAACGGTTGTTGAAGGAAAAAGCTTCTCGGCTCAATCTCCTCCATGCTGATGCCGCAGTCCGGGCAGGAAAAGCTCTGGCTGAAGTTGAGCTGATTTCCGTCCATCGTGTCGACCACCAGAAGGCCGTCCGCCAGATCCAGTACGTTCTCGACGGAATCCGTCAGACGTTTCTCAATGTCCGGTTTGACTACAAGACGGTCCACAATAATGGAAATGTTGTGTTTCAGGTTCTTATCCAGCGTGATCTCCTCGGACAGCTCATACTGGCTGCCGTCGATCATCACGCGGACATAGCCGCTGCGTTTTGCCTGTTCGAGCACCTTTTCGTGTCTTCCCTTGCGGCCGCGCACAACCGGCGCGAGAAGCTGGATTTTCGTCCGCTCCGGGAGTGCCATGATCTGATCGACCATCTGGTCCACCGACTGGCGGCTGATGACTTTTCCGCACTTCGGACAGTGCGGAATACCGATTCTCGCGTACAGAAGACGGAAGTAATCGTAAATCTCCGTCACGGTTCCGACGGTGGAACGCGGGTTCCGGTTCGTCGATTTCTGATCGATCGAAATAGCAGGCGGCAGGCCTTCGATGCTGTCCACATTCGGTTTTTCCATCTGTCCTAAGAACTGGCGCGCGTAGGAGGAAAGGCTCTCCATGTACCGCCGCTGGCCCTCCGCATAGATCGTGTCAAACGCAAGCGAACTCTTTCCTGAACCGCTGAGGCCCGTAAATACAACAAACTGGTTTCTGGGGATATCGACATTCAGTGCTTTCAGGTTGTTCTCCCTGGCTCCCCGTATTCTGATAAACTCTTTTTTCTCTGCCATAACTGTTCCTCTTATTAATTGGAATCCCTGTCCGGACAGGGACAGGAATCTTGTCTCGTTTTCTCCCATTATAGCACACCGCCGTACGTTATGCAAACATTTGTTCTATTTCTTTATCATCTTTTTACAGCAGAAAATCTGCCGCTTAAATGTATTTTTAAATTCTACCTTGCAAGAGTAAATTCTATATATGTAGAAATTACTTCTGCATGGATTTTTCCTTCTTCTTTTTATAAAATACTACTGCAGATGATCTCCCGCCTGTGCAGAAGGAGGATAAAGTGAATACAAGAAGACCAAAAGGCAACCAAAAACATCTTGACTTATCTGCACGTATTATAATCGAACAGCGTTTAAATAACGGTGATTCATTTAGAAGCATTGCAATGGAATTAAGCAAAGATCCAAGTACCATATCCAAAGAAGTCAGACGTCATTCCATTATCAGGGAAAGAAGTCTGATGCGTTTGCCCCTACTCCCTGTGCAAACAACTATGACATATCAAGACCCCGGGTAAATGCATGTAAAATCATGCATATGTGCGGCGATAATGAATGCCGGCACAGATGTGTCCTCTGCAGAAAATTCAGATGCAGTGATGTCTGTAAGTTTTATAATCCAAGAGAATGCGAAAAATTGAATAAACCGCCTTATGTGTGCAATGGATGCGGCAAGCGGACGAATTGTATGATGGACAAAAGGATCTATTCCTCAAAATATGCCCAGGACACCTATGAAGCTCTCAGGACTACAAGCAGACAAGGAATCAATCAGACACCGGAAAGTATACAGAAACTGGACGACCTGTTGTCACCGCTTCTCAAAAAAGGGCAGTCCATTGCCCACATCTATGCATCTCATGCTGATGAGATCGCCTGCTCCAGAAGAACCATATATTCATACATAGATCACGGCGTTTTTCAGGCCAGAAACATAGATCTGCGACGCAAAGTGGTGTACAAACAAAGAAAGAGAAAAACCGCTGCCAGCCTTAAAGACAGGAGTTTTCGAAAAGACAGGGGCTATAAAGAATTTCTGGAATATATAGCAGCGAACAAGTCTGTTTATATAGTCGAAATGGATACCGTCGAAGGAGCAAAAGGTACCGGTCCCTGCTTCCTGACTATGTTCTTTCGAAACTGCAGCCTTATGCTTATGTTTCTTTTAGAGGAACAAACCCAGGAAGAAGTGATCAGGATTTTTGATCATTTAACAGAGTTACTTGGAATTGAACTGTTTCAGAAACTTTTTGAAGTAATACTTACGGACAACGGACATGAATTTCAGGACAGACAGGGTCTGGAATATAGCAAAAATGGTGAAGTGCGTACACGTATTTATTATTGTGATCCCAACCGTTCTGATCAAAAAGGTGCCCTTGAAAAGAATCATGAATACATAAGGTATGTTCTGCCAAAAGGAACAAGTTTTGAAAAAATAACAGACAAGACAACCCTGCTGTTATTAAATCATATCAACAGCGAAAAACGGGACAGCCTCAATGGGCACAGCCCATATGAAGTATCCCGTCTTCTGCTGGATAACAGACTTCATAATGCATTAGGATTGGCAGAGATACCAGCCGACGAAGTCACATTGATACCAGCATTAATAAAATAAAAACAGCAGTACAGGCACAGGCAGTTTCGCTGCATAGAATTTAATCTTTCCAACAGGCATGTGGAATTTAGTTCTGCACACTATTTCCAGATGTCCTTTTATCATGCAGAAAACTATGCTGTTTATACCGTATAAAAGCATTATATACTAAAAAAAGTGAAATGTATATCTCTGAAAATAGAATTTAATCCCGCATAAAATCAGGGTATATCAGAATGTAGAATTTACTTTTTCATTCAAGCCAGAAAATCTGCCAGAATCACATTGCTGACGGAAATCCCATCGCGTGTCAGAGCCAGACGCCCGCTGTGTTCCTGTAAAAGATGCATCGCTTCGTATTTCTTCAGAACCCCGCCGTATACGGCATGGATCTCCTTTCCAAACTGCTCCTCAAACCCCGCCGTCGAGATCCCTTGTGTCATTCGAAGGCCGAGAAACATAAATTCTTCCATGGCATCCTGCTGGGAAAGAATTTCCTCATCCTCACGGATCTTTTCCAGTGCTCCGCACGCTTTCAGATACAAAGATCGATCTGCCGTGTTCGTCCACCGGCGGTTTCCGAATAACGATGCCGCGGAAGGCCCGAACCCCAGATAATCCGTCCTTTTCCAGTAGCCGATATTGTGGCGGCATGCGAAGCCCGGCTTTGCATAATTGGAAATCTCATACTGGAAAAAGCCGTATTCTGCGAGGATTTCCGCCGTTCTGGCATACATTTCGCGTTCTGTGTCCTCATCCGGCAGATCCAGTTTCTGCTCCGCAAACGGGGTTCCCGGCTCCACGATCAGGCTGTAGGCGGAAATGTGCTCCGGAGAAAGCTCCGCGATCGTCCGAAGACTCTCTTCCCATTTCTCTTCACTCTGCTCCGGCAGACCTGACATCAGATCCACGTTGATATTCGCAAACCCGGCATCCCGTGCCAGTGCAAAACTCTCCTGAAATTCCGCAAACGTGTGGATTCTTCCCAGCCGTTTCAGCTCCTCATCGTGAACCGACTGACAGCCGATACTGATCCGGTTGAAGCCGCTCTTCCTGTAACATTTCAGTTTTTCCGCATCCAGCGTTCCCGGATTGGCCTCCAGCGTAATCTCAGCATCCTCTGAAAAAACGTACTTGCTCCGCAGTTTTCCATCACACGGGCGAGCATTCCGGCATCCACTGCGGATGGTGTTCCGCCGCCGAAAAAGACGGAAATCACTTCACTTTCTGCCGTCTCTTCCGCTGCATTGATTTCTGCCAGCAGAGCCTCTTCATACTCCTTCTGCATTGCTTTCGTGCCCGGTCCCGAGACAAAATCACAGTAGGCGCATTTCCGGATGCAGAACGGGATATGCACATAGAGTTCCAGTGGTTTTCTTTTTTTATTCATTCTGCTTTTCCTCCGTACGATCGAAAGACCGGCCCCTGCGCTCCCGCAACAGCAGGCGGCGCCGACAGGCCGGTCTCATTTTTATTTCTTAATTTTCATCCAGTTTCAGCACGCTCATAAAGGCTTTCTGCGGAATCTCCACGTTTCCTACCTGGCGCATCCGCTTCTTACCTTCCTTCTGCTTCTCCAGCAGCTTCTTCTTTCGGGAAATATCGCCGCCGTAGCACTTGGCGAGGACGTCTTTGCGCATCGCGCGGACGGTTTCTCTGGCGATAATCTTCGATCCGACAGCCGCCTGGATCGGGATTTCGAAGAGCTGCCGCGGAATCTCTTCTTTGAGCTTCTCGCACATCTTTCTTCCGCGCTCGTAGGCAGATCCCTCGAATACGATGAAGGACAGCGCATCCACTTCTTCTTTATTGACGAGGATATCGAGTTTTACAAGCTCGCTTCTCTCATAGCCGAGCAGCTCGTAGTCGAATGACGCGTAACCTTTGGAGCGGGATTTTAAAGCATCAAAGAAATCGTAGATAATCTCATTCAGCGGGAGATGGTAATGAAGCATCGCACGCGTCGTCTCCATGTATTCCATTCCCTGATACTGGCCTCGTCTCTGCTGGCAGAGCTCCATGATCGGTCCGATGTAGTCGGTCGTCACCATAATCTCTGCTTTTACCAGCGGCTCTTCCATATAATCAATCTCGGACGGGTCCGGCAGATTCGACGGGTTGGTCAGGTCAATGACGGTTCCGTCGGTTTTGTGAACCTTATAGATAACGCTCGGTGCGGTCGTCACGAGATCCAGATTGTACTCACGCTCCAGGCGCTCCTGAATAATTTCCAGGTGAAGCAGGCCAAGGAAACCGCAGCGGAAGCCAAAGCCCAGTGCTGCCGATGTCTCCGGCTCATAGAAGAGGGATGCATCGTTTAACTGCAGTTTTTCCAGCGCGTCGCGCAGATCGCCGTACTGTGCGCCGTCGGCCGGGTACATGCCGCAGTATACCATCGGGTTGACTTTTTTGTAGCCCGGCAGTGCTTCTGCACACGGACGGTCGGCATCGGTCACGGTATCACCCACGCGGGTGTCGCGCACGTTTTTGATGCTGGCGGTGATATAGCTACCATTCCGGCGGAGAGCTCGTCGCACGGGATCAGACGGCCTGCGCCGAAGTAGCCGACCTCGACAACTTCCTCGACAGCGCCTGTCGCCATCATGCGGATTCTCGTTCCTTTTTTCACGCTTCCTTCCATTACACGGCAGGAAATGATGACGCCGCGGTATGCATCGTAAACAGAGTCGAAAATCAGTGCTTTTAACGGTTCCGTCGGATCACCTTCCGGTGCCGGAATTTTCTGTACGATCTGTTCGAGCACCTCGTCCACGTTCAGGCCGGTTTTTGCGGAAATCCGCGGAGCATCCTGCGCTTCCAGTCCGATGACATCCTCGATCTCTGCAATTACACGGTCCGGCTCGGCGCTTGGAAGGTCTACTTTGTTGATGACCGGGAACACATCCAGGTCATGGTCAAGGGCGAGATAGACGTTGGCAAGGGTCTGCGCCTCGATACCCTGCGATGCATCGACAACGAGCAGCGCGCCGTCGCATGCGGCAAGGCTTCGGGAAACCTCATAGTTGAAGTCAACATGGCCCGGGGTGTCAATCATGTTTAAAATGTACTCCTCGCCGTCGGCCGCTTTGTATACGGTACGGACCGCCTGTGCCTTGATCGTGATGCCGCGCTCACGCTCCAGATCCATATTGTCCAGCACCTGATCCTGCATCTCACGCTCGGTCAAAAGGCCTGTTTTCTGAATAATACGGTCCGCAAGGGTTGATTTTCCATGGTCGATATGGGCAATAATACAAAA
>ENA-OQBJ01001062-OQBJ01001062.1-human-gut-metagenome-genome-assembly--contig:-NODE-1062-length-11924-cov-3.731881_pt1 | contig 11924 bp, 18 predicted proteins | sample MGYA00242743_ERZ504545 | MGnify/ENA primary metagenome ERZ504545 (study PRJEB26092, sample SAMD00036252) | human gut metagenome | host: Homo sapiens | study: EMG produced TPA metagenomics assembly of...
AAAAACAGAAGGAAGAAGGAACTGCGCCTGAACGGCTCTGGAACAAGTCCGAGGCGGTCCCGACGGTTACCAAAGACGGCAAGAAGATCAATCTCTTTGCCAATATCGGCAACCCGGGCAACCTGCCCCAGGTCTTGGCCAATGATGCCGAAGGCATCGGCTCTTCCGCAGCGAATTCCTTTATTTGGAAAGCAGCATTATCCGACGGAAGATCAGCAGTTCGAAGCCTATAAACAGGCTGCCGAAGCCCTTCAGGGCAAGACGGTCGTCATCCGTACTCTCGATATCGGTGCCGATAAAAAGGTCGATTATTTCGACCTCGACCCGGAAGAAAATCCGGCTATGGGCATGCGTGCCATCCGTATCTGCCTGAGTCGCGTCGATTTGTTCAAGACACAGCTTCGCGCCTTGCTGCGTGCCTCGGCATTCGGTAAGATTGCTATCATGTTCCCGATGATTATTTCCGTCTGGGAAGTACAGCAGTGCAAAAAGATCTTGGATGAAGTCCGCCAGGAATTGGATGCCAAAGGCATTGCCTACGATAAGGATATGGAAGTCGGCATCATGGTTGAAACGCCGGCGGCTGCCGTCATGAGTGAAGAACTGGCACACGAAGTCGACTTCTTCAGTATTGGTTCTAACGACTTGACCCAGTACACCCTGGCTATCGACCGTCAGCAGACGAAGCTCGATACCTTCTTTGATCCCCATCATCCGGCTGTCCTGAAATTGATTCAGATGACCATTGAAAATGGCCATAAAGCCGGCATTTGGGTTGGTATCTGCGGCGAACTCGGTGCCGATCTGACCTTGACGGAAACCTTCCTGCGCATGGGCGTAGATGAACTGTCGGTCAGCCCTCCGGCTGTACTGCCGCTTCGTGAAAAAGTCCGTTCTTTGGATCTCAGTAAATAATATATCAAAGCGTTGCTCCTTTGGGGGCAGCGCTTTTTTGTTATTTTAGCCAAATACCCCTTTACTTTTCTGTATAAAATGGTATAATAATAAAAACAAATTTAATTTTTATTCATTTTAAATGGAGGAATTGGCATGGATATGAAAAAAATGGGTACTGCATTACTGACAGGTGTTTTGGCGGCGTCACTCTTGGCAGGCTGCGGCAGCAGTCAAAAAGATGCGGGAGATGCCAATAAGCCCCTTCGTGTCGCTACCAATGCGACCTTCGTTCCTTTTGAATTTAAAGACAGCGATCAGTCGGCCGAATACAAAGGTTTTGAAATGGATTTGATCCGTGCCGTAGCCAAAGAAATGAATCGCGACGTCGAATTTAATAATATTGCTTTTTCGGGCATCATCCCCATCATCCAGCAGGGCGATATGGATATTGCCGCCACGGGGATGACGGTTACGCCGGAGCGGGCCCAGAAAGTTGCCTTTGCAGCCCCCTTCTATGAATCGAAATTGGTCATCTTAACGCCGAAGAACAGCGGAATCCATTCTGCCGCCGACCTTCAGGGGAAACAGATTGCCGTCCAAATCGGGACGACAGGGGCTAAATACGCTGAAGAACAGGGCTACAATGTCAAGCAGTTCGATAATAACTCGGAAGCCATCATGGAACTCCAGGTCGGTGGTTCTCCGGCAGCGATCATCGATAAACCAGTTGCTGATTATTTCCTGACCCAGGACGGGAAGGATAAATTCGACGTCATCGATATCAGCAATACGAAACCGGAATACCTGGCCTTTGCCCTCAATAAGGACAACAAGGAACTCTTGCAGCAAGTAAACGAAGCTATGGAAAAATTGAAGAAGAGCGGCGAATTCCAGCAGATCTATAAAAAATGGTTTAACACCGATATGCCGGATCTCCCGACCAGTGCCGATGCTGTCCTTAAATAAGGTGCCGTAAACGACAGTCATCTTCTTGTTTACAATCGTTCAGATATAAAAAATAAGCAGTCCTGTAAAGGGCTGCTTATTTTTGTAATACCGGTATTTTTAAAATTTGTGTTAGCTTAGGCGACGGTATAGATTTTTACTTCCGGATCTTCGGTCCAAAGGGGCTGAAGGCCGACGAAGACGTCGTTTTTGAAGAGGTCGCTGGAAAGATAAGCCTGGGCGTGTTCGGCACTGTCAAAACCGTGGAGTACCTGTACGTCTTCATCGCGAATGAGGAGATCCTTGGTCAAGGCGCCTTCGATGGTGGTCAAGAAAGGCTGGCGGTAATCGGTATACACTTTAGCGGCTGCCGGACGATTGGCGGCGTCGATTTTCATGGTAATTTCTAAATAAGCTTTTACGTTCATGGTATGTTCCTCCCTTTCGGTTTTCTGTGAGCTCTTCTTCATTATAGTATCCATACTCGGGGAAGAGAAGATATAAGCAAATTTATAAGTCACTATTCATTTTCATAGTAACTTGAAGGGATAAAAGAGAGCTACTATAATAAAATCAGAATAGAGAAAGGTGGCGTGAACCTTGTATAAGCCTAAATTAGAGAAGGATATCCGATGTCCTCTGGAATATGGCCTGTCTGTCTTTGGCGGCAAATGGAAGTCAAGGGTCCTCTGTGTGCTGGCCGAAAAGGGACGGCTGCGCTACAGTTCGGTCCGCCGTGAGATGGCCAATATTACCGATGCTGTCCTGGCGGCGACGCTGAAAGAATTGATGAACGATGACATGATTGAGCGTAAACAGTTTGATGAAATTCCGCCGCGGGTTGAATACGGTCTGACTGAAAAAGGACGCTCGGTCGTACCCATCCTTCAAACGATCTGTGAGTGGTCCGGCGCGTACCATAAAACGGATAATGAAAATACGATGAGCCAATGCCAAGCATGTGATTATAATCGACAGTTCGATTGATGAAGCGGAAGTGTCTTACAGATTGGGCCTTCTTTATCGGGTAAATAAAAGGGAAGCATCCGTAGCGGGATGCTTCCCTTTTGTCGTTATTATTTTAAATGCTTTCCGGCAGACTTGGGATTTACGGAGGTTATTTTAATTCCGGCATTTTAATCGGCGTCTTATCGACGAGACGGACGATCAGTAAGGTGACGATGCAGATGACCCATTCAAAGTAGATGACGTGTGGGAACAGGCGGACGGCCGGGCATAACTGCCAGAGTATGAGCCGGCGATGCCGACCAGGGTCGTCCAGAAGGCCGTGTTTTTCCGGCACAGGGACGGGGCAAAGAGGGTGCATAAAAAGACCAGGGTGAAGGCTGTCTCAGGCTCAGACCGATGAGCATGACCTTTACGATGCCGACGCATAGAAGGCCATGAGGAGGGTTACAGCGCCGATGATGACGATGATCAGGCGGTTGGCTTTGACGTAGGTCATATCGGACATATTGGGCTTGATAAAGCGTTTAAAGACGTCTTGTGAGATGAGGGTACCGGCGCCGAGGAGGATGGTGCAGGCCGTCGATACGTCGGCTGCCCAAAGGGCCGCTAAGGTCATGCCCGAAGAGAAGGGATCGAGGCTCATGATGATTTGCGGCAGGGCCAGGGTCGGATTGATATCCGGGAACTGGGCTTTGGCTGCCAGGCCTAAGATAGCTGACAAGAAGCCGATGGGGAAGATGAGCAGGCCGCCTAAGATAAAGCCTTTACGGGCCTCTTTGGCGCTTTTGGCGCCGCAGGCGATCTGTACCGGCCCCTGGGCGGTGATAGCCTGGGTGGTCATGACGATGATCCAGCCATGAGGACGGCAAAGGACAGGCCGCCCATGGGCGAGAACCAGCTGAAGTCCGCTGCTGGCAAGGCGGCGTTGATGCCGCTGATGCCGCCGTCGCGGAGGAGGATGCGGATAAGGGAATAGAGGATGCCAAGGTAAATGACGGTGACGCTGAGGATGTTGGACAGGCCCGACGACCACAGGCCGCCGATGGCCGTGATGCCGACGAAGACGATGGCGCTGGTAATCATGCCGCCCTGCATGGAGAAGATATCCGGCATGAGGGTATGCAGAATGGAACCGCCGGCGACGTACTGCAGGGAGGTGATGCAGAGCATGATGAGGCCAGGCCGATGACGCTGATGATACGGGCTTTTTTATCGTAACTCCGTTCAAAGAGTTCGGGAATGGTCGTACAGTTCAAGGACCGGTATTTGCCGGCAGCGACGAAACCCATGACGATGGCCCCAATGGCCCAGGCGGCATTGTACCAGCCGGCTGCCAGGCCGATTTTTACGGCACTTTCAGCGACGCCGACGGTAGAAGCAGCGCCGACGGCCATGCCGGTAATGCTGACGGCGACCAGACCCGTCGAAAATTTACGGCCGGCGAAGAGATATTCCGTCGGATTTTGGCTGGCCCGATGTTTGACATACATGGAGATGGCAAATAGTAAGATGATGTATAAGATGACAATAGCAAGTTGAATCGACATTTTCCTTGTATCTCCTTTTTAAAGTTATTTTGCAACACTAGTTCCTCACAAGGGAACAACGTGTGACAAGAATTGGTAATATTATAAGATAGAATGATGAAAAATACAAGGATTTTATCGATGAATCGCCCCCTTTTTCGGATTTCGCAGGGACCATTGCATGAGACGCATAAATATGGTATGATACGGCCGAGGCAAAAGATAGCATCACGCAATGTGAGTTATACTTTTTTTATGTCTACTTATCGATTCATTATCTGCTTGGATCTGATTCAGACCGAGACAGGAAGGATTGCTCATCATGGTATGGCGGCACGGCAATAGGCGTGTTTTTTTACGATATATGTCGGCCCTACGTGACGTTTGCAGATACGCACACCTTTCAGTCCGCGCTGAAGGGTGTTTTTTTATGTCCTTTTGCCCCAAAATTAAGACAGGAGGTATAGATTTATTGAAAAAGTGTTGTGATTTTCTGGTCAGCAACATGGCCGTCTTCGTCGTCCTCATCGGCGTCGTCGGAGCTATCTGGCCCTGGACGCTGCAGTGGGCAGCACCCTATGTCGGCTGGCTCTTGGGGATCGTCATGTTCGGCATGGGCATGACCTTGACCGTAGCCGACTTTAAGACCGTTTTTAAACGGCCGTGGGAGGTCCTCATCGGCGTCTTTGCTCAGTTCTTGATCATGCCTTTGGTGGCCTGGGGACTGGTCCGGATTTTTGCCCTGCCGCCGGAACTGGCCATTGGTGTCATCCTGGTAGGCACCTGCCCGGGCGGAACGGCATCAAACGTCATTTCCTATTTAGCTAAGGGCGATGTCGCCTTGTCGGTATCGATGACCATGCGACGACGTTATTGGCTCCCATCGTCACGCCGGCCCTGACCTGGTTCTTGCTGGCGCCTGGATTCATGTTTCTTTCTTGTCGATGATGATTTCTATCGTGCAAATGGTCCTGGTCCCGGTCATGCTGGGCTTAGGGGTTCACCATTTCTTTGCCCGCGGCGTCGAACGGGTGCTGCCGGCCATGCCCGTCGTGTCTGTCGTCACCATCGTCATCCTCGTTGGCTGCGTCGTCTCCCTCAGTGCGTCCCGCCTCTTTGATGTCGGCCTCTTGATGGCGGCTATCGTCATCCTGCACAATGGCTTCGGTCTGGCTCTCGGCTATCTCATGGCCAAACTGTTTCGCCTCGATTCGCGAAAATCCCGGACCGTGGCGATCGAAGTGGGGATGCAAAATTCCGGGATGGCGGCATCCCTGGCCGTCATGTACTTCAATCCGGCAGCGGCCATTCCCGGTGCTATTTTCAGCGTCTGGCACAATATTTCAGGGTCCCTCATCGCCAATTACTTCTCTCGCCGCGATGAAAAGGGTGAAGGGACAAGTGTAAAAGAATCGACTGCCCATGCGGCATAATCTCATTTTATGAAGGAGTTTTATTATCATGAAAATTTTCCGTACTGTCAAAGAAATGCAGGCTTTTTCCCGTGAACAAAAGAAGGCCGGTAAGGTCATCGGTTTGGTCCCGACCATGGGGGCCCTCCATGAAGGTCATCTGACGCTCATGCGGACGGCAAAAGCGGCTTGTGACGTCGTCATCGCTTCGGTCTTTGTCAATCCGACTCAGTTTGGTCCTAATGAAGATTACGATGCCTATCCGCGCCGTTTCGAAGAAGACTGCCGGAAACTCGAAAGCGTCGGCGTCGATGCCGTCTTCCATCCGGAACCGTCGGAAATGTATCCTAAGGGCTACTGCACCTATGTCAACGTCGAAGGCGACATTACGCATAAGCTCTGCGGCGCTCAGCGGCCGATTCACTTCCGCGGCGTAGCCACCGTCGTCACCAAATTGATTAATATTACTGGTGCCGATGAAGCCTTCTTCGGTCAAAAAGACGCTCAGCAGGTCGTCGTCGTCCGCCGTTTTGTCAGCGACCTCAACCTGCCCGTCCATATCAACATGGTCCCCATCGTCCGTGAAGAAAGTGGTCTTGCTCGCAGTTCGCGCAACGCCTATATGTCCGATTCCGAAAAAGAAGCGGCCCTGGTCCTCTCCCGGAGCCTGAAAAAGGCCCAGACTGCCTATGACGGCGGCGAAAAAGATGTAGAAAAACTGAAAGTCATCGTCACGGCTGAAATTGAAGCGGAACCGATGGCCTCCATCGATTATGTCGACCTCTTCTCCTTCCCCGACCTCGAACCGATTGAAACTGTTTCCGGCGAAAGTCTGTTGGCCATTGCCGTTCGCATCGGTAAGACCCGCCTCATCGACAACATCATCTTGAAATAAAAATCTTTATATTTTCTTGACATTTCCTCCATAGATTTTTCGCACCTTTTTGGTATACTCTAACCATAGAAATGATGATGATTTTCTTTAGGAGGTTATATCTATGAAAAAGAAGGTATTGCTCGTCGTAGCTGCAATTTCCGTTATGGCAGGTTTCTCCGCCTTTGCGGCCAATTCAAATTCTTCAGACCAGTATGATTCTTCTTATTACAACAATGGTTATTACTGTCACGGCAATGGCTATTATAGTGACAATGGCGATGGCTACAACGATGGCTACTGCCATGGCCCGTACATGGGCCATCATGGTTATCAGAGATAATCGTTTGTTTTAAAAGGGGGAAGTAAATATGGTAATGACTCATTACATGGAGCTCTTGTCGCTTCATTCACCGTGGTTTTTGATTCTCTTCATGCTGGTACCGATGGTATTGGCGGAAACGATTTTGGCCTCCGGCGCCTTTTCCTTGCTGTATAAAGATCATCGCAGCGAAAAATGGGACAGCCTGAGCCACATCTGCGGTATTATTCTCGGCGTATTCTTCATCATTGCGACGGTATACATCGTCACGTCCTACGTACCGACCATTCAGTGGCGCGGTCCCATCGACTACGTTTCCATTTGGGCTTACGTCCTGGGCGTCATCCCTGCTGTTTTGATTCTCTTACAGGAATTGGGGATTATCTTCAAGAACCAGGATTCTACGGCTAAGATCAAGAATCATATCGTGCTCATGATTCTCTTCGTCCTGTTCACCCACTTGGCTATGGTATTCGGCATGGCCAATCCGACGCTTGCCGGCTACGTTCCGACTCAGCAGGATATGCAGATGCAGCATGGCAACATGGATATGAACATGCCTATGGATCACAGCCAGATGAATCATGACCAGATGAGCAATGGTCAGATGAACCATGATCAGATGAATCACGACCAGATGAGCCACGGTCAGATGAGCAGCGATCAGATGAACAACAACCAAATGAACCACGACCAGATGAATCACGATCAGATGGATTCCAACAAATAAGGCTCCGTGTATAGTCATTAAGAAAGGGCTGTCGCTTTTGCGGCAGTCCTTTTTTTGATGGGGTCGCTCCGGTAGGGGTCATATGGTACAATAGAAACAAAGAAATTTTTGGAGGTGAGCCTTTTTGCGTACCAATTCCATTCTTATCGTAGATGACGATGAAAAGCTTTGTACCCTGCTCCAATCCTATTTTGAGCAGGAGCAATTTATCGTTTACGTCGCCCATGACGCCTGGCGGCCTTGAATATACTGCGGAACCAGAAGCCGCAGATCATGCTGCTTGACCTTATGATGCCCGGCATAGACGGCTTTGAGGTCTGCCGTCGGACGCGGCAGTTCAGTGATATTCCCATTATTTTCCTATCGGCGAAAGATGATGAAACGGATCGTTTGGTAGGGCTCAATATCGGCGGTGACGACTATGTGACCAAACCTTTTCATGTAAAGGAAATCATCGCCCGCGTTTACAGCTTGCTGCGCCGTACGCGCGGCGAAGTCCTGCAGCAGACGACGTCTTATATGATCCGCGACCTGGTCATTGACAAGGAGAAGTTCACCGTCCTGCGAAACGGGCAGCCCATCGTGCTGACGCCGACGGAATTTAATCTCTTGGAAGTCTTGTCGCTTCGCCGGACCGCGTCTTCAGCCGCATGCAGCTCATGGATAAGATACAGGGCGGCTACAGCTTTGAAGGCTATGAGCGAACCATTGATACGCATATTCGCAATCTGCGCAAGAAGCTCGAACCCAATCCGGCACAGCCTACGTATATCCTGACGGTGTACGGCATCGGCTATAAATTTGTAGGAGGCGGCCATGAAGCGGTCTGACAGTATCGTTATCCGCCTGACGGCGTTGGTGTTTATCCTGTTGTTTTTGACGATTGCTATCTTGCTTATTTTAGTCAATAATCAGATGAACAACCATTTTCCCAGTACCTCACGAATATGTCGCATATGATGGGAAATTCCCAGATGGGCATGGGAATGGGCAGTATGCACGGATCGATGCACGGTCCGGCCGAGAGTACCTATATTTCGGCCGTCCACCAGTCACTATTGTGGGTCGGCATTGGCATGATCGGCGTCAGTGTCGTCGTCAGTTACTTTGTCGTCCGGGAAATCATGAGGCCCTTGTCGACCTTGACCGGTGCCGTCCAAAAAGTCCGGACCGGTAACTACGGCCAAACCGTATCGGTTGAGCGGCACGATGAAGTCGGCGTCCTGACCGAGTCCTTCAATGAGATGTCAGAAGAACTGGCACGAAATGACAAGATGCGGCGCCAATTGTTTGCCAACATTGCCCATGAACTGCGGACGCCTCTGGCCATCCTTCAGGGCAATTTAGAGGGTATGATCGACGATATCATCCCGACGGATAAAAAGATTCTCTTATCCATGGCCGACGAAACGGTGCGCATGGGACGCCTCATTCAGGATCTCCGTGACTTGTCTCTGGCGGAAATCGATGAATTGACCCTTCATAAAGAAAAGGCCGATATCAATGTGATGCTGGAACGGGCGGTCAGCATGCTCCAGCCCTTATGTGACGAAAAATCACTGACGGTCCGGCAACATTTGAGTCCCGACCTGCCGTCTCTTTTTATCGACGTCGACCGCATCAATCAGGTCATCTATAATTTACTGAATAACGCCATTCGCTATATCGATGAGGGCTGTTCTATCACCGTATCGACCATGGGGGTTACCGTAGAGGGCAAGCCCTATGCCCAGGTACAGATTGCCGATACGGGAAAGGGCATTGCTCCCGATGATTTGGACCATATTTTTCAATACTTCTATCGCAGCGAACAGTCGCGCAACCGTAAGAGCGGCGGCAGCGGCATCGGCCTTGCCCTGGCTCAGCAGTTTATCCGCAGTCACGGCGGCAATATCTGGGTCGACAGTACCGTTGGTAAGGGGACGACCTTTACCTTTATTCTCCCCTTTTCGCAAGACGATCCCCGGTGAGATTTTTAGGCAGAAAAAAGGCCTCATCCGATTTTTCGGATGAGGCCTTTGGCGTATCGTTTATTTTACTAATTCATAACCTGCGTCGGCAATGACCTTGGCAAAGTCGTCCATGGGGATGTCTTTGCTGAGGGTGACGTCAGCTTTTTTACCTTCTAAGTCGACGGTAACGGCCGTGACACCGTCCATTGCGGACAAAGCTTCATGTACGTGATTCTGGCAGTGCTGGCACATCATGCCTTCGATTTTCAGTGTTTTTTCCATCGTTTCATCATTTCCTTTCTGAGGTTCATTCGAAACCGTTGTTTTATTTTCAGCAGTATGATCTGCGGAAACGGAAGTTGTAGCTGCGACGGCCGCTTTCGGTTCTGCGGTGGTAACAGCGGGCTGGGATGTATTGATACGTGTTTCACGTGAAACAGGGAACTGTGCGTCGTTTGGAAGAAACGCAGGCGCAGGGCGTTCATGCAGACGGTAAAGCTCGACAGGCTCATGGCAGCGGCGCCAATCATCGGGCTGAGGCGGATGCCGAAAGCCGGGTAGAGAAGACCTGCTGCTAAGGGAATGCAGATGACGTTGTAGAAGAAGGCCCAGAACAGGTTTTCCTTAATGTTCTTGATGACGGCCTTACTGAGGCGGATGGCGCTGACGGCGTCGAGAAGGTCGCTGCGCATGAGGACTGCGTCAGCGCTTTCGATGGCGACGTCGGTACCGGCCCCGATGGCCATGCCTAAATCGGCTTTGGCAAGAGCCGGGGCATCGTTGATGCCGTCGCCGATCATGGCGACTTTATGGCCTTCTGCCTGAAGGGCAGCGATGTGTTTTTCCTTATCTTGCGGCAGGACGCCGGCAATGACCTGAGGGATGTGGAGGCGCTGGCGGATGGCTTCAGCTGTACGCTGGTTGTCGCCGGTCAGCATGACGACGTTGATGCCCATTTTGGCAAAGTCGGCAATGGCTTCGGCACTCGTTTCTTTTTCGACGTCGGCGACGGCGATGATGCCGATGATTTCTTTTTCATTGGCAAAGAGGAGCGGTGTCTTGCCGTCGTCGGCCAAGGTGTTGAGGTTGGCCGTAATGGCAGCCGTATCGATGTGACTTCGTCCATGAGGCGGGTGTTGCCGGCATAATAGGTCTTTCCATCGATGACGGCCTGGACGCCGCGGCCAAAGAGGGCTTTGAAGTCACTGGCTGTCTTGCCCGTGAGGTTGTGATCGGCGGCATAGGTCGTAATGGCTTCGGCCAAGGGGTGTTCGCTGCCTTTTTCAAGAGCGGCAGCTAAGGTGACTAACTCTTCGTCACTGCCGGTAAGGGCGATGATATCGGTGACTTTCGGGCGGCCTTCGGTAATGGTACCGGTCTTGTCCATGACGACGGTGTCGATGGCGTGAGCCGTTTCCAAGGCTTCACCGGACTTGATGAGGATGCCGTTTTCAGCACCTTTCCCGGTCCCGACCATGATGGCAACCGGTGTTGCCAGGCCCAAGGCGCAGGGGCAGGAGATGACCAAGACGGCGATAGCCGTCGAGAAGGCGAATTCGGCGCTGTAGCCGAAGACGAAGTACCATACGATACCCGTGATTAAGGCGATGGCGATGACGGCCGGTACGAAGTAGCCGGAGATGGTGTCGGCCATCTTGGCGATAGGCGCCTTGCTGGCGCTGGCTTCGTCGACGAGCTTGATGATCTGGCTGATGGTCGTATCGGAGCCGACGCGCTGGGCTTTGATGTGGATGAAGCCCGTTTTATTGATCGTAGCTGACGTGACCTTGTCGCCAGCCTGTTTTTCGACAGGAATACTTTCACCGGTAATGGCCGATTCGTCGACGCTGGTTGAACCTTCGGAAATGATACCGTCGGCCGGGATGCTTTCGCCCGGACGGATGACGATTTCATCGCCGACGACCAATTCTTCGACGGGGATGACCGTTTCGATACCGTTGCGAAGGACCGTAGCCTGTTTCGGTGCCAGATCCATCAGTTTTTCGATGGCTGTGCTGGTCTTGCCTTTGGCGCGGGCTTCGAGGTATTTGCCGATGTCGATGAGGGTGACGATCATACCGGCTGATTCAAAGTACAGGTTCATGCTGTACTGCGAAACCAGGCCCAATCGCCGTGGCCCATGCCCCAGCTCATGCGGAAGATGGCAAAGACACCGTAGACGGCGGCCGCCATGGAGCCTAAACCTACCAGGCTGTCCATGTTCGGCGCCCCTTCAAAGAGGTTGCGGAAACCGTTGATATTAGTACTTGCGGTTCAAGTACATGATAGGAAGAATC
>ENA-OQBJ01001063-OQBJ01001063.1-human-gut-metagenome-genome-assembly--contig:-NODE-1063-length-11910-cov-6.237970_pt1 | contig 11910 bp, 10 predicted proteins | sample MGYA00242743_ERZ504545 | MGnify/ENA primary metagenome ERZ504545 (study PRJEB26092, sample SAMD00036252) | human gut metagenome | host: Homo sapiens | study: EMG produced TPA metagenomics assembly of...
CACCGTCGTCTACTACGAAGGCAAATGGGGCATGGACCTCATCTGTGGCGATATCGACGGCAAGAACCACAACATCATCTCACTTGGTCGAGGACACAGCGTGCGCGTGGTCCGCGACGCACCGCCTATGCGCTTGCCGGCACCGAAGTCTCCATGAACGAAGTGCGGCCGGGCACCACGTGGCAGGTGCACGTTAACGTCACCGACCGCGGCCAAGCCATGAAGCTGTACATCGATGGAACGCTGATTGCGGATGGCACGGAGGTTAAGGACGAGCCAAGCGTACCGTCACCGTATCACGTAATGACAAAGCCGGAGAGACCTACGTGCGCGTGGTCAATGCCATGGACGCGCCAATAAGCGTCGACCTACGTCAGATTCTTGCCGAGTTGAATATTTCCACAGCATCGGCGGCATCCGCCACGGCCACCGTCCTAGCCGGAGACAATCCGTATGCGGGACAGGTCGGTGAGGAATCACCGACCAGGCCGCGGCAGACCGCGATTGATCTGACAGACGGCGACTACACGGCACCGGCATGGTCGTTCACCACCATCACGATTAAGTGACGTGTATGCCGCGAAACGGGGCGGACCCTCGTTTGAACCTCGAACGAGAGTTCGCCCGCAGTGCAGGGCCAATCGGGACTAATCTGGAAAACATGAGCAAGCACCACCGCAATCGCAATTGGGCCCCGGCCCCGCAGCCGCTGCCCGAAGACGCGCACGTCATCGACAACCACACCCACGTCGCATCCGTCGTGCCCTTCTCCCAAGCCATGAGTCACGAAGCCATGGAAAAAGGCCAAGGCGAAGTACCCGTCTACAGCGTCGACGAACTGCTGGAACAAGCCCAGAAAGTCGGCGTCGAAGGCGTAATCGACTGCGGTTGCGAGCTGCCCAACCTCATGACCGCCATCGACATGGCCCGCGAGCATCCCGGAACCGTGCACGCCGCAATCGCCATACACCCCAACGAAGCCGTGCTGCACGCCACCGCGGCGCACCCGGCCCCGACGGCCTGCCCATCAAATACAAGCCCTGGCACGACATCCCCTTCGACGAAGCCATGGCCGAAGTGCACCGCCTCGCCACCACCTACCCCAACCAGGTCGTCGCCATCGGCGAAACCGGCATGGACCTGTTTCGTACCGGCGAATCCGCCAAGGAACTGCAACGCGAGGCGTTCCGCGCCCACGTCGCGCTCGCCAAGGAACTCAACCTGCCCATGCAAATCCATGACCGCGACTCGCACAAGGAAGTCATCGAAACGTTGCTCGCCGATGGAGCCCCCGAACGCACCGTGTTCCATAGCTATTCGGGAGACGCCGAAATGGGTGAAATCGCCCGTGAGAACGGCTGGTACCTCAGTCTGTCCGGCACATCCAGCTACAAAGGCAACGACGGTATCCGCGAATCGGTCAAACTGGTCGGCATGAGCCACGTCATGGTTGAGACAGATGCCCCGTATCTCAGTCCGATGCCTTACCGTGGCCGTCCCAACGCGCCGTATATGATTCCCTACACTCTGCAGGCGCTCGCCAACTATCTGGATCAGCCGTTGGCGGAAATTGCCAAAGCCACGCGCAATACGACGCGTGTGGTGTACGGCATCTAGTGAAGCGCTTCATAATCCAAGTAAAACAAACGATTAAGCCTACTTGAATTGCTGACAAGACATGCCAGATGTCATGTGAAGATTTGACAACTGTTTGTCAGGCTCCTAGTGTCACACCTTGCGTTTTATTTTGGGGAGCGGGTTGGAAGGCCCGCCACTTGGAGGAAGCGTTATGGCTAACGAGCCGAACGAAGAAGAACAGCCGCTGCTTCACGCAGCGACGTACACGCAGGCGCCAAAGGTCTCGCACAAGGTCCTGACCAAGGAGGAGCGCCAGACGCTCATCAAGGAGCACGAGGCGCAGCAGCAGGAAGCCGCGAAACTTGACGAGGCTGCCAGCAAGGGCCGCATCGGCCGCTGGTGGAGCCGTCTCCAGTCCGGCCCGGACAAGATCACGCCGGCCATGGCCATCGTGGCGCTTGGCGTGGTATACGGCGACATCGGTACCTCGCCGCTGTACACCATGCAGACGTTCCTCAACGGCCAAGGCGGTTTGGCGCATACGGATCGCGCCGCGGTGCTGGGCATCCTGTCGCTGGTCTTCTGGTCGATCACGCTGATCACCACCGTCAAATACGTGTTCATCGCCATGCGCATCGACAACAACGGCGAAGGCGGCATCTTCGCACTGTATTCGCTGATCCGCAAATATGGGGCATGGCTTGCGATTCCCGCCATGCTGGGCGGCGCCGCGTTCCTCGCCGATTCCGTGCTTACGCCGGCCGTCTCGATCAGCTCGGCAGTGGAAGGCTTGGAAACACTGCCGCTACTGGAACCGATCATGAGCGAAAACAAAGAACTGACGCTGATGATCACCATTGTGATCATCGTCTGCCTGTTCGCAGTGCAGTCGCGCGGTACCGAACGCATCGGCCGCACGTTCGGCACGGTGGTCATGATCTGGTTCTCGTTCCTCGCCGTCGTCGGCTTGGTGAACCTGAGCTCCGATTGGAGCGTGCTTGAAGCGCTGAATCCGGTGTACGGCGTGGAGTTCCTCTTCAGCCACCACAATGCGGCAGGCCTCGCCGTCATGGGCACCGTGTTCCTGTCCACCACCGGCGCCGAAGCGCTGTATTCCGACATGGGCCACGTCGGCCGCGGCAACATCTACTTCACGTGGCCGTTCATCAAGATCGCCCTTGTGTTCTGCTATTTCGGCCAGGGCGCGTGGATGCTCAACCATTGGGACGACACCGCGTACAACCACATGCACGGCCTCAATCCGTTCTTCGAAATGATGACCCCGTCCGTACGTTACGTGGCGGTGCTGCTGTCCGTGTGCGCCGGCGTGATCGCTTCGCAGGCGTTGATCACCGGCGCCTACACCATGGTTTCCGAAGCGACGCGACTCAACTGGATGCCCCACCTGCAGGTGCGCTATCCGGCTCGTACCCGCGGCCAGCTGTACATTCCGGTGGTCAACGCTGTGCTGTGCGTCTCCACCCTGCTGGTTTTGGCGATGTTCCGCGATTCGGAGCATATTTCCGCCGCGTACGGCCTGGCATTGACCGTCACGATGATCACCACGACGATTCTGCTGGCCGTCTACATTTGGCACGATGGCAAGCGCGTCGGCGCGGTCGTGTTCACAGTGGTGTTTCTGGCCATCCAGTTCCTGTTCTTCTTCGCTTCGATGGCGAAGTTCCTGCACGGTGGCTGGTTCACCATGCTGCTGACATTGGCGATTCTGCTGATTATGTACACGTGGAACGAAGGCACGAAGCTGGAACGCGCGCAACGCCGGCATATGCAGCCCGCCGATTGCGTGCCGGTTCTGAAGCAGCTTCATGAGGACGATTCGATTCCGTATTTCGCGGACAACATCGTCTATCTGACGTCCGATCCGGAAATGAAGCGTGTCGATACCGACATCTTCTTCTCGATTTTCGCGGACCATCCGAAGCGCGCCCGCGCATGGTGGGCGGTGTCGGTGGAAACGTCCGACAACCCGTTCACGCGCGAGTATTCGGTGGAGAATTTCGGCACGGACTTCCTGTTCCGCGTGCGTATTCGCTTGGGCTTCAAGGTGTCGCAGTCGATTCCTGCATACATCCACCAGATCATGAACGATATGTCGAAGTCCGGCGATCTGCCCAAGCAGACCACCCGCTACCCGAAGCTGGATGCCGATCCGAACATCGGACCTATCCGCTACGTGCTGATTCACAAGGCGTTGATGCCCGAGTCGAAGGTGTCCCAGAAGGGCGCGATCTCACTGCAGATCAAGTACGCGATTCGTCATTTGGCCGGTTCTCCGGTCAAATGGTTCGGACTCGCTCCCTACAATCCGCTGATTGAGATTCAGCCGCTGTTCCTCGCCACCGAGCGTCCGCCGCGTCTGAAGCGCGTGTGAAGCGCAGGCTATAAGCAATGCCGATAACGGCACGCGCGCGTCGAAACCTGCCGTCGCTAAAGTAATCAACCATGTGCAGATTACTTGGATTCGCGACGGCAGGCAGCAACACCAACCTCAATGGCGTGCTCGGCATGCAGAACGTGCGCGATTTCCGAAATCTGAGCGAGATCCACAACGACGGCTGGGGCGCCGCGCTGATCACCGTGCCAGACGAATCGCCATACCGTCGCGACGGCGGTGCGCCGACTCCGGAAACCGGCACCGCGATCTACAAAAACACCATCGCCGCCCGTCATGATCCGATTTTCGACGAGCTCGCCAACACTCCGGCCCGCGGCGGCCTGTGGCACCTGCGCTTGGCCAGCTCCAACCTGCCGCTGATTCTTGAGAACCAGCAGCCCTTCTATGCGAACGGCCTGAGCTTCATCCACAATGGCGACATTTCTGACGACCAGGGCCGCAACATCATTACGAACCGTGCATTCCCGGTCGATCCGAGCATCGTGCAGTCCACCGGCGGCCGTTCCGATTCCGCCATTTTCTTCGCCGTCATCCTGCAATACATCGGCTTCGGCTTCGCACTCGACGAGGCGGTGGCGCAGGCCGTGCGCGAACTGCGCAAAAGCTATCCGAAGTCCAGCTACAACTGCATGATCCAAAGCCAGGACCAGTTCATCGCCCTGTGCGCGGCCGGACGTGAGGTCACGTCCAAGCGCATCGTCGAAATCTACGACCAGTACGGTCGTGGCGAGCAGGCGCGCGACTATCGCGTGCTGCGCTACCGTGCGCTCGGCGGAAACGACGATCAGTCGAAGGGCGTGGTCGTGGCCAGCTCCGGTTTCGACCAGCGCGCCGAAGACGGCTGGACCCGCCTCGAAAACGACCAGATGATCGTGGCTTCCAACCGCACCGGCGAATTCCGCGTCCGTTCCATCTGATTTTCCGCACATAACGTCCCCGCGTATCGTGCCGTCCGCTGCGGGCAGCTGATGAATGCTCGTTTTAAGGCGGCATTCCTTGGAACATCGTTGACAAGACGGGGAAACCGTTGAATCCGTGTCCGTTCATTCGGGATTCCCCTGGTGTGGTGTATGAATCCCTTCGGCTGTTGGGAACCGTTCTGGAACTGCGTCAGGAACCGTATGCTGGGCGTGATGGAACGTGCCTAAGATGGGCGTATGACGAACGAATCGAACGAAACAACCGAATCGAACAAGCCGACGACCGGCTATATCCCCACTCTTGCGCAAGTGGATGAGCTACATCGCAAAATCGCGCAATCGCAAGCCGCATACGACCTTATCCACGGCCATTGCGTGGTCGTGGCCGACATCGCCCGCCGCATGGCCCGCCGGCAGAATGCACTGTTCACCCGCCGCTGCACCCTGCCGACGGACGCTCCCGAAAAGACCGGCGACTTCGGACTGGAACTGACGAAAGACAATACCGGCGAGGAATCGCTCGGCATGCTGCACATGCCTGCGGTGCCGTCCACGGAAGGGCTGACCGGAGGTACCGTTCCGCCGCGGCTCATCGACGAGCATCTGGTGGTCATTGGCGGTTTGCTGCACGACATCGGCACGTATTTCCTGCTCAAGCAGGACGGTTCCGACGGCGAACCGCTCAAATTCGACGGTCCGCACTATGTTCAGCACGGGCTCAAAGGCTACGAATACTTGCTGAACGAGGGCGTTGACGAATCGATCGCCCAGTTCGCACGCAACCACACAGGTGTGGGCCTCACCCGCGAAACCGTGGAATCGCAGGGATTGCCGTTGCCCCCGGCCGACTACGTGCCGATGAACCTCGAGCAGGAGGTCGTCATGGTGGCGGACAAGTACAACAGCAAGTCGATTCCGCCGAAGTTCCTGACCGCCGAACTACACGCGCAAGGCCGCCCGTTTCGGCGAAAGCAACAAGCGCGAATGGCTGCGCCTTCTGGAACGCTACGGCGTCCTCGACGTCAAACCGCTCGCCGAGCAGTACCACATGCGCATTGCCGAGTAGCGAACCTACTTATCTCGCTTATGAATGGCGGATTTCGGTGTCTGCCGGATGCTATCTCGCTTATGAATGGCGGGTGTCTCAGAAAGACTAGGTGTTAGGGGGCAAGTTCAATCCCCTCTAAGTCTCATGCGGCAAAACCATCCGCCATCTATAAGCGAGATAGCACGCGTCGAGCGGAAAAATCCGCCATTCATAAGCGAGATACACCCGAAAATTCCTCGAAGCCTGGCCGCCGCCCGAGTTTTGCGCACTGAAAGCCGCTATCTGTGGCACTTCTCTTTCCCGCCATACATTAGGGCATAAAACCGCCCCTCTAACTCACGATGCGTCAAACAACCTGCCACACATAGCGGTTTGAGATTCCAAAGATGAAAGAGTCTGCCACACATAGCGCATATGACATGTTTTTAGCGGTGTGTCACCGCAAACCAGCGCGAATCGGCACGAACCAGAATCAGCACGAAAAAAGCCTTGCGGACTGGCATGCAACACCAGTCCGCAAGGCTTTCGCCTCGCAGAACGCCGCTCGCTACTCAAGCTCCGCGCAATGTTCCATCTGATCGGCGACCTCCGGATTATCGGTCACCACAATAATCGCACGCTTACGATCCTCATCGCGCTTGGCCTTCTTCAGCAGCCCCAGCACCACGGCGGCGTCGTCACGGTTCAATCCAGCGGTCGGCTCGTCGGCAATAATCACCTCCGCCTCGCAGCTCAGCGCACGCGCGATTGCCACACGACGCTGGTCCAACGCACTCATCTTGCCCACCGGCAGACCGGAAGTCACTTCCTCGAATCCCACGCGCTTGAGCAGCTCGCGCGCAATCACCGGCTTGGGCTGCAGGAAATTACGGTTCGACGCGTCCATGGCGTACAGCACGTTGCCTTCCGCGTCAAGGTCGCCGCGCACGGCGAACCGCTGCGGAATGAAACCGATGCGGTGTCCAAGCACGTCGACCGGTGTCGCGTCGGCGAGGTTCGTGCTTTTGTGCATCACGTTGCCGCTGGTCGTCCGCATCATGCCGACCATGGTGGCCACCAGCGCCTGATGCTGTTCGACATCTTCGGCATCCACCAGCACCGCGTGGGTCGCGCCGGCATGGAACGCCAGGGAAACGTCGTCGAGCACGTTGCGACCGGTTTTGCGGTTGTGCACCGTCACATGGTCGAGCGCGAATGTCGGGTTCGCCTTGAAGAAGAATGCGTCCTTCTTGCGATGATGTTTGATTTCGCGGTCGATCTGCGATGACACGCTGGTTGCGGAGTCCGCCTGTACGGTTTCGTGCTGGTCGAGCGACTGTTCGTCGTCGGTCGCGCCCAATGCGAGCGTTTCGTTCACGCGATTCGCGTTGTCGCTGGCAACGCTGTCTTCCGTGGCGATGCCTTCCGTATTTTCCGCGTTTTCTGCCGATTCGGTTGCGATGGAATCGCCTCCATCGTCATACACCACCGCGAAATCGACCGATTCGATCGACGTGGCCATATCGGTTTCGCCCGCCTCGATGCCCGCGTTTTCCGCGTTTTCAGCGGCAGCGTTGTTCAATGCTTCGGTTTCGTTGTCTTTCACGTCTTTCTCGCTCATGCGTTCACCTCCGTACGTTCCGTCGACTCGACTGTTTCCTCCGGCTCGTCTGCGTTCTTCGCTTCGGCAGATTCGTTCGAATCGTCAGAACGGCCTGCGAACAGCTGACCCAAATCGAAGAATCCCACGCGCATGAACGCGATGATGCCCAGAACCAGGCAGGCGCCCAGTCCGTACCAGATCATGTTCCACACGGATGCGGATGTGATGGCCGCAGCCTGTCCACCGGCCATGCGGTGCCAAGCGGCTTGGCCAGCAGCGCGCCGGCAATCAATCCGATTGCCCAGCCTGGAACGGTCATCATGAACGTTTCCAGCATGAATTGCCATCCCAAACGTCCCTTGGTGACGCCGGAAACCATCGCCATGCCGATTTCGTCACGGCGTCCACCGATCGCGGCCCACAGCACCAATGCCAGCAGCGCGAGCCCGCCGACGATCAGGGTCGCCAACAACGCCGTGCGCGCGGCCTTGGCGGCGGCGTCCAGCGGTGCGATGCGCTTCTTGTACGCATCAAGCGACGGCGATGAGATTGTGAACTTCGACGTGTCCAGCTTGGCCTTTGTCACCAGTCGCACGAACTTGTTGTATGTGGCCGGATCGGTCAGCGTGAAGATGATGTTGAGGTTCGGGATGGCCCAGCCCTTGGTGCCGGCCACATCCAGACCGCTTTGCGCGAAGTTGATGTACGACGTGTACACCACGTTCTCGCGGTTGTCTTTCGCGTATTTCGCGTCGGAACCGTATCCGGCCGGCGCCTCGCCGGTGTACTCGTAGATGCCGCGCACGGTGAATTTGTAGGTTTCGGAAGCCTTCGTCGGATTGCCGACGGTCACCTTGTCGCCCACTTTGAGATTGTTCTTCTTGGCCACTGCCTGAGAGACCAGCACGCCGTCGTTGGCCGTCTTGTAGTTCAGCTGCTTGCCCTTGACCACTTTGAACGTGCCGTAGTCGTTGATTTTCGCCGCATCGTTCGTGTAGAAGGCTTGCAACGTCAGGTTGCGCCGGTATTGTCCTCGCTCGTGTCGCTTTTCGCCGCGATCGCCTGCAGCGACTTGCTGGCGCGCACCGGCACCGACGTGGCGAGCGTGTATTCGAACGTCAAGTTGTTCTTCTGCACCGCTTCCGCGTACTTGGTGTACATGTCCCACGTCATGTAATTGGCGGTGTAATTGGAGTCCGCGCCGTCGCGTTTCGCAGTGACTTTCGCGCTTGGCCGAATTACCGCCGAAGCTTTCTGCGATTGGTATGTTTCGTTATTCGCCTTGTCGTCGGCTCTCAGCACCGCCAGATCCACGGCGGCTGAGAACGACACCAGCAGTGCAAGCAAAGCCGTCAGCGCGGTACGCCATTTGACGCGACCGAGCGCAGCCCATGCGTTCTTGAGAACGAACATGCGGTACTTCTCCAGTTCTCTGTAGTTACGCGTCGACGCATGCCGACGCCAGCGTTGGCCGGGACGCACACAGTCAAGCAACGACAGCGAGTACGCTCACAGCGCAATGCGCCCCGTGCAATCATCCTGCCCATCCAACGTGATTGTTTTCTTGCGCAACACTGTTATACCTCTGTGTGAAGTCTGAATACTTCCTGAAAATCGAAGGTTGGATAAGCGGCGATTTTGTTCCTGCTCGCGCTCGTCTCCGCTCTACGTCCGCCTATTCTTCCCGCGTTCCGCGTCCGTCTTGCGCCCATCCCGCGCATGTTCCATCCGTTTTTAGATGCCTTTCCAGCTTTTGTTGCCGCACGGTCCAGTTTTGAATTACAAAATGCAGGTGCGATTGCGATTTGTGGCTTGCTTTCGCGGCTTCGGCTACGATGGATGGCGATGAAGCAGCACAGCACAGACAATACGATTCCCACAGCGGCCGACGACGCAGTCGATGAAGCCGACAGCGCAGTCGCCGCAAGCAAGACGACAGACGAAACGACGGCTAAAACGACGGACAAGATATCAAGCAAGACAACGAACGATACTTTGCCTTTGCCTTGCGATTCCGCCGTTCCCCGCTTATCCCGCATCGCACTGCCGGTCTGTTCCGCCATCGGCGTCGCGCTCGCCGCCGCGGTCGTATGGGCCTGGTTTCCGCACGGTTCCGCCGCTTGGACGAACCCATTGCACGAAATCGACGCGCCCGCGCACTATTACTTCATCCGCAAGATCCTCGGCGAAGGCGTCGGCGCGGCCACCCACCTGTGGCCGAACGACGAATACTATCCGCCGTTGTTCCATCTGCTTGCAGCCGGCATGATTAAGCTCGCCAGCTTGTTCGGCGTCAATCTGTCGATTTACGCCGCGTTCAACACGGTCTGGCTGGCATCATCCGGCTTGGTTTGGCCGATTGCGATTCAGCTGTACGCTTCCTATTTCACGCGTCGCCTGTCGCATTCGGCACAATCCGTATGCTCCCCCCGATTTGCGAACGCACGAAAGTCCTCGGCCCGCAATGTCGCGTCTGTCGTAGTTCCGCTATTCCCCGCGATACTCGCGCTCATCATCCCCCCGCTCGCCGTCGCTTCCGCCTCGCACCCCTTCCAAATGCTGGCTTCCGGTCCGCTGATCGCCTTCGGCCTGGCCGCCACGCTTCTGCCGTTCTGGCTGTACGCCACACTTCGCCTGCTCGACGCGCTCGCCACCCGCGAACACCTCGTCAAATGGATCATATGGTTCCTCGTCACTGCCGGCGTCTGCATGTTCGCCCATCCGCGCATCGTGTTCACCTGGCTCCTGCTCATGGCCCCCTTCGTGCTGACGCGACTGCCATGGAAAGCCATCGCAGGCCTTGCTGGCGTAGTGGTTCTCGGCGCCGCCGTGTTCCTCGTATACATGATGTCCAGCTACAAATCGGACCGCTACTTCAATCCCGCCAGCTGGTTCCACACCTTCGTTCCGAACCGCACGGTGCCCGAAGCGCTCAAAATCTACGTCACCGACAATATCGGCGGCGTGCAAGGCTGGTTCATGGCCGCAATCGTGCTGATCGCGTTTGCCGTCACCGTCGCAGCCATCATCCGCCCGCAATGGTTCGCCGCCAATCGCGCCGATTCCGCTACTGTGCCCGGCGCTTCTGCGATTGACCGTGCATCCGATAGCACGTCAGCGCAACCGCACGAACAGGTTGCCGATTTTGCGGCTATGCCTGCCGATCGTAGGAATCGCAAGACTTCCGTCAGCTACCGCACTCCACGTTCCGACGCCTCGCAACTCCGCCGCGACGCGATCGCCATTCTGCTGGCCTTCTTCCTGGTCGGTCTCGTCTACGTCTGCTCGACCGCGCTGACCGGCTGGTTCCCCAACATCGTGGCCGCCGCCTGGTATCGCGCCGAAACCCGACCGCTTACCATGATTCCGTTCGGCGTGCTGCCGCTGATCGTCTTCGCCGCCGTCGTATTGTTGCGTGCCGGCCGTCTGCCGAACGTCACGAAAATCATTGCGATTGTTCTGCTTGCGGCGCTCGCCATTTCCTGCCAATTCGGCAATACTGTTCGTTCCGCCCTGTCGGATGCCGTCTATGCGAATATGACGATTGACGATGCGCGGCCGGACGAGCAGCTCACTGCCACGAAGGAGAAGATTCTCAAGAAGGTGGTGAAGGAGACTGGTACCGATTCGGTGGTGGTTTCCGATCCGCTGAACGGTTCCATGTATGCGACGGCGATGTACGGCGCGGATATGCTGTTCCCGATTTACAACGCGAAGTCCGAGAAGAATGGTGCGATTTTCGGACAGACGGAGAATGCGTTCGCGTCGGGCGACGGCAAGGCGCTGACGAATACCGTCTGCCCGCTGAGCGCGGATGGCGATGCATACTTCCTGAGCATGGGCGGTCAGGCGCCGAGCCTGCAGATGTTCACGTTCAAGCAGCAGTACGACACGTTCCACGATCAAAAGCTGATCGACCAGTACGCCAAAGATGGCACGATGCGCAAGGTTCAGGATTATTCGAATATGGCTTCATATGCGAAGGGCTGGGCGTTGTACCAGTTCAACTGCCAGTGATCACGTGTGTTGCGTGGCTGCGTGGCGTCGAAATAGGCGATTGGGAGAACAAGAGGCTCTGATTTGTCAAGTTTCGACACGCCGATGGAACGTTGGATTTCCAACGGTTCACGCGTTGTTCATGCGGCCCGGGTTGCGCGGATCGCGATCGTGCTGTAAGTTTATCTCTTGCTGCCGCTCAGCGAGTGGTCCGGTTCGCTCCGGATTGCGAGGTGGGTGAGTGGTGGTGGTTTGAGAACTCAAGAGCGTATTTGTACTACTTCTTTATAGTCAATGATTGCCAGTTCGTTGCCGGCCACGCTGACGCGTGGTGCCGAGGGATCGGTCAAACGGCGGCGAGGTTTTTGTG
>ENA-OQBJ01001064-OQBJ01001064.1-human-gut-metagenome-genome-assembly--contig:-NODE-1064-length-11904-cov-2.190456_pt1 | contig 11904 bp, 14 predicted proteins | sample MGYA00242743_ERZ504545 | MGnify/ENA primary metagenome ERZ504545 (study PRJEB26092, sample SAMD00036252) | human gut metagenome | host: Homo sapiens | study: EMG produced TPA metagenomics assembly of...
GACATATCAACAACCTGATGCAAAAGGATTTTACGGAAAATTCGGTGGTCAGTTCGTTCCAGAAACGCTGATGACAGCGTTATTGAATTGGACGAGGCCTATCGTGAAGCCAAGGAAGATCCAAGTTTCCAAGCGGAATTGGATGACCTCCTCAAAAACTATGTGGGACGTGAAACACCTCTTTACCACGCCAAACGTTTGACCGATTATATTGGTGGAGCGCAAATTTATCTTAAACGTGAGGACCTTAACCACACAGGTGCCCACAAGATTAACAATGCCCTTGGTCAAGTTTTGCTTGCCAAACGTATGGGCAAGAAGAAAATCATCGCTGAAACGGGTGCAGGTCAACACGGTGTTGCAACAGCGACAGCCGCAGCTCTTTTCGACATGGACTGTACGATCTATATGGGTGAAGAAGATGTTAAACGTCAGGCGCTTAACGTTTTCCGTATGGAATTGCTTGGTGCCAAGGTATTTAGTGTGACAGATGGTTCGCGCGTGCTTAAGGATGCTGTAAATGCAGCCCTTCGTGCTTGGGTTGCAGGTATCGAGGATACGCACTACATCATGGGATCTGCCCTTGGTCCTGCACCATTCCCAGAAATTGTTCGTGACTTCCAATCTGTCATCGGTCGTGAAGCTAAACACCAATATGCAGAGATTTCAGGTGGTAAATTACCTGATGCTGTAATGGCTTGTATCGGTGGTGGTTCAAATGCTATCGGTATGTTCTACCCATTTGTTAATGATAAATCAGTAGCCATGTATGGTGCTGAGCTTCTGGTTTGGGGCTTGATACTGAAAAACATGCCGCAACCTTTGCCAAAGGCCGTCCAGGTATCCTTCATGGAGCGCTTATGGATGTCCTCCAAGATGCCCATGGTCAAATCATGGAAGCCTTCTCTATCTCAGCTGGTCTGGACTACCCAGGGGTTGGTCCTGAGCACTGTTATTTCAACGAAATTGGACGTGCGACTTACGACTCTATCACAGATGAAGAAGCTCTTGAAGGCTTCAAACTTCTGTCACGTTTAGAAGGTATTATCCCAGCTCTTGAGTCTAGCCATGCCATTGCGCTTGCGCAAAAAGTGGCAGCTAAGATGTCGCCAGATCAAAGCCTCATCGTCTGCCTCTCAGGTCGTGGGGACAAGGATGTTATGCAGGTTAAAGAACGTTTCGAAGCTGAAGCAGAAGGGAAATAAACCATGACAAAAACACTAACAAAACACCTACAAGCTATCAAAGACAGTAAACGTGGCATTTTTGTACCTTATATCATGGCTGGTGACCATGAAAAAGGTCTAGACGGGCTCTTTGAGACTATCGCTCTCTTAGAAAAAAGTGGTGTCTCAGCTATTGAGGTGGGTATTCCATGGTCAGACCCTGTGGCCGATGGTCCCGTTATTGAACTGGCAGGACAACGTAGTTTGGCTAAAGATGTGACTTTGACAGCTATCATCAAGAAGCTTCAAGAACAAAAAACACAGGTACCTTTGGTTATCATGACCTACATCAACCCAGTTTATCAATATGGTATCGAAGCCTTTGTTAAGGATCTTGCAGATACATCTGTCAAGGGGCTCATTATTCCTGATTTGCCAGACGAACACGCTGACTTTATCACCCCTTATTTGAAAGACAGTGATATTGCTCTCGTGCCTTTGGTAAGCTTGACTACAGGTATTGACCGTCAGAAACAGTTGATTGATGGTGCAGAAGGCTTTATCTACGCCGTTGCCATCAATGGCGTTACTGGTAAGACTGGTAATTACCGTGATGACCTTGATAAACACTTGGCTAACTTGACTGCTCATGCTGACATTCCAGTCCTCACAGGTTTCGGTGTGTCAACAGAGGAAGACATCAAACGCTTTAACGCTGTGTCAGACGGTGTTATCGTGGGATCAAAAATCGTCCGTGACCTTCACGACGGTAAGGAAGAAGACGTCGCTGAATTTGTTACATTCGGTTCACACTTTGAAAAATAGCAGATGATACTCTCCAGAAATGGGGAGTATTTTTTATCAAATCATTCTTTGGGACAATTTGATTTTCTTAGTTATCAAGCTTATAATATGGGTGGATTGTAGCGAATTAAATTTATCTCTTGTTTTTATTTTCGTCTTACTTATAGAAAGAAGGTAGACACATGAAAGTATCATTGAGGGTAATACTAGGGGTCTGTTTCTTAATAGGAGCCTTACTCTTTTTCTATCGAGGAGAGAATCACTATGCACTGATTTTTCTTTTGGTTGGTGCCTTGTATCTCTACAAAGGTCTGAGTTGAGAGTTAAATCTCGTAATCAGCTTTTGTATATCTCGTATCGAATTGAATAAGCCTTTTTAGTGACATAAATGTTCACTATTTTTTCTTTTTTTAGCTATAGACTGATTTATAGCTAAAAAGAAGAGAAGGTATCACTAAAGATGATTGATTATATTTTTTCATTCTTTGTATCAAATAAAAAAGCTCTAGCAATACTCTTTATGATAATTTGCTTGGCTGTTATTTATCCTGGCATGTTTACATTTTTGTATGGTGAAGGCAGGAATTTTGGACGTAGCCTCGTCCACTCAATCTTATCTTAGTAAAGTGTGACACCTCTTAGGAGGTGCTTTTTTTAATGCGTTGAACTATTGAAGGCTAATATGCTCAGTGTTACAATAAGGGCAATGAAAAAGAAAAGGTTTAGAAATCGTTAATGTTTACCAACAATTCCAGAATTATTTTCCTTAATAGGTTTTTGTCGCTGATTATCGAGTACGGTTATGCGATAGCACTGAGCATTATTTTCTCTAAAATCTCAGTGGACTATGTCTTAGGGTTATGGATTGCCAAATTCTTAGGAGGGATTCTTGCCAATGTGGGACATCAATTTGTAGGAAAAATCACAAATAAAAAATATGTTTTGATTGGTATTGAATTGCTTAAGGCAGTCTGTCTGGCTTTGATTTATCTTGCCATGGGTAGTGTTTTTGTATTTGCTTTGGTGGTTTTGACTGAAGTGCTGACGACTTACTTTAACAGTTTGTTGTCCTCAGCGGTGCCTGTGCTTGTTAAAAAAGCCAACTTACAAAAATTTAACAGTACCTATACCATGATTGGGTCGGCTTCCTATTTCTTAGCACCTATGATAGTTGGTCTCTGGGGTAGCCTTGATTTAGGGAGCTTATTTTTGGTCTACAGTGTGCTAACGCTACTAGCAACCCTCTTGTTGTTTAAACTGGGACCGATTATTTTTGACCGTGAGAATGATTCAGAAGAGGAGGTTTCTTCCAGTCAAAGTAGTCCTATTTTTGGAAGGCAGAGTGTCGTCCTTAAGATGGTTATGATGACTATACTCTTACAATCAGTGGGTGTCTTATATGATGCATATGAGGTTATCTTCCTGACCAAAGATGTCGGTATTTCTAGTCAGGCCTATTCTTTCTCTCTGTCCTTCTTAGCCATTGTCTTTCTAGCAACGAGTTCAATTCTATCTTTCAAAAGTCTCACTAAATACTCCCCTATGACCGTTTACTTGTTAGGCTCTCTTGTCTATTTGGGTTACGTTGTCGTCTTTCCATTTGTACCTAACCTACCGACTGTTTTGCTTAGCTATATCTTTTTAGCAGTTGGTCAAACTATTTCTGGAATCTCGCAAAATGTTTACCTGCAAGAGAAGTTGAATCCCCTACAGCTCAACAAGCTTTATTTGAAAATCGAGGTCTTGAATCAGGTTTTGACAGGGATTGTTGTATTTGTCAGTGGTATGCTTATTAAGAGAGGTCTGCAGGTCACTACGATTTATTTGGGATACAGTCTTCCAGTCATTATACTCGTCTTGGGAATAATGCTTATGACTAAACTGTATAAGAGAAATCCTGAGGCATAACTTTTATCCAAAGATAATGAAAACATTCCAAGGTCCTTGAAGTGATCTTGGAAATTTTTTTAAAAATAAATCTACAAATGTAAACAAAACTCTTGACACGTTTCTAAGATAGCGTTAAAATGAATTTACAAACGTAAACGAATAACGAAATTCAGAAAGGAAATATCATGCTGACAATTTCATCTGCGGAATGGGAAGTCATGCGAGTGCTCTGGGCTAAGGGGCAGGCGACTTCTTCAGAGATTATAGCGATTCTAGCTAAAAAGCTTGACTGGTCGGCTTCGACAGTTAAGACCTTGCTTGGGCGTTTGGCGGACAAGGGTTACCTAACCAGTCAGCGTCAAGGACGAGGGTTTATCTATCAAGCTAGCTTGGGGGAAGATGAAGCGAATTTTCAAGCTTTAGAGGCTGTTTTTGACAAGATTTGTTTGACCAAACACAGCGATTTGTTGGGACAACTCATGGCAAAGACACCCATGACCCAAGCTGATGTGGATAAGTTACAGGCCTTGCTTCTAGCAAAAAAACCTGTGGATCAGGTGGTTTGTGACTGTGTGCCAGGCCAATGCGCCTGTGGGCATCATATGGAGGTGATATAGGAAATGGCAAAAGAAACCTTTGTGGTTAATGGGATGACCTGTGCATCCTGTGTAGCCAACGTTGAAAATGCTGTTAATAAGTTGGATGGTGTGGACAAGGCTGTGGTTAACCTAACCACCGAAAAAATGTCTGTGGACTATGCTGGGGATAAGGTCAGTCCAGAAGCTATTGAAAAAGCTGTGGCTGACGCTGGTTATGAGGCCGAAGTCTACAACCCAGATACAGCTAAAAGTCAGGAAGAACGTGAAGAGGACAAGATTCACAAGGTGCGTGAGCGTCTCATTTGGTCATCAATCTTCACCGTTCCCCTCTTTTATCTAGCTATGGGTCCAATGGTCGGTCTACCTGTGCCAAACTTCTTGTCTCCTCATCATGCAGCCTTGACTTATGCCTTGGTTTTGCTAGTTTTGACAGTGCCCGTCATGTGGCTGGGCCGTTCCTTCTATAGTAATGGTTTTCGTACCTTGGTCCAAGGGTCATCCTAACATGGATGCCTTGGTAGCCTTGGCAACATCGGCAGCCTTTCTTTATAGTCTTTATGGTACTTACCACATTTCATTGGGCATGCCCATCACGTTCACCAACTCTATTTCGAGTCGGTGGCCGTTATCTTGACCCTGATTACTCTTGGTAAGTACTTTGAAACCCTCTCTAAGGGTCGAACTTCAGAAGCTATCAAGAAACTCATGCACTTGTCAGCCAAGGAAGCAACTGTCCTTCGTGATGGTAAGGAAGTTAAGCTTCCTGTGGATAAGGTTGTTCTTGGTGACCATATTGTGGTCAAACCTGGGGAAAAGATAGCCGTGGATGGTCAAGTGATTTCTGGCAGCTCTGCTATTGATGAGAGTATGCTTACAGGTGAGTCGCTTCCTATTGAAAAATCAGCTGGTAAACCAGTATTTGCAGGTTCTATTAATGGTCAAGGTAGTCTGATTTATGAGGCGGAAAAGATTGGTAAGGACACCTTGCTTTCCCAAATCATCAAATTGGTTGAGGATGCCCAACAAACCAAGGCTCCTATTGCCAAGATAGCCGATCAGGTGTCAGCGGTCTTTGTTCCCGTTGTCATGGCTATCGCCCTTGTTTCAGGTCTCTTCTGGTACTTTGTCATGGGACAAACCTTTACCTTCGCTATGACAGTAGCAGTTAGCGTCTTGGTTATTGCTTGTCCATGTGCATTGGGACTTGCGACACCGACGGCTATCATGGTTGGTACAGGGCTTGGTGCAGAACACGGTATTCTCTACAAGCGTGGGGATGTGCTCGAGTTAGCTCACAAGGCTGATGTCCTCGTCTTTGACAAGACAGGAACCATTACTCAGGGCAAACCTCAGCTAGTTTCTAGCTATACTTATGGCAATAGCGGAGCAGCCTTGCAACTTTTGGCATCCTTGGAAGCCAAGTCTGAACACCCTTTGGGTCAAGCTATCCTTGTGGCGGCAGAGAATGCTAACTTGGACTTGTTAGAAATGGATAATTTCTCAAGTTTGACTGGACGAGGACTAACTGCTAGCTATGCAGGAAAAACTTATCTAGCTGGGAATCAAACCCTTATGGCAGAGGAAAAAGTCGACTTGACTTCAGCACAAGCTGATTTCCAAAACTTGACAGCTGATGGTCAGACACCGATTTTCTTGTCTGAAGATGGTAAGTTAATCGGACTCTTTGGTGTAGCTGATCAGGTTAAAGCGGATAGCGCCGATATGGTGGCGGCCCTTCATCAAATGGGCAAGGAAGTGATCATGTTGACTGGTGATAATGACCAAACAGCCCAAGCCATCGCTCAAAAGGTTGGTATCAAGCGTGTTATCAGTCAAGTGCTTCCGCAAGAAAAATCTAGGGTGATTAGCGACCTTCAAGCAGAAGGAAAATCAGTCATCATGGTTGGTGATGGTATCAATGATGCCCCAGCCCTTGCGACTGCTGATATCGGTATTGCCATGGGTTCAGGGACAGATATTGCCATGGAAAGTGCCGATATGGTCCTTATGAAACCAAGCCTCATGGATGTCGTTAAGGCTCTGAAAATTAGTCAGGCGACAATCACAACGATTAAAGAGAACCTCTTTTGGGCCTTTATCTACAATATCTTGTCTATCCCAGTGGCCATGGGTGTCCTCCACCTCTTTGGAGGTCCCCTACTTGACCCAATGATAGCAGGACTGGCCATGAGCTTTAGCTCTGTCTCCGTCGTTCTCAATGCTCTGCGACTCAAACGCCGCAAAGTCTAAGCGTCAGTTACTTATAACTCCCGCCACTTAAGCTGTGTATCAAAAAATAATTAAAGAAAAGGAAGAAAGAAAAATGACAAAAACATATAACATTACAGGAATGAAATGCCAAGGTTGTGTCAACACCGTTACCGAAAAACTCTCTGCTGTTAAAGGCGTTGAGAATGTTAAAGTTGACCTCGAAAACAAACAAGTCACTATTGAAGGGAAACCATGGAAGTGGTCTCTCAAACGTGCCCTCAAAGGTACTAAGTTCGAACTTGGTGATGAAATTTAAGACAGGAATGAAACAGACTCTTAGGTCTGTTTTTTTCTGCCCATAATCTTTTTGAAAATCCCTTCCTTTTGTGATATGATTAAAGTAATTATGTTCTCAAAATTGAGACTAGAAAATCAAGAAAAGAAAACGGTATACCTATGTCTAAACAAACCCTTATCCTTCTCTACGGTGGACGTTCAGCAGAACGTGAAGTGTCTGTGCTCTCAGCTGAGAGTGTTATGCGTGCGGTGGATTACAGCGCATTTGAGGTTAAAACCTACTTTATCACTCAGTCTGGTGATTTTATTAAAACACAAGAATTTACAGAAACACCAGGTGATGACGAGAAGCTCATGACTAATGACACAGTCGTTGCTAGTCAGGCTATCAAACCAAGCGATATTTATGAAGAAGGCGCTGTGGTATTCCCTGTGCTCCATGGACCTATGGGTGAGGATGGTTCTATCCAAGGTTTCCTCGAAACCCTCAAATTGCCATATGTGGGTACTAATGTTCTTTCTTCAAGTGTGGCTATGGACAAGATTATGACCAAGCATATTCTTGAAGTTGCTGGTGTGCCTCAGGTTGCCTACACAGTCTTCATCGAGGGTGAAGATTTGGAAGCAGCAGTAGCAGAGACGCTTGAAAAATTAACCTTCCCAGTGTTTGTCAAACCTGCTAACATGGGGTCATCTGTTGGGATTTCTAAAGCTGAAAATGAAGCAGAGCTTCGTGCAGCGATTGATCTGGCTCTCAAATATGATAGTCGTATCTTGATTGAGCAAGGTGTGGTTGCCCGAGAAATCGAAGTTGGTATCCTTGGCAATACAAATGTTAAGACAACAGATCCAGGTGAAGTGGTCAAAGACGTGGCTTTTTATGACTATCAAGCCAAGTACATCGACAATAAGATTACCATGGACATCCCAGCTCACGTGCCTGCAGAAGTCATGACGCAAATGCGTGCCTATGCGGCTAAGGCCTTCCGTGCTCTCGGTGGTTGTGGTCTTGCCCGCTGTGATTTCTTCCTGACAGAGGATGGAGCCATCTACCTTAACGAGCTCAACACCATGCCAGGTTTCACCCAATGGTCAATGTACCACTTCTTTGGGAAAATATGGGACTTTCTTACTCAGACCTTATCAAGGAATTGGTGGCCTTGGGACAAGAAATGTTTGATAAACGTGAAAGCCATTTGATTTAAGCACTATGATTTAGAACACAGACATCTTAGTCTCGGATAAATCTCTGAGACTAAGGTGTTTTTTTCTTTACAGAAATCTAGATTTTATTTATATCTTTTCTTTATCACCTCGATAAAAAATACATATTATCCAAATAATCTAACAGGTGGTAGAATAAATCTAACGTTTCAAATGAAATAAAGCAATTCGTTCGTGTTTGATGAAGATTTGCGTATCGCAATGATTATCAGAGGCGAGTGAAGGTCAAAGGGCTAGAAGTAGATGGCAGTCAGCAAGTGTTGACGGAATTTTCCACGCCTTTTGTATCTTGTAGAATTGAACACAGGCTAAATTCCTAGAGCAAAAGATAAACTTCCTAGTGTGCCAGCACACGTCGTCAGTTTCCTATTTGCTTACGGAATTCTATACGCCCTTTGTATCTTAAATGAGGAGGTAAGTTTTGGACTGGTCCATTGTTCAACAATATTTGCCCTTTTATCAGAAGGCATTCTTTTTAACCTTACATATTGCCGTTCTGGGGATTCTTGGTTCCTTCCTTTTGGGCTTGGTGGTGAGTGTTATTCGTCATTACCGAGTGCCGATTTTGAGTCAGCTTTCGACGGTTTATATTGAGTTATCTCGTAATACGCCGCTCTTGATTCAGCTTTTCTTTCTCTACTTTGGCTTGCCTCGTATAGGTTTGGTTCTATCGTCAGAGGCTTGTGCTGTGGTAGGTTTGATTTTCTTGGGTGGTTCCTATATGGCGGAGTCCTTCCGAAGTGGCCTAGAGCTGTTAGTCAGACCCAGCATGAAGTGGGGTTGTCTATTGGTTTGACGCCATTCCAAGTCTTTCGCTATGTGGTCCTTCCTCAGGCAGTGGCTGTGGCGCTTCCGTCATTTAGTGCTAACGTCATCTTCCTTATCAAGGAAACGTCAGTATTCTCAGCGGTAGCCTTGGCGGATTTGATGTATGTGGCCAAGGATTTGATTGGTCTTTACTACGAAACCGATGTGGCTCTAGGCATGTTGGTGGTGGCTTATCTCTTGATGTTGCTGCCGATTTCTCTAGTCTTTAGTTGGATTGAAAGGAGGTTACGCTATGCAGGATTCGGGCTTTCAGGTTCTTCTTCAGGGGAATAATTTCCTACGTATCTTACAAGGTTTAGGCGTAACTATTGGAATTTCCATTGTCTCAGTTCTTCTGTCCCTTTTACTAGGAACCCTTTTTGGGATTGTCATGACTTCGAAGTCTAAGATTGTTCGTTTCTTGTCACGTATTTATCTGGAATTTATTCGTATCATGCCCCAGTTGGTCTTGCTCTTTATTGTTTATTTTGGTCTGGCTAGGAACTTTAACATCAATATCTCAGGCGAGCTATCGGCTATTATCGTCTTTACCTTTGGGGAACGGCTGAGATGGGTGATTTGGTGCGTGGGTCAATCACGTCGCTACCTAGACACCAGTTTGAGAGCGGAAGGGCCCTTGGCTTGACCAATGGGCAACTCTATACCTATGTGATTATTCCACAAGTCTTGCGTCGCTTGTTGCCTCAGGCTATTAACCTGGTGACACGGATGATTAAGACGACGTCCTTGGTGGTTTTGATTGGCGTGGTTGAGGTGACCAAGGTTGGTCAGCAGATTATCGACAGTAACCGCCTGACTATTCCAACAGCTTCTTTCTGGATTTATGGCACGATTTTGATTCTTTATTTTGCCATTTGTTACCCAGTATCTAAGCTGTCTACTTATCTTGAAAATCGTTGGAGGAATTAAGATGACAGAAAGCATTTTACAAATCAAGGATTTGAAAAAGTCCTTTGGGGACAATGAGATTCTCAAAGGCATCTCCTTGGATGTTAAACAAGGTGAAGTCGTTGTTATCCTGGGTTCCTCAGGTTGTGGGAAATCGACCTTGCTACGTTGCATCAATGGCTTGGAGACGATTCAAGGAGGCGACATTCTCCTTGATGGCAAGTCTATCACTGGCAGTAAGAAGGATTTCCACTTGATTCGCCAGAAAATCGGAATGGTCTTTCAAAGTTATGACCTCTTTCCACACTTGGACATCCTGCAAAATCTGATTTTGGGGCCGGTCAAAGCTCAAGGGCGTAATAAGGAAGAAGTCATTGCGGAGGCCGAGAAACTTTTGGACCGTGTGGGACTTCTGGACAAGAAGCATAGCTTCGCACGACAACTGTCAGGTGGTCAAAAGCAGCGTGTGGCCATTGTCCGCTCCCTGCTTATGCATCCTGAAGTTATCCTCTTTGATGAGGTGACGGCTTCGCTTGACCCTGAGATGGTTCGTGAGGTTCTGGAATTGATTAATGACCTCGCTCAAGAAGGGCGTACTATGTTGATTGTCACCCATGAGCTTCAGTTTGCGCGTGCCATCGCTGACCGTATTATCTTTATGGATAAGGGAGTCATCGCTGAGGAAGGTACTGCTGAAGAATTCTTCAATCATCCAAAGACACAGCGCTCAAGAGTTCCTCAATGTCTTTGATTTCAGTCAGTTTGGTGCCTATTTGTAACCCATTGTTTTTAGTAAAAATATAATATTTTAGGAGATATTTATGAAATTAACAAAGAAAATTTTTGCCCTATTAGCCCTCGTCTTTGCCTTGGTGGCAGTGACTGCTTGCTCAAGTAACAGTAGCTCTGGTAAATCAACAGCCAAAGCACGTACCATCGAAGAAATTAAGAAGAGTGGTGAACTCCGTATCGCCGTCTTTGCGGACAAGAAACCTTTCGGTTATGTAGATAACAAGGGTGCTTACCAAGGTTACGATATTGAACTTGGGAACCGTTTGGCCAAAGATTTGGGTGTTAAACCTAAATACGTCTCAGTAGATGCGGCCAACCGTGCAGAATTCTTGATTTCAAACAAGGTAGATATTACCCTTGCCAACTTTACAGTAACTGATGAACGTAAGAAACAAGTGGACTTTGCCCTTCCTTACATGAAAGTCTCAATCGGTGTGGTGTCACCTAAAGACAAGGTCATTAAGGACGTTAAAGAGCTTGAAGGTAAGACTTTGATTGTTACTAAGGGAACAACTGCTGAAACTTACTTTGAAAAGAACTACCCAAATATCAAATTGCAAAAGTATGACCAATATAGCGATGCTTACCAAGCCCTCCTTGATGGTCGTGGCGATGCTTCTCAACTGATAATACAGAAGTTCTTGCTTGGGCTCTAGAAAATAAAGGTTATGAAGTAGGAATCACATCACTTGGTAACCCAGATACCATTGCCCCAGCCGTTCAAAAAGGTAACAAAGAACTCCTTGACTTTATCAATAAAGACATTAAGAAACTTGGTAAAGAGAATTTCTTCCACAAAGATTATGAAAAAACACTTCGTCCAACTTACGGTGATGCAGCTAAAGCTGATGACCTCGTGGTTGAAGGTGGCGAAGTGAAATAAGACTGACAGCCTTCGTAAGAGGCGAGTCTTGCTTAATAAAGAATAAAAAACCCACCCCGTGGCTATTTAGCTTAGCTAGAAGCAGGGATGGTTTTTCTTGTTTTAGGGTGATTTTTTTCTCACTTTTTTGCTTTTTATGTTTCTCCAACAAATGACAATACATGACAAGAAAAGGGCTCCCATCATTCCCCAAAAAAGAAATGGTTCAATATAATCAAAAAAAGTTTTGCGTTCACCATAGACCGAGGTAGAGCCATCTTTCCAAGTAATGGTTTTGTCCCTATCATCAATCCTTTTGTAGGACTCACCATTATAAGTCAAA
>ENA-OQBJ01001065-OQBJ01001065.1-human-gut-metagenome-genome-assembly--contig:-NODE-1065-length-11892-cov-11.665873_pt1 | contig 11892 bp, 9 predicted proteins | sample MGYA00242743_ERZ504545 | MGnify/ENA primary metagenome ERZ504545 (study PRJEB26092, sample SAMD00036252) | human gut metagenome | host: Homo sapiens | study: EMG produced TPA metagenomics assembly of...
AAGGGGACCCTTCCGTTACCTATTGGGGCCAAGTTCGGTGATATTTTAATAATATTTTTAATCGGCTGCAAAATTAAGCATTTTTTAGGAAATAACCAAACTTTTTTCTAGAAAAAGTTGCACTTTGTTCGATATTTTGTTATAAATATGCGGTTTTTATACACTTTTGCTTATGAAAAACAAGCGAAAGCGGCAGTTTTGTCAAAAACTGCCGCTTTCGCTGAAATACTAACTTTCTGCCTTTAATTCTTTGTCTAGAACAAAGAGCATATAGAGGGGGATGTTGGTGGTTTTTGAACTGTTATTTCTCTCGTATGGCAAGAGACTGGTGCGAACCAACTTGTCTTGCACCTTCCTGTATGAGTGGCTTTCTTCCGTGACTGTCTTTCCATTTTAACAATTGGGATATAAGTAGTCTTTCCATACGCTAAAAAATATGTTTTGGCAAAGGTGCTAATAAACAGTGAATTACGCAAGGAAAATCACATTTTCCTAAGGACTTTTAAGTATATTCATCACATTTTCCTAAGGACTTTTAGGGGCTTAAATCGAGAAATCTGTCGTAATCTCGATAAAAAAGTGAGATTACGACAGATTTTCATGAATTTTCCTCTTTAATTACTTGTCTACGGTAGAAGAAACATTGTTCTTATTCATAGATCTTCATTTTAGAAAAGGTTTGAAAATACTTGAGACAGGTATTGCGCCATTCCTTTGCATTCTCCAACTGTACATTGAGCAGAGAGTCTGTATGTTGCCATTCCTGTTCATGTCCCTTCATATACTGCTTGGCTGAGGTATGCCAGAAGTCGCGGTAAACTTCTACCATCGCCACACCCATGTTGTACCTCATGCAGAGTTCCTGCCAGAGGGTGCTGCCTGATTTCATCTTGTTAGTCCAAGGCACATGATGGAACCAGAGGAGATATTCCTCAGGGCAAGTTGCGATGTTGTCATACATACTGCGGTAAGGTTCCGGATACTGACCAACGGCATCTGTACCTTTGGATGACCGGTCGAAACCTACGCCCTGTGCATCTGCCTTATGGTAGTATACCGGGCACCATTCCAGAGGATAACTTGCGATGAAACCATCAGGTTCAGGACCATAGTGGTGGTCGAACTTGAAGATATGATGCAAACCCAAAGGCATCATATAGTTGACGCAAGCTTCGCGCGAAGTCATCATCATCATCTCTACCGGCTTGGTAAATTTCTCGTCCTGGTTTCCGTAGGTCTGTACGAGCCATTCGTGAGCAATCTCCTCGGCTGTAAGTGCAGGATTCCATGCCAATCTGCCGAAAGCATACCAGTTAGCCTGAGAGAACGGATGACCGCACCAGTTGGCATCATCACCGATATTGGCTACACCTGAGATTCCAACCAGTCTGTCTGGATTAACAAAGCCAAAGAATTCCTTCCACATAGGAGCGAGATAGGTGAGGTGCTTCGACTGACCAAGATATTCCTGGGTAATCTGAAGTTCTGCTATCTGTGGAGTCTGTTTGATGTTGTCGAAGATAGGAGCGTATGGCTCACGAGGCTGGAAGTCGAGCGGACCATTCTTAGACTGTAGGATTACGTTGTCACGGAACTTGCCATCCATACCTTTGAATTCGCTGACAGCTTGCTTTACACGGTCTTCACCCTTATGGTTAGCACCATATACAAAGCTTCGCCACATGATGATGCCTCCGTATGGTTTGACGGCATCGGCAAGCATGTTGGCTCCATCGGCATGTGTGCGGTGGTAGTCGCCAGGACCAGGCTGTCCTTCAGAATTGGCTTTTACGAGGAAACCGCCAAAGTCAGGGATGGTAGCATATATCTCTTTTGCCTTCTTCTTCCACCACTGCTGAACCTTCTTATCCAGTGGGTCGCAGTCTTGGTGTAGCCTAAAGCCATAGGCGAAGCGAAGTTGATGCTGAGGTATACCCGGATGCCATAAGGACGCAGGATGTTGGCGATGACCTTCACCTTATTAATATATTCTGCAGTCATCATCTTTGGCGATGCGTTTACATTGTTCAGTACGCTGCCGTTGATGCCCAAAGAGGCGTTGGCACGGGCATAGGTGATGAGACGGTCGTGCAGACTCTTGCTGATGCTGCCGCCCTTACCGTTTTTGCCGAGTTTGATTTCTTCCCATTTGAAGATGCTCTTTCCGGCGTAGCCACGTTCGATGCTGCCATCGAGATTATCCCAATGGTTAAGAATGCGGAGACCCACTTGTGGCTTCTCGGTCTCATCAATAGCTTTGCTGAAGTTCTGCTGATTACCGCTACCTGTGTTGTAGGCATCGGTGTTCTGAAGTCGAATTAACTCGTAGGCACCATAGAGCAAACCGATAGGATTGCTGGCGGTGATAGTTGCTTCGTACTGAATGTTGTCGCCTTGCTGGGCAGGACGGGCGTAGATGTTATAGCCCTCGCCCAGATTGAGACTCTTGTCTATCTTGAGCTCAACATTCTTGCCACGCCAGTTGTTTTCTAACTCCTGCTTGGCAATCTTGGCTGTTGCATCATCAGGCAACTGTGAGATGACTTGGCATGAGTTAGCATACTGCTTTCCTAGCCATAACTGTGAACCATCACTCTGTGCAGAAACATGGAGTGATGTAAGTACCGTAATTAATAAAATAAGGTATTTCTTCATATCTTTGCAGATTGTTAATTTGTATTATTGTTGTTTCTGCTGCAAAGATACGAAAAAATACCTTATTCTCTTTTATTTGTTGTTTATTTCTCTTTTCTTTTTGTTTCAGCATATTCGCTAGGCGACATGCCATAGTGTTTCTTGAACACTGTAGAGAAGTGGGTCTGGTTGTTGAAACCTACAGAGTAGGCTACCTGCGTGATATTAATCTGCCCCTCTTCGATGAGTCGTGCCGCCTGTTCCAGTCGGAGGTTACGGATAAATTCTCCGGCAGAAACACCAGCAATCTCCTTTAGTTTACGGTGGAGCTGTGCACGGCTGATACCTACCTCCTCGGTAAGTTTCTCTACATTGAGGTCGGGGTCGGAAAGGTGGGCGTTGATATATTTCATCACGCGTTCCATCAGGGCATCGTTATTGCCCTTTACCTGAATCTGCTCAATCTTCGCCTTCTGGCCCTGTGCTCCGCTGTATTTGCCACGGATGCGTCGCACATTATCCACCAGGTTGTCGATAAGGATATGCAGTTCTTCCATGTCGAAAGGCTTTGCCAGGAAAGCATCGGCGCCTCTGCGAAGTCCCTCCAACCGGTGTTCCACCTCGCTCTTTGAGGTGAGCAGGATGACAGGAATATCGCTAATGTTACTGTTGTTCTTGATGTTCTTGAGCATGGTGATTCCATCCATCTCCGGCATCATCACATCGCTTATCACGAGGTCGTACTTGCCGGTGAGCAGCATCTTCAAACCCTCCTTGCCGTTGCAGGCACGCTCAAAGCGGTACCAATCGCTCAGTTCTGTCTTGATGTATTGGGCAATCTCGTTGTCATCGTCAACTATCAGGATATTGAAGTTGCGGTTGGCCTGTACTTTCTTTTTGGTAATCTCCTGCTCCTTCTTGTCTTCTTCTTCCAGTATCTCGCCTGGCTGCAGATGGCTCTTGCCCAGCGGAATGCTTACTTCGAAGCAGGAACCCTTGATGCCGTCGGTACGGTTGTAGGCTTAATCTTGCTCCGTGCATTTCTACAAATGCCTTACAGAGGTTGAGTCCGATACCGGTTCCTTCGATATGGAGACCGCTGCTGTTGTTTCCCTGATAGAAACGTTCGAAGAGGCGGTCGGTCTTCTCTTCCTTCAGTCCGATGCCTGTATCTTCTACCCTGATGATGGCATTCTTTTCGTCTTTACCTATGATAACAGTAATCTTTCCGCCATCAAAGGTATACTTCATGGCATTGGAGAGCAGGTTGGAGATAACCTTGTCAAAGTTGATGCGGTCTATCCAAACCTTCAGCTTGCCTTTATCGCTGCTGAGGCTTTCGTCTTCTTTGAGCTCAAGGGTGATGTTGCGCTCCTGTGCATTGAAGCGGTAGAGCGATACGATGCCATGCAGGAAATCCTTGAGCGGAGTCTCCTGGCAATGGAGATGCATCTGGTTCTTGTCTATCTTTCGCTCATCAAGTATCTGGTTTACCAGAAGCAGGAGGCGCTGGGCATTGCGATCGATGGTATCGATTTCCTGTTTGCTTTCGGCATCTGTTAATCTTGTTTTCAGCTTGTTGAGCGGCCCCATGATTAATGTCAGCGGCGAGCGGATGTCGTGGGTGGCATTGATGAGAAACTGCATCTTGGTCTCTTCCAGGTCTGCCTTGCGGCGGCGCTCGTATGTATAGATAACATACAGGATGACGCTTGCTATGATCAGGATATAGAGGAGATATGCCTCGGGTGATGCATACCAAGGGTCGCATACCTTGATGTTGATGATGGTAGGATTCTTGGAATATCTGCCATTGCTGGTAGCTCTCACCTCCAGCGTATAGTCGCCCGGTTTCAACTTGTTGAATGCTACGGCATTGGCTCCCTCGTTGGTGCTGTTCCATTTGCCGTCGTTGATGCGGTATTGGAAACTGATATTATCGGTGTTCCTGTAGTTGAGCAGCGAGAACTCCAGAGTGAATGAATTCTGGGAGTAAGGAATGCTGAAGTCTTTGACCATACAGTTGATTGGCTTTCCGTCGATGATGAAGTTGGTGAGATGTACATCTCCCAATTCCATCTTCTTGGCTCTGACAACGTCAGGATAGAAGGTTGTGATACCATCACTGGTTCCGAAGGCGATAAGGTCGCTGGCGGTATGCATGGAAGAGCCCAGCACGTACTCACGGGTAGTAAGTCCGTTGCCGTTGATGTGCCCGATAAACTGTCTGTTCTTCTGTTCGTACTGCCAGATGCCCATGGTTGTACTTACCCAAATGTCACCCTTCTGGTCTTTGATGATGCTGCATACCTGCTTGCCTTTCAACGCTTCCGCATGAGGGAAGTTCTTCGTCTTGTTGCTCTTTCTGTCAAACAGATAGAGTCCTTCTTCGGTACCGATGATAATATCGCCGTTCTTTCCTTCGCAGATACCATTCGCCTGTCTGTCTTTCAGAATGTTGAGCCATCCGAAATCCTTGAAACTGAGCGTTTTGGTATTGAGACAGGAAACTCCATTAGAGGTTCCTATCCATAAATGGCCTGTATGATCGAGCGCCATGCTTCGCACCCAGTCGTTGCAGAGAAATCCTTTATCGCCTCTTTGCCGCATATTCAGAACAGTAACCTTGCCGCTTTCCACATTATATATATATAGGCTTTGCTGTATACAGAAATGTAAAGGTTGCCCTGTGCATCGTCAGTCATACAGTAGATGCCGGCGCTGGTAAAGGTGAGTTTCTGCTGGTATGTACCTGTATGAGGGTTGTAGCTGTAGAGTGCGCTGCCATTGCTGATCCAGTAATCGCCACGTCGGTCTTTATAGATGATGCAAGTACCGGCAGGTGACTGGGGATGGGCGATAATCTTGCCTGAAGCATCAAAACAGAACACACCACTGTTCTGTACCGTACACCATGTTTCACCATTTTCGCCTTGTGCAATAGATGAAACGCTGCTGCCGATGATGTAGTTCTGTGCAGAGAAACTCCAGCTGTTGAAAGCCTGCTGGCGCTGGTTGATCAGGTACAGACCTTTGTTGTAACAGCCTATCCAGAGATTGTTGTCCTTATCTTCAATGATATTGTTGACGAAGGCGGTAGCCAGATTGAAACTGCTGTTGCTGTTCTCCAACTGTTCTACCCTGTTGCTTCCCTTTCTGATCATGAGAACACCATGTTCAGAGGTGCTGATATAGAGGTTGCCTTCGTGGTCGAAGGTAGCATTGTTGATGGTTACATTATTCTGATAATCGCCAAAGTCGTAGCCGGCATCAGCGATGCGGCCTGTCCGGTAATCATAATAGACGATGCCATACATACAGGCGATGAGCATGGCCTGCGGACGATGTTGGATGAAAGCTACAGGTGCTCCGCATGGCGATTTGAAGTCTTTGCGCTGCACCTTGCCTTGTTTCTTGATGAAACGGGTGAAGATAGAAAGGTGGCTACTCTGCCAGAGATAATGATGCTTATCTTCGTAGATATGGGTAAAGAATACATCAGAATCGCGCTCAGCGTATTGCCTTTCCTGTCTGATAGTGAAAAGGTCGTCTGTTCCTTTCTGGGTATTTCTGTCTTTTACAGAATAGAGACCATATCCTGCAGTACCCAGCAGGATATCGCCATTGTGACTTTCTACCATAGAATAGATACGTGGCTTTCTGCCATCAGGAAACTGGAGACGGGTGAAATGGTTCGTCTCATAATTATAGCGCATCAGTCCCTTGGCACAACCTATCCACAGGTTACCTTTCTTATCTACCAGCAGGTCGGAGATAATGTTGTCAGTAATGGAGGTTGTATCTTCTTCGTTGTGCAGATAGTTGGTAAAGCGGTAGCCGTCGAACTTGTTGAGTCCGTATTCGGTTCCCACCCAGATATATCCGTATTTATCCTGCACAATGCAGTTGATAAGCGAACTTGACAGTTTGCCCGATGTGAAAAGTTCACCACTGTCAGCCCATACCATGAGCGAGATGGTGATAGCGAAGAGTGCCGTGAGGCAATGTCTGATATGCTTCATATTTTCTGTCCGTTTTCTTGTTTAAAATAGGTTGTTACGGCTGCAAAAATAACAAAAAACAATGAAAGAAACAAATTCTAATGCAACAAAATGTTTCATTTCTTTTTGTTTCTTTATCTTTTTGTGCCCTTTTTGCAAGTATGAAACAAATAGAAAAGTAATGGTAACTATTAAATACCTGTTATTTCATTACTTATCAGTAAATTTGCATCGTCAACAACAATAGAAACATTAAAAGCATCATAATAACAATGAATAGACAAGCAATCAAAATCTTATCGCTGGCGCTCGTATTGGCTACGTCAAGTTCTGTAGCTTTTGCCCAGAAGGTATGGAAAGGAACTTGGACTACTGCTGTGGAATGGACTGGTAAAGGAGATATGCCTAAGGAAAGCTTGAGCAACCGTTCTTGCCGACAGATAGTTCATGTATCTTTTGGAGGAGAGGAACTCAGAGTGAAGCTCAGCAACGAGCAGAGTAAGGAGCCGGTAGAAATCAAATCGGTGTATATTGCAGATACTGATGTTCCAAGCAATTGGGGAATCAATGCCAAGACGGTGAAGTATCTCAAGTTTAATGGCAAGAAGAATGTAACCATTGCTCCGGGCAAGGCTATCTTCTCTGATGATTTGAAATATGCCCTGAAAAGTGGACAGCGCCTTACGATTACCATCGACTATGGCAAGCAGACTCCAGTGAATGCAACATCCCATCGTGGTTCGCGTACTACCTCTTATATAGTAAGTAATGTAAAGGGCAAGGCGGTGAAACCTGCAGATGCAGCTTTCGATAAGCAGGAGAAGGCTGCCCACTGGTACAATCTTTCTGCCATTGATGTGAAGACCGATAAGGCTACCCCTGTGGTAGCTATCCTCGGAAACTCTATTACCGATGGCCGTGGAAGTACTACTAACCATCAGAACCGCTGGACCGATTTCCTCTCGGATGCCCTGAATGCAGAGAAACCATATGGCGTGTTGAATCTCGGAATCGGTGGCAACTGTGTGGTACAGGGCGGATTGAGCGAACCGGCCATGAAGCGTTTCGACCGTGATATCCTGGGGCAGACAGGTGTGGATAAACTCATCATCTTCGAGGGAACCAACGATATCGGTTGCTGCAGCGGAAATTATGAGCATGTAACAGATACCCTGATTGCCTGCTACAAGGTGCTGATAGCGAAAGCCAAGGCAAAGGGAATCAAGGTGTATGGCGGAACCATCACCCCAACCAAGGGAAACGGCTGGTATTCTTACTGGCATGAGGCGATGCGACAGACCGTGAACGAATGGATCAGAAAAAGTGGTGCCTTCGACGAGGTCATCGATTTCGATGAGCTGACCCGCGATCCGAAAGACCCTCAGCGTCTGAAGCTGAGTATTCTGACGACTGGCTGCATCTCAATCCGAAGGGATATGAGGCAATGGGCAAGTTTGCCGCAGAGAAATTGAAGTAAATATATTATATGCATCTTTTATGTTATATATATAATAAGGTGTAAACTTAATGACAGAATAAAATATGGAACAGACATCTGTAACACAGGAATCTAAGGGATTCTACAAACTGAATTGGCTACAACGCATCGGATTCGGATCTGGCGACTTGGCGCAAAACCTCATCTACCAGACCATCTGCATGTATCTGTTGTTCTTCTACACCGACATCTATGGACTTAATCCTGGTGTTGCTGCCACCATGTTCTTGGTGGTTCGCTTGGTCGATGTACTCTGGGACCCGTTGGTGGGAACTTATGTAGATAAGCATAATCCACGTTGGGGTAAGTATCGTTCATATCTCGTCCTGGCGGGTTTGCCACTCACCGTACTTGCCATCCTCTGTTTTTGGAATGGTATGGAAGGACAGACAGAAACCATCAAGCTTATCTATGCCTATGTAACATACGTAGGCTTGTCTATGCTCTATACATTGATCAATGTACCTTACGGAGCCTTGAACTCTTCGCTGACTCGCGATACAGACGAAATAACCATTCTTACCTCTGTACGTATGTTTATGGCAAATGTGGGTGGACTCTGTGTATCGGCAGGTGTTCCAATCCTGGTAGCCATGCTCGCAGCAGCCAAGGATCTCCCTATCGAGATGGCACTCTTCATGGGTTTGGGCTCTTTGCCATCTTTCATCTTTATGCCACTGGTTCCTGCCATCAAGAAAAAGGTGGGCAAGAAGAATATGTTCTACATCTTCCTTACTGTGGCTATCGTGGGTATGGCGATGCTTTATATCATCAGCAAGATGGGATCTGTAAAGGATCATATCACGCTGGTTTATATCGCTCAGTTCATCAAATCAACAGGCGTAATCGTAGCTACAGGATATATGTGGGCTCTGATTCCAGAGGTTATCTCTTTTGCAGAATATACCAGCGGCAAGCGTATTGCCGGCATCGTCAATGCTCTGACCGGTATCTTCTATAAGGCAGGTATGGCTCTGGGTGGTGTTATTCCTGGTGCAGTTCTTGCATGGACCGGTTATCAGGCAGCAGCTGCTCAGGAGGGCAACTCTCTTCCTACCGACAGTAATGCTTGGTTTGTTGCCATGCTGATTTTTGCCCTGGTAGGTTTCGCCCTTCTGGTATTCTGCTTTACCCAAACCAAGGAGCGTGTGGTAATGGACGAGAAGGAAACCAAGAATGTTAAGGTGAGTGACCTGTGGACAGAATTCTTCCATAACCGTCCTCTCCGTATCGTGGCACTCTTCTTCATTACAGCCTTCGCCATGATGTCGGTAGGTAATGCTGCCGGTGCTTACTTCATGAACGATTTGGAGCAGCAGACTCCTCTGGCACAGGAGGGTATCCGTTGGCTGGTATGTGTGATTCCTGCCATCTTGCTGGGTTTGGCGATGTTCATCATCTCTAAATATGAGTTGACCGATGAGGTCATCGACGACATCAACAAGAAGATTGAGGCCCGACACAAGGAAGAAAACTAGAGATTATAATTATTAACGAGAAAAATAGATATAAGACATGAAAAAGATCACAACTCTGACACTGGGGCTGATGCTTGCTTCAACAGCTTTCGCTCAAAAAGCGAACTCAGTAGCTCAAATTCCAACATTCCAGGAAGCTATGGGTAAGTACTTCCTGGTAGGTGCTGCCATTAATACCGATTTGCCTGATGGACAAGACCCTGCAGGTGAGGAAGTAGTGAAGAAACAGTTTAACCAGGTAGTTGCCGAAAACTGTATGAAGGGTGAGAAGAATCATCCGGAGGTGAATCGCTTTGATTTCACAGATGGCGATAAGTTGGCCGACTGGGCAGAGAAGAACGGCAAGACCTTGATCGGGCATTGTCTGGTTTGCATTCTCAGCCACCTAAGTGGATGTTTACCGATGATAAGGGTAATCTGGTAAGCCGTGAAGTGCTTATCGGCAGAATGTATAACCATATTATGAATGTGGTTACTCATTATAAAGGTAGAGTAAAGGGTTGGGACGTTGTGAACGAGGCTTTCGAGGATGATGGCTCTTACCGCAAGTCTCTATATTATAAGATTATCGGTCCGGAGTTCATCGAACTGGCTTTCCGCTTTGCGCATGAGGCTGACCCTAACGTAGAACTCTACTACAATGATTATTCTACTTCGAAGCCAGCCAAGCGAGAGGCTATCTGCAAACTGGTTCGCGATTTGAAGGCGAAGGGTCTCCGCATCGATGCAGTAGGTATGCAGAGCCACAATGGTTTTGATTATCCTGACTATGCTGAGTATGAGAAGAGCATCGAGGCTTTTGCTGGTGAAGGCGTGAAGGTGATGCTGACGGAGTTGGATATGAACATGCTTCCTAATCCGGAAGGATTCGGCGGAGCGGAAATCAGCCAGAAGTTTGAACTTCAGAAGAAGTACAATCCATACGTGAAGGGACTTGACAAGAAGGCGCAGAAACTCTTCAATCAGCGTTATCTCGATCTCTTTAAGATTGTAGAGCGTCACAAGGATGTCATTAGTCGTGTTACCTTCTGGGGTGTCAACGATGGTCACTCTTGGTTGAATGGCTGGCCTATCCCTGGCAGAACCAACTATCCACTGCTCATCGACCGCAACAACGAGGTGAAGCCAGTGGTGAAGGAAATCGTCAATCTCTTTAAGTAAAATCTCTTTAGATAATATTGTACATCTCTTAAAATAATAAACAACAATGAAAGCAAGATATTTGTTCCCAAAGGATTATATGGCAGACCCATCTGCCAATGTGTTTAACGGTCGCCTGTATGTTTACCCATCTCATGACTGGGATAGCGGCGAATGCTTCGACGATGATGGCGGTCACTTCCAGATGAAAGACTATCATGTTCTCTCTATGGACGACGTGATGGAAGGTGAGGTAACCGATCATGGTGTGATTCTCGACGTGAAGGATGTGCCATGGGCTGAGAAGCAGATGTGGGACAACGATGTAGTAGAGAAGGATGGCAAGTACTATCTCATCTTCTCTGCCAAGGATTATAATGGTGTGTTCCATCTAGGTGTGGCTGTAGCTGATAAGCCAGAAGGTCCTTTCATTCCGAATGCCGACCCTATCCGCAAGTCATACAGCATCGACTTGTGTGTTCAAGGATGATGATGGCAAGATTTACTGCTACTTCGGTGGTATCTGGGGCGGTCAGCTTCAGTGGTATAAGGACAACAAGGCTCTGAAGGATGAGCATCTCCCTGAAGGCAAGGAGAACCCATTGCCATCTCGTGTAGCCATGATGACGGATGATGTGCAGCAGTTTGCTGAAATGCCAAAGCCTGTTGTCATAGTTGACGAAGAGGGTAATGTATTGCCAGCTGATGATCCACATCGCTTCTTCGAGGCCAGCTGGATGCATAAGTATAAGGCAAGTATTACTTCAGCTACTCTACCGGTGATACTCATTATCTCTGCTATGCTGTAGGTGATAATCCTTATGGTCCGTTCACTTACAAGGGTGTTATCCTGGAGCCTGTAGTAGGTTGGACAACCCATCATAGCATCTGTGAGTACAAGGGACAGTGGTATCTGTTCCATCACGACTGCGTGCCATCAAATGATACAACCTGGCTTCGCAGCGTAAAGGTGGCTCCTCTCTTCTATGATGAGGATGATAACATCTTGCCGGTTCAGTCTGAATAAGAGTATTATAATTTTTAGGTTTATAATAGTTTTGATGAATATGTTGATATATAAGTTAATGTTAAGTTTAGAAGGAACGGCATCCTTTCGGTGAGGGAGAATGCCGTTTTTCAA
>ENA-OQBJ01001066-OQBJ01001066.1-human-gut-metagenome-genome-assembly--contig:-NODE-1066-length-11891-cov-2.721948_pt1 | contig 11891 bp, 15 predicted proteins | sample MGYA00242743_ERZ504545 | MGnify/ENA primary metagenome ERZ504545 (study PRJEB26092, sample SAMD00036252) | human gut metagenome | host: Homo sapiens | study: EMG produced TPA metagenomics assembly of...
AAGAGAGCGAAGCGACCTGAAATCCAGTGACATGCTTCCCACCGGGGCGAAGTCCCGCGAAGCGGGAAAGGGTGTACGGGGCAGAGCACCGGTAGGATGCTCTATCGCTATCCTGACCGCCAATCGGCCGCCGCAGGCCCTACCAGCTCACTCTTCTAACATATTCTTGGCAGTCCTTCTCCTCTCAGGGGAAGGAGTTTTCTTTTTCCTCCGTAAGCGGTGATGAGATGGACGCTTCTCCTTTGGTAATACGGCCTGCCAGGGATGCCTGTCTGCCATAGGGATGGTTTCGTAAAATGCAAGGGCCGGTCTGCTTCTTTTTCAGGAAGGATGATCATCATTTTTCCTTCGTTTCCCATGGTCAGGGGATCCAGGCCCAGAATGCCGGAGAGCTCTCGGATTTCTTCAGACACCGGAATCTCATCTTCCATCAGTTCCATGGCTTTGCCGGAGGCTTCCGCCAGTTCGCCGGCCACCGTGGCCAGGCCGCCTCTGGTAATGTCCGGATGGTATGAATGGTGAGGCCTTCCTGAAGAAGGCTTTCCACCAGTCCGTTTAAAGGGGCGCAGTCGCTTCTGAGGCTGCTCTTCATGTGGAGCCGGGCGGTGAGGATGGTGCATGGTGGTCGCCCATGGTGCCGGTGAGGATGACGGCATCTCCTTCTTCCATGGCGGAGGCGGAAATGGCAAGGCCCGGCGCCCTTTCACCGATGCCGGCAGTATTGATATAGAGGCCCCCTTTGCCTTCAATAACCTTGGTGTCTCCTGCTACGATGGAAACGCCTGCTTCTCTGGCCGTTTCGCCATGGAGGAAACCACCCTTTCCAGTATCTCCGTTTCCAGTCCTGTTTCCAGAATGAAGGAGGCCGTCAGGTAGAGAGGTCTGGCTCCCATGGAGGACAGGTCATTCACCGTGCCGCAGATAGACAGTTTCCCTATATCGCCGCCGGAAAAGAAGAGGGGTTCCACCACGAAGCTGTCGGAGGTAAGGACGGGATGGCCCTTCATTACCGGCAGGACGGCGCCGTCTTCCATACGGTCCAGTATGGGATTTGTAAAATATTTTTCAAAGAGTTCATGGATGAGGCGGCCTGTTTCTTCGCCGCCGGAACCATGGCGTAATTCGATTTTCATATTAACCTCCCCGATAGGTAATGGAGCAGGCCCCTTCGCCGGATACCATGCAGGCACCTACGGATGGTCCGGGGTACAGGCTTTTCCGAAGCAGGGGCAGTTTTGGGGCACCATGCGGCCGGTGAGCACGGAGGCGCAGCAGCAGCCTTTGGGCATGACGTCTTCTGTAAGGCCCCGGCTGCCGGCGTCCAGAAATTCATATTTTCCGGAAATATAAAGGCCCGAGCCTCTGATGGTGCCGAGGCCCCGCCAGACGGCGTCTCCTGCTTCAAAGATTTCATGCATCAGGGAAAGGGCCTTTGGATTGCCTTCTTCCCGTACCACCGAGGGGTATTCGTTCCAAAGGCCCCCTTTCTTTCTGGATGCTTCCAGCACCAGCCGGGAAAGGGCACGAAGAAGAAGAGGCGGTGTAAAACCGCCGATCACCATGGGTTTCCCCGATGTTTCCGCCAGATGAAGGAAGGGACGGCTTCCTGTAATCACCGCCACGTGGCCGGGACAGAGAAAACCGTCAATGTGGAGGTCCCTGGCCAGAATGTCCATGGCCTCAGGCATAGTTTTTAAAGCGGTGAGGAAGCGGATATTCCCTATGTTTTCGTCATAGGCCGTTTCACCAGATCCGCCCACACCGGCGCCGTAGTTTCAAAGCCCACTGCCGCCAGAACGTAGGTGGTCTGCCGGTCTTTTGCCGCCATGGCCAGCCCTTCTTCGGGATTATAGAAGAAATCCACCCTGCCGCCCCGGTCCCGGGCACCGGAAAGGGACAGGCGGCTTCCCGGCACCGCCAGAAGATCCCCAAAAGCCAGTACTTTGTATCCTTCGGTCATGGCATAGGATACCAGCTTGTCGATATAAGCCGTAGGCGTCACGCACACAGCAGCCGGGGCCGGAAAGAAGGGTGATGTTCGGCGACAGGATCTGCCGGATACCGCTCCTGTACAGGGAAGAGGTGTGGGTGCCGCAGACCTCCATGAGACGAAGGGGCGGCCCGTCGTAGTCGGAAAGGAAGCGGGCCAGTTCTTTTTCTCTCATTCCTTTTCCAGCTCCTCGATTTCTTTAAACAGGTCAATCCAGTCATGGGCTTCCTTTTTTTCCACGATCTGGATGGCCATACCTGCATGAACCAGCACATAATCACCGATTTTCGCAGGCACCATGGAAAGGTTTACCGGCACTTCGGTACCGGAAAAATCCACCATGCCATGGGTGCCGGTGATGCTTACCACTCTGCCCGGATAGGCTACACACATAGGTCCTCCTTATCCCTGCATGAGGCCGTAGAAGGCCTGGCCCAGGGAAATACCCCCGTCGCCGCAGGGAACTTTTTCATTACCATATACTTTGAAATGCTCTTTTGTCAGAGCCTCTTTCGTTTCTGTCCATAAAATGCCGTTATGGAAGCAGCCGCCGGTGAGGATGACCTGCTCCACGCCCAGAAGGCGGGCACTTTCCACCACCATGTCTACAATGGCCCGGTGAAATCCCAGGGCTGCTTCCTCTATTGTATCATCTGCTTCCACAAGGGATGCGATGAGATCTTTCCTGTGCCAGATGAGCTGCCCCTTTTCTTCCTTCAGGGACAGATGGAGGGGAAGGGCCGTCTTTCCCTTCCTTTTGGCCTGCACTGCCGCCTGCTCCAGGGCCATGGCACATTCCCCTTTGAAACGGTTTTCTTCTTTCAGGTGAAGAAGGGCGGCGGCGCTGTCAAAGAGCGTCCCATGGCGGAATCCCTGATGGTATTCACCCCAGCTCCAGGGCTGCCTTCACCAGCCCATAGCGGTGATCCTCTGCCGGAAGGCCTGCATAAACAAGACTGGCCAGTCCTGTCTTCCAGGCCTGTTTCATGGAAATATCGCCGCCCAGAAGAGGCATGGCATCCAGGTGGCCGGCCCGCACCATCTGATTTCCTTCCAAAAGAAGAATCTCCCGCCCCAGATGGTGCCGTCAGTGCCATAGCCGGTGCCGTCGAAGACGAAGGCCGCCGCCTTTCCCGAGAGTCCATGCTCCGCCATAACGGAAAGGCCGTGGGCGTGATGGTGCTGCACCTTCCAGAGGGGAATCCCCCGGTCCGCAGAAAGACGCTCTCCCAGGCTGAAGAAATATAGCGGGATGAAGGTCCGTCACAATCCGCTCGGGCCGGATGCCCAGCATATTTTCCCAGTCCTCTATCATATGAAGGAACGCTTCTTCGGAAGATTCATTTTCCAAATCGCAGGGCATTTCCCCGGGATACAAACGCCCCCGGGCTGTAAGGCAGAAGGAGGGCTCCATGTCCGCTCCCATAGCCAAAAGGGCCCCCTCTTTCGCCCCCTGCACAGCAGGCTCCGGCAGAAATCCCCGGGTGCGGCGGATCATGTCCCTGTGGCTTTCTTCCGCCTTCACCACGCTGTCATCAGCAGGACGGAGGATGTCACGGTTATTGGTAAAGAGCCCGTCCAGCAGATGATGATGAAACCAGGCCAGCGCCTCTTCATCTTTATAGAGGATAGGCTCGCCGCTCATATTGGCACTGGTCACCACCAGCGGCGCCTTGACCCCGTCGGTTAAAAGATCGTAGAAAGCAGAAGGCGGCAGAAATATCCCCAGCCGCGGCACCCCTTCCGCCACCGCTTTGATTTCCTTCCTCGGCCTGCAGAGCACAATGGGACAGGCCGGAGAGGTGAGGAGCTTCCTGTCCTGGTCTGTGAGGAAACAGAGCTTTTCTGCCTCCTTTAACGAATGGACCATGAGGGCAAAGGGCTTCCCTTCCCGGTGTTTCAGGCGGCGCAGGCGAAGCACCGTCTCCTCCCTGTCTCCCCGGCACACCAGCTGAAAGCCGCCGATGGATTTCACCATCACCACCCTTCCTGCCTTCACCAGAGCGATGGCCCTTTCCATGGCCTCCTCCCCCTGGGCTTCTTCTCCGCCCTGGGTCACCATGGAAAGCGCCGGCCCGCAGGCAGCGCAGCAGATGGTCTCCCCATGGCAGCGGCGGTCCTTCAGATCCTCATACTCCCTCTGGCACTCCGGGCACAGGGGAAATGAGTCCATCGCCGTGCGGGGCCGGTCATAGGGAAGACTCCGGATGATGGTATACCGGGGCCCGCAGGCAGTACAGGAAAGGAAGGGATACTGGAAATGGCGGTCCTTCCTGTCATGAAGCTCCTTCCGGCAGGAAGGGCAGATGGCGATATCCGCCGGAAAAAGGGGAGCCAAAGGCTCCCCGCTGCTTTCTATGGCAGAGAAATCGGAAAAGGTTTCCAGAGGGACCTCCTCTTTCGTCACTTTCTCCACCGCCACAGGATAAGGCGCTTCCTGCAGCTTGCTCTCCAGCGCCAAAAGGGCCTCCCTGTCCCCGGAAGCCTGATTTCCACCACACCGCCCAAATTCTTCACCCAGCCCGTAAGACCCAGCGAAAGAGCCGTCCGGCAGATAAAGGGACGGAATCCCACCCCCTGCACTCTGCTTCCAGCAGCAAACGGATGGTATGGATATGGGACATGGTGTGGCCTCCTTTTTTAAAGGGCTGCCTTTGGCGGCCCGGGTGCATATTGGACGCGCCTTTGGCGCGAGGGTTCAGAGGGTTCAGAAGGTTCAGAGGGTTCAGGGGGGGAGGTTCTTAAGATGGACCGGCCCTTGGCCGGAGGGTTCTTAAGTTTGACGGGCCTTTGGCCCGAGGGTTGTGGTATCGCCCTATCGGGCGATGAGTTTTATAATGCCGCCTTCGGCGGTCACATCCGCATCGAGTATCATAATCATTCTTACCACCGTCCACACCGACTTCGCTGGATGGCGTCTCACTGGATTCGCGGGTCGCGGGGCTCCCCTATGAATCCAGTTCGCTTGCACACCCTTCGCCACTTCGTGGCCCTCTTCCCCTAAAGGGGACGCAAGAACGTTACGGAATCGGCTATTGTATCTTAAGTGCTCCATGACGAAGTGCCGGAGCCTCCTTTCCGGAAAAGGAGGTGGCGCCGCAGGCACCGGAGGGTGGCAGGGTTTTCTTGGAAAATTCGAGGCCCATAAGGGCTTCTCCATATTTCTCTTTTTTCTCAGGACGGCAAGTGATAGGAGTTCGGTCCCCCTCCGCTCTAGCGAAAACGTCCTATTTGCTCTCATAGATGGGTGGCACAAGGGTGGTTAAGGTGCCCTGTTTTCTCCACGAAAAAAGCTGTGAAAAAATGATTTCCATTTTTCACAGCCTTTTCTGCTTTTATTTGACTTCTTTTTTCCTTCCTGCTTTGCGGCCGGGCTTGCCTGCCTTTCCGTCGGGCTTATTCGCCGATTCTGCATTGCGGGAATGACCATTGGATTTCTTTTTGGTCTTTTTGTCCTTCTTCAGTTTTTTCGCTTTGCGGAGGTGTTTGGGTTCCTTCCCGTTTTCCTTTGCCTCTCCCAGCGCTGCCTTGGCAGCCTGGTCTTCTTCCGCTTCCTGCTGGGCCAGCCGGCCGGATTCAGCGTCTTCGGCTTCCTGCCGGGCGGTGAGGGCTTCTTTGGTTTCTTTGGATACGTCGGCATCGCTCATGCGGGGCAGGATGACGGTGACGGTGGTGCCTTTTCCTTCTTCGCTGGTCATGGAAAGGGTGCCTTTATGTTTTTCTACAATGTGCTTGCAGATGGCAAGACCCAGTCCGCTGCCGCCGGTGGATTTGTTTCTGCTTTCTTCCGCCCGGTAGAACCGCTCGAACACTCTTCCCTGCTTGTCTTTGGGGATGCCGATGCCGGTGTCTGAAATGGTAAGGCGCAGTTTGTCTTCCCCTTCCGGTTTCAGGAGGGCATGGACACTGCCGCCTTCGTTGTTGTATTTCACCGCGTTGTCCAGAAGGTTCATCACCAGTTCGGAAAGAAGGGCAGCGTTGCCGTAGGTATAGAGGGGCTCTGCATCTACGGTGAGGGCAACGCCCTTTGCTTTGGCCTGGGGTTCGATGAGATCGGCGGCGTAGTGGACGAGGCTGTCTAAGGAAACGGTTTTCCAGGTAATGGTGGTTTCTGTTTCTTCAATGCGGGACAGGTGCATAATGGTGTCAATCAGGGTGAGCATGCGCTGGGATTCATTGACAATGCGGCTGCCGAAGAGTTTCACATCGTCCGGTTTCTGGTACATGCCGTTGGCAATCATTTCTGCAAAGCCGCTGATGGAGGTGAGCGGTGTTTTCAGTTCATGGGACACGTTGGCAGAGAATTCCCGTCTCATTTTTTCTGCCATATAGGAGGCGGTCATATCGCGGAGCACGATAAGAAGACCCGTTTCTCCGTCAGCAAGTTCTATTTTGTTCATCACCATCCGATAGGGATTGTTGAAAAGGCTCATGGTATATTCCTGCCTGCCGTCGGTGCGATAGGCTTTCCCGATGACCCGAAGCCAGTCTTCATCATGGTAAAGGCTGGCAATGCGGCGATATCTTTTGTCTTCGGTGAGGTGGAAGATTTCTTCGATTTTCCGGTTGTAGTCTACGATTTCCTTATGCTCGTTCAAAAGGATGATGCCGTCGGAAATGGTATCTACCACGGTACGGATGGTGTTTCGTTCCTCTTCAATATCATCCATGTAGTTCTGGATTTCATCATGCTGTTCCTCTACCTTCCGGATGAGGGGGTTCAGTTCCTTATAGTCTGATGGCACGTCGTCCACCTTCTGTCCTTCCATAATTTTCTGTACCAGGTCTCCCAGAAGGTGGAAGGGTTTCAGGATTTTTTCCGTTTCCCTTTCCGCCGCAAAGAGACAGCCTACTGCAAATACCACAAGAAAGAGAATGATTTCCGGCAGGTAGGCGGAAAATCCTATATAGGAAACAGTACGGGCGCTGGAAAGGCGCAGGATGGAGCCGTCAGGGGCTTTCTGGGCATAGTAGCTCTTGGGGTTGTCGTTGGAATCTTTATGAACAGCAGCTCCCTTCCTTCCGCCATGGCTTCCTTCACTTCCGGGCCGTTTTTATAGTCTTCATCTTTGTTATCGCTGTCATAGAGAACAGTACCATCCCTGTCAAGCCATACGATATGGATGGCCTTATGGTTGTCATCATAAATACGGCTGAGGTATGCCCGGCTTCCCTCTTCGTCATCGGTGGAAACGGCACCGGCCATGACGCTGTTCAGGTGCTGCAGTTCATGGCTGAACTGTTCCTGCATGCCCTGGTAGTAAAGAATGGCGGAGAGGATAAAGGTGGTAATCACGGACACAATGCCCATGAGAAGAAGACTTCTATAAATCCGAACTTTCATATATATAAACGCTCCTGTTTATGATTTTCTGTCACCCAGGCGGTATCCCACCCCTCTGACAGTACGGATGCAGGCGCCTTCATTTCCCAGTTTCTGGCGCAGGCTCATGATATGCATATCAATGGTTCTGCTTTCCATTTCAAAGGGTGAATCCCAGACGGCCTGCATGATCTGGTCTCTGGAAAGAACGATGCCCTTATTTAATAACAAATAACATAATAAGTCAAATTCTTTTAATGTAAGCTGTACTTCCCTGCCACCGGAGGTAACGCTGTGCTGTTCCTGATCCACCACGATGCCGTCGAAGGAAAGGAGCTTTTTCCCTACCTCCTGGGGCTTCCTAGTGCGGCGGAGCACGGAGCGGATACGGGAAAGAAGTTCCATAATGCCGAAGGGCTTGGTCACGTAATCGTCAGCACCCAGGTCCAGCCCCTTTACGATATCGAATTCACTGGTTTTGGCGGTCATCATGATAACCGGAATGTTCTGCATTTTGCCGGAAGCCGGATTTTTTTCAAAATGGTGAGACCGTCCTCGCCGGGAAGCATAATATCAAGAAGCACCAGGTCCGGAATATTCTTCTGCAGTGCTTCATAAAATTCCGACGCTTCTCCGAAGCTCCCACTTTATATCCCTGTCCCCGAGCATAGCTTACCAGTTCGCGAATGCTTTCATCATCTTCTACACAGTAAATAAGCGGCATGTCAGTTCTCCTTTTAAAAAGCGCTGATGAAATCAGGCTGACTGATTGAATCAGGGCTTCCTTGAAAACAGTCAAAGCCGGCAGAGGCCTTCCAGGGCCGCCATGCCGGTTATTGTACCAAAGACTATGAAATGGACAGTCCCCTGTCCATTTCATGAATTTCATCATATTTATTTTACCACATCAGCCGAAATTGCCGGAAACGTAACGGATAGTTCTTTCTTCCTTCGGATTTTCGAAATCTGCTTCGTATCTCCGTATTCCACCATTTCGCCAAGGTAGAAGAAGGCGGTTTTATCAGCGATACGCTGGGCCTGCTGCATGTTATGGGTAACCATGACCACTGTGTAGTCTTCTTTCAGCTTCACAGCCAGTTCTTCGATATGGGCGGTGGAAATGGGGTCCAGCGCAGAGGTGGCTTCGTCCATGAGGAGTACTTCCGGTTCTACTGCCAGAGCACGGGCAATGCAGAGACGCTGCTGCTGGCCGCCGGAAAGACCTAAGGCAGACTTATGGAGGCGATCCTTCAGTTCATCCCAGATGGCTGCCTGACGAAGACTTCTTTCCACGATTTCGTCCAGGTCGCTCTTCCTGGTAATGCCTTTCAGACGGGGACCATAGGCTACATTATCATAAATGCTCTTGGGAAAGGGGTTTGGCTGCTGGAAAACCATGCCTACATGGCGGCGCAGCACAATGGGATCGATTTCCTTGTAGATATCTACGCCGGAAAGAAGGACCTGTCCTTCTACGCGGCATCCTGCCACCAGATCATTCATACGGTTCAAAGTCCTGAGGAATGTGGATTTGCCGCAGCCGGAAGGTCCGATGAGGGCGGTAATCTGGTTTCTTTCAATGCGCATGGAAATTTTCTTTAATGCCTGGAAAGAACCGTAGTAAAGATCAAGGCCTTTGCAGTCAAAAATGATATTGGAATAAACGGACAGGGACGCTGCACTGGCAGGAGCCTGAACAGCCATAGAATTGTTATTTGTCATCATGAATTTTCTCCTTCAGTTTTTCTGGAAATATACCGGCTCACCATTCTGGCTCCGATACTGAATGCTAATACCATAATCATAAGTACGGCAGAAGCCGCTGCTGCTGTGTCCATGGCGCCGGAGCCAAGGCCTTCGGTACGGGCCGCCCACACCTGAAGGGACAATGTTTCGCCGGGGCGGAAAGGATTCAATGGGCAGGTGGGAGAAGTCACATCCCACACATTCCAGTTAATATCGGTACTCATACCAGCCGTGTACAGGAGGGCGGCTGCTTCGCCGAATCCTCTCCCGGCGGCCAGGATGACGCCGGTCACAATGGGGCCCACCGTGGCAGGAAGCATGACATGCCAGATGGTTTCAAAATGGGTCGCCCCCAGAGCCAGACTGCCTTCTTTATACCCTTCCGGCAGGGCCTTGAAAGCATCATAGGTGGTGGACGTAATGAGAGGCAGGGACAGAACAGAAACGGCCAGGCGCCGGAGAACAGATTCCACTGGCTGTGCACCATGATGATGAATACCAGGTATCCGAAGAGGCCGACTACGATGGAAGGCAGGGAAGACAGGGTTTCAATGGCAATGCGAAGCGTATTGGTCACCTTGCCGGGAGTGGCATATTCCGCCATGTAAACACCGGCCATCACGCCAATGGGAACTGAAATCAGAAGGGAAAGAACTACCAGGTATACCGTATTGAAGAACTGGTTACCAATGCCCTGGGGTCCAAAGGAAAAGACTTCCGGTTTAAAGGCTTTGATTCCGCCCCATACCACATACAGGGTAAAAGCGATGAGCAGGAAAACAAAGGCTGCGGAAATGAAATAAAAGAAGAAGGTTGCTGTTTTATCAGCAAAACGGGCTCTCTTGAGTCCTCCGTCAATGAAGCGGAGATCAGATATTTTTCCGTTCATCGGCTCTGCCGGCTGTGTACTCATGCCAGGGACTCCTTTCTAGCTGCAATGAGGTGAATCATCAGGATAAAGAGAAGGGAAATAATGAAGAGGAGAAGAGCCATGGTCCACAGGGCTGCATTCAGTTCGCCGCCGTCCATGGCACCGCCATATCGGAAGCAATGGCTGCGGTAAGGCTGTTGGTGGGATCCAGAATGCTTTTGGGGAAAGATTTCATCTTGCCGATAACCATGGAAACTGCCAGGCTTCACCGAAGGCACGGGCCAGCCCCAGCACAATGGCTGTCAGAATGCCCGGCAGGGCTGCCGGCAGGAGCACTTTGTAAATCATCTGCCAGCGGGTGGAACCAAGTCCATAGGCCCCTTCAATATATTTCTTATTCACGCTGCGGATGGCATCGGCAGAAACGGAGGTAATGGTGGGATAAATCATGACGGAAAGGACGATGGCCGCTGCCAGCACGGACTGCCCGTGAGGCAGTTTGAACAGTTTCTGCAGGAATGGCACCAGCACCACCAGCCCAACCCAGCCGTAAACAACGGAGGGAATGCCGACGAATATTTCCACAGCGGGGCGAATCAGTTTTTCTCCCAGTTTCGGGGAAATCTGGGTCATGAATACAGCGGTGGAAAGACTGAAGGGAATGGCAATGACCAGAGCCAGGAAGCAGGTAAGGATGGAACCCCAGATAAAGATAGCTGCCCCTACCTGTCCGCCGCCTGCATCGGTATCAGATGGCTTCCAGGCGGAGGAGAAGAGGAACTCCCCTATGCTGTGGTGAAAATCGGTGAATGTAAGCATGCCTTTGGCGAGCAGAAAGCAGCCAATGGCAACGGTGAGAATAATGAGGAAAAAACCGCATATAGTGGATATGCTCTTTCCCAGAATTTCTCGCCTGAACATATGCTGCTGGCCCATTTTACCGTCCATGAATGGTTCTCCTTTTGAAAGACGGGAAAGGCAGCCGCATATTCACGCGGCCGCTTTTCCCGCAGCTATTTCGTATTACGCTTTTAAACTCAAATTATTTTGTCTTCATTTTGGAGGATACGCCGTAGCCCTGTTTTTCGATTTCTACACCGTATTCATCAGAGAGAACATAGTCCAGATAAGCTTTCACAGCGCCGGTGGCTTCGCCTTTGGTGTACATGTGTTCATAGCCCCAGACTTTGTACTTGCCGTTGTAGGTGTTTTCCAGGCTTGGTTCTACGCCGTCAATAGCAATGGCTGCTACGTCTTTGTTGTTTACCAGGTAAGGAAGAGCTACATAGCCGATAGCACCCTTTGTCTGAGCTACGCTCTGGATCAGTGTGCCGCTATCATCGGTTTCAAGAGATTTATTGGATGCTTCTTCCTGTCCTGCCAGTGCCAGTTCTGTGAAGAGAGCACGGGTGCCGGAAGTGGTAGGTCTTGTTACGAGAACGATTGGTTCATCAGGGCCGCCTACATCTTTCCAGTTGGTGACTTTCGCAGTGAATACATCCTGCAGCTGCTGGGAAGTAAGGCTCTTCACCTTGTCTGCAATGTCCTTATTCACAATGGTCGCTACGGTCATGGTGCAGACCTTGTGGTCAACCAGTCCCTTTGCCTTGTCAGCGGGGAGCTTCTTTTCTGCCGGTACATCAGAGTTGCCGATGTTTACAGAGCCTTCAGCTACCTGTTTCAGACCGGTGCCGGAGCCGCCTGCATTCAGTGTGATAGATACATCAGGGTTCTTTGTCTTGAACTTGGCAGCTGCATCTTTAGCCAGCGGAAGAAGTGCGGATGAACCGGAAACAGTAACCTGTCCGGAAACCTTGCTGCCGGAAGCGGCGCCGCTTTTAGCCGGAGCGGAATTTCCGCCGCAGCCTGCTGCTGCAACCAATGCTGCCGAAGAAAGAGCCAGAGCCATCCACTTTTTAAGATTCATTATAAATCCTCCCTTGAAACGAATGATGTTTGTT
>ENA-OQBJ01001067-OQBJ01001067.1-human-gut-metagenome-genome-assembly--contig:-NODE-1067-length-11855-cov-2.939376_pt1 | contig 11855 bp, 16 predicted proteins | sample MGYA00242743_ERZ504545 | MGnify/ENA primary metagenome ERZ504545 (study PRJEB26092, sample SAMD00036252) | human gut metagenome | host: Homo sapiens | study: EMG produced TPA metagenomics assembly of...
TGCCTCATTCTGGTTTGCGACCACCTTGTCGATGGACGGGCGCCAGCCTGTCGTCGGGTGCCATGATAGCAGCCGACAGATGATGGAACTGATCCTGCAGGGGCTTTCTTCGTCTCGTCCGAAGTCATCATGCTGTTCGCATCGAGGTCCAGCATCATGTTGAGTTCCCGCACGAGCTTGTCCGCACCATCATGATCAGCCTTGTTGACGCAGAAGACATCGCCGATCTCAAGGATACCGGCTTGATGGCTGGATGTCATCGCCCATGCCCGGGATCAAGACAACCACGGTAGTATCTGCCGCTTTGACGATATCGACCTCAGATTGACCGACGCGACCGTTTCGACAATGATGATATCCTTGCCAAAGGCATCCATGGCCTTGACGGCATCTGCCGTCTTATGGGAAAGACCGCCCAGGCTGCCACGCGTCCCCATGCTGCGGATGAATACGCCTTCATCCAGCGTCAAACTGTTCATGCGGATACGATCGCCCAGGATGGCGCCGCCCGTAAAGGGGCTCGTCGGATCCACGGCGATGATGCCTACCGTCTTGCCTTGTGATCGGTAAGCCTTGGCGATTTTATCCGTCAACGTACTCTTGCCGGCACCTGGAGGTCCGGTAATGCCCAGGACATAAGCATGACCCGTATGCGGATAAATCTCTTTCATGATTTCGGTCGCTTCGTCATATTCATTCTCGATAGCCGTGATGGCACGAGAAAGTGCCAGACGATTCCCCGCCAAGAGTTCCTTTGCTATATCCAAGACTCCACCACCTTTCTCTTTTTGAACGTCAACCACCTATATGCGATTTGTTGACAAACGTTGGCAATAAAATAGTGTTGGCAGCAAGGGGCCAAGATTCCCTCAGGCCCCAGGCTCCCAACACTTTTCACTTTTGCTTACGCTTTTACATGCTCTTGGATGAACTTGACAACATCGCCCGTCGGCGTGCCCGGCGTGAATACCTCAGCGATACCAGCCTCTTTGAGAGCCGGGATATCGGTCTCAGGGATAACGCCGCCGCCGATGATCAGGACATCATTCATGCCCTCTTTGCGGACGAGGTCAACGACTTTCGGGAAGAGATGTCCATGCGCACCCGAGAGAATGCTCATGGCAATGACATTGACATCTTCCTGCAGAGCAGCTTCAGCAATCTGTTCCGGCGTCTGGCGCAGGCCCGTGTAGATAACCTCAAAGCCAGCATCGCGCAGAGCGCGGGCAACGACTTTTGCTCCGCGGTCATGACCATCAAGACCCGGTTTAGCAACTAATACTCTGATCTTCTTTTCCATTTCGATTCCTCCAAACTATCGCACGAAACGATATGTATATGCAAGATTCCTGCAGCAGATGACAGCTCTTAGAGGCTGACGTGTGCTTCGTACTCGCCGAATACTTCACGCATGACATTGCAGATTTCGCCGAGCGTTGCATACGTCTTGACAGCAGCCAGGATATGCGGCATGAGGTTCTCCTTCTCATCCTCGCAGGCAGCCTTGAGGTCAGCCAGAGCAGCTTTGACTGCTTCATTGTCGCGTTTTGCCTTCATGCTTCGACTTTAGCCTTCTGGCGCTCGCCGACAGCTTCATCAACCTTCAGCAGGTCTTTTGGAGGTTCTTCATTTTCCATCTGGAACTTGTTGACACCGACAATCGTACGAGCGCCGGATTCAACATCCATCTGCCACTTGTAGGCACTATCCTGGATTTCCTTCTGGATATAGCCCTTCTCGATAGCAGCAACAGCACCGCCCATCTCATCGATCTTCTTGATGTAGTCCCAAGCCTCAGCTTCGATCTTATTCGTCATAGCCTCGACATAGTAGGAACCAGCCAGCGGATCGATGACGTCAGCCAGACCGCTTTCATAAGCAACGATCTGCTGCGTGCGCAGAGCAATCGTAACGGATTCCTGCGTCGGCAGAGCAAGTGCCTCATCGCGGGAGTTCGTGTGCAGGGACTGCGTGCCGCCCATGACAGCAGCAGCCGTCTGCAGTGCAACGCGGACGATGTTGTTGTTCGGCTGCTGAGCCGTCAGCATGGAACCAGCCGTCTGCGTATGGAAGCGCAGTTTCATGGACTTGTCTTTCTGAGCATGGAAGCGCTCTTTCATGACTTTGGCCCAGATGCGGCGGGAAGCACGGAACTTCGCAACTTCCTCGAGGACGTTGTTGTGTGCATTCCAGAAGAAGGAGAGACGGCCAGCGAAATCATCGATGTGGAGGCCAGCCTTGAGTGCTGCTTCGCAGTAAGCGATACCATCAGCAATCGTGAAAGCGATTTCCTGTGCAGCCGTCGAACCAGCCTCACGGATATGGTAACCGGAAATGGAGATCGTATTCCATTTCGGTACGTACTTCGAGCAATATTCAAAGATGTTCGTGATCAGACGCATCGAAGGACGCGGCGGGAAGATGTACGTGCCACGAGCCGCATACTCCTTGAGGATATCGTTCTGGATCGTGCCGCGCAGCTGATCAGCCGGAACACCCTGCTTCTCAGCAACAGCGATGTACATGGCGAGCAGGACCGAAGCCGGTGCATTGATCGTCATGGAAGTGGAAACCTTGCCCAGATCAATCTTGTCGAACAGCGTCTCCATATCAGCCAGCGAATCGATGGCAACACCGACTTTACCGACTTCGCCTTCCGAAATCGGATCCGTGGAATCGTAACCGATCTGCGTCGGCAGGTCGAATGCGCAGGAAAGGCCCGTTGCGCCGTTCTCGATCAGCATGCGATAACGCTTGTTGGATTCCTCAGCCGTCGAGAAACCTGCATACATGCGCATCGTCCAGAAACGGCCACGATACATCGTCGGCTGTACGCCGCGCGTATACGGATAAACGCCCGGGAAGCTGAGTTCCTCTGCATAGTCCTCATCTTTGATATCGAGCGGCGTATAGAGGCGCTGCTCCGGAAGATGCGGACGCTCCGGGAAGCGGGCGATTGCTTTTTCAACGCTGGCTTTGTATTTGTCAAGCTCAGCCTGGATCTTATCATTGCTCATAATGGAAAATCCTCCTGACTTCATTCAGTTCATTCTCTATATATTTTATGTTGAGATGAAGACTTATTTCATCGAGCCATCCTTCAGGAACTTCTCATGGAACGAGAATGCTTCCTCGAGGATATGCGGCGTATGATTGTGTTTGGTAGCGGCATCGGCGCGCTGGAAGTAATCGAGCAGGCGATCACGGTAATCCGGATGCGCACAGTTGTTGATGATCTCAAGCGCACGCTCGCGCGGAGCTTTGCCGCGCAGATCGGCAATGCCCTGCTCCGTGATGATGATATCGACATCGTGTTCCGTGTGGTCGATATGCGAGCAGAACGGTACAACGGAAGAAATCTTGCCGTCTTTTGCGACCGAAGGCGTGTAGAAGATCGTCAGGTATGCGTTGCGTGCGAAATCGCCGCTGCGCCGATACCGTTCATCATCTTCGTACCCGTGATGTGCGTGGAGTTGACGTTGCATAGATATCGACTTCGATAGCCGTATTCATGGCGATGACGCCGAGACGATGGACAACTTCCGGGCTGTTCGAAACTTCTTCCGGACGCAGCAGCAGGTATTTCTTGTACTTGGCCACATCCTTGTAGAAGCGTGCGAGACCCTCCGGAGACGGGGAGAACGCCGTACCGGAAGCAAAGTTCAGCTTGCCTGCATCAATGAGATCCAGCATGCCATCCTGGATGACTTCCGTATATACCGTCAGATCCTTGAGATCCGAATCAACGAAGCCGGCGATGACAGCATTGGCGACGTTGCCGACACCGGACTGCAGCGGCAGCAGGTTCTTCGGCATGCGTCCAGCTCAATCTCCTTCTGCAGGAAATCCAGCGTGAAAGCCGACATCTTCTTGGAATTCTCATCGATGGCCGACAGCGAACGCGTGTGATCCTTGACATCGCAAGGCACGATGTATTTGATCTTCTCCGGCGTACACGGGATATACGGCGTGCCGACACGGTCATCAGCCTTGACGATCGGGATTGGCAGGCGGTTTGGCGGATCCAGCGGGATGTAGACATCATGCATGCCTTCGAGCTCGAGCGGCTGGGAAACATTGACTTCTACGATAACCGTATCTGCCGACTGCACATACGAAGCAGCATTGCCGAGCGAAGTCGTCGGAATGATGTTGCCTTCTTCCGTGATTGCGCAAGCCTCAACGATGGCTACATCGATCTTGCCGAGGTAGCCGCAACGGCTCAGCTGTGCGGATTCAGAAAGATGAAGATCAAGATAATCAACCGAACCATCATTGATCTCGCTGCGGAGCACTTTATCGGTCTGATATGGCAAACGCTTCTTGATGCCATGGACCGAAGCCAGGACATCATCAAGTTCCGGCCCCGTCGATGCACCTGTCCACAAATTAATCGTAAACGGCTCTTTCTTCATGCGCTCTGCCAGAGCAACCGGCACAGCTTTCGGATAAGCAGAAGCCGTGAATCCGCTTGTCGCAACATTCATGCCAGGTTTGATGAACGCGGCGGCTTCTTCGGCTGTCACGATCTTCTCCTGGAGCGATTTGTTACGCACGCGATCGAGAATATCAATCATCGGAAAACCTCCCCCATCGATATCAGGATTCCCCTTCAAAAAAACGGTAAAAAGCATGGATACGATACAGCAACGCTCTGCACCCTGGTCATTCCACAAACACGAGTTTGAGAAAATTATAACGCAAGGTTATCATAACAATAGTCTATAATCATAGATTATTGTATTGTTATGTATCAATTATGCCTATGCCTAAGAATACCACGAAAAAGACGTGCCGTCAATACAGTCCGATTGATGGCACGTCCATAACTACGTGACGATATTCACTTTCTCGTGATGTGGTAAGAAAGGCTGCTGAGCCCGATGGACAGATCCTCATTGACAATATGCATCGTATCGGGGACCTTCATCTTGATGGGAGCAAAATTCCAGATGCCCTTGACGCCGGCATCGACCAGCTGGTCGGCCACGCCCTGCGCAAAAGCCGCTGGAACGGCGATGATGCCGATCTGGATATTGCGTTCCTTGACCACTGCTTTCAGATGCTTGATGTCATCCACTTTGACATGGTTGACAATCGTGCCGATGACATTCGGGTCCTGATCAAAAAGAGCCACAAGATTGAAGCCGAGTGTCACGAAATTCTGGTAGTTGGCCAGAGCCGCACCGAGGTGGCCAAGGCCAACGATGGCGATGTTCCAATGGTTGTTGAGTCCCAGGATCTCCCTACGTTGCGCTTGAGTTCGTTGACGTAGTAGCCGACTCCCTTTTTGCCAAACTGGCCGAAGGATGCAAGATCCTTGCGGATCTGCTCCGGGGTGATGCCGAGACGTCGCCCGAGTTCCTCGGAAGAAATGATATCCCGCCCCTCATCCTGGACGAGCCGCAGGGTACGGAAATATAACGGCAAGCGGTCAATTGTCGCTTTTGATATGCTTGTCTGTTCCTTCATGCGAATCTGCCTCCTGTTTGTCTTGATCATGGCTTGCTTGCTGCTTTAAAGGCAGGTCTGCATCGTTATCATTATCGGCATCAGCCTGCGGAGCAAGTTTTTTCCCTGCTTCGCCGGCTTTTGCCTCTTTGTCTGCAGGCTCTGCATCTGCAGGTACTGCAGTTCCGTCATCCATGTCCTGCACCTGCGCAGGAGCAGCTTTGACCGGAGTCTCTGTATTTTCCCCGGGGGAAGCGGCAGGCTCTTCCGCCGCTTCCTCCTCGGACGCCTCTTCCGCCTCGTTTTTTCTGGCAGGCTCCCCCGCCGGTTCTTCCCCTGCCGTCATCTCCGGCGCAGGAGAATGGTTCGGCAGAGCCGTTGCTTCCTTGACGAGTTCAGCGATATCATCGGCGGAAAGAGTCATGCTGCCCGGATGCTCTGTCTCCTCCACCTGCCCTGGCTGTTTTTTCGGTGTTTTTTCCGTGACTTCCGGAGTTCCTGGCACAGGTACCTCTGTTTTTTCGGCAGAGGGCGTAGTTTTTTCTGTATTTTCCTCTTTTTCCGCCATAGATTTTTCCCCGGTATCCTTCTGCTGCCAGAGGACGGACACCTTGGAAACCACGGCACGCATCGTCTCCCGCGGCAAATGGAAACAGCAGCTGCTGCCGGCTGGATCCGGCTGACTCAGGAAAGACAACGCTCCTATGAATGCCGCCATCATCCAGAGGACCATCGACGACGGGATATTGAAGAGCAGGTCATCGGTCAGGCCATTGAGTGCCACCGACAAGACAGCCAGTCCCAAGCCAAGGGACAAACCGCGCAGCAAACGCTGTTCCTCTGTTTTCTCCGCTCCGGCAAAAGGCAAGTGCAGAGCCAGGAACATCGTGCCGAAAAAGAACCAGAAAAACGCCACTGCTCCCGGGATGCCGATCTCTGCCATGTAGTTCAGATAGATATTGTGGGCATGGACAATGAGAACGTCTGCCCCCTGCAGGTAAAAATCGTATTCCGGATAAACCAGCCAATACGCGCCCCAGCCGATGCCCAGGAACGGGTGGTCCTGTATCATCGCCACCGTGCTTTCCCAGAATGCCAGACGCATCTCCGTCGAAGTATCCACTTTCGTGAAGACCGAGGTCAGCCGCTCATAGAGGACGGGATCCACGGCAAGCAGGAGCGCCCCCACGATCAGGCAGGCAAGCAGCACGCGACGGTCCTTCAGCGCCCCGTAGCCAGCCAGGATGACCGCGATCACCAGGCAGGCACCACGCGCATACGTCATGGCCAGGCAGGCCGCAGCCGCCAGCATGAAAGCGCCGAACATCATGCGTTTCCGGCGCGTACCGGCATGCATGAACAGGCCGAAAGCCAGGCAGATGACGATATCAAGATACCCAGCAAGGATATTGGGGTTCTCCCAGGTCGAGAATACGCGCTTGCGCAGTTCCGGGAAGGCATCGCCATCGACCCATTTCATCGAGCTGATATCGATGCCGAACAGGAACTGATAATATCCATAAAGGATGACCAGGACGGCAGAGACACCTGCCACGCGCAAGATGGTCTTCATCTGCTGCGCCTGACGGACATTCTGCCCGACCAGGAGATAGGTCAGTACATAGACCCCGACAAGATTGTAATAATTGTAGAAACTGAAGGCCCGATTGGGCGAAGCCAGCACCGAGAGCGCGCTGATGACCACAAAGAGTATCGCCGGCACATCAAAGGGCAGGTGACGGAAAGAGAACGACTCATCTTTCCAGAGACGAAGCCCCGTGGCAAGGCTCGCAACCAGAAGGGCAAATGTCGCTGCCCCCGGTGAGAGCGGCAGCAGGAAAACCTCGGCCAGCAGGCCGTACCAGGCAATGACCCTCAGACGCGTCGGCGGCGTTCCTGCAGGATGGCACGGCGTTTCTGACGGATGTGTGCAGATGTCTGATTCTCCTCCATGACCTCATTCCTTTCGTGCGAGCAGCATCTGGCGCACCCCGCCGACCAGGTACAGAGACCCGGCAATGACGAGGAGGCGCTCCTTATTCGCGAGTTCCAACGCACGCCGCAGAGCCTCGCGATTGTCCGCAAAGGCCTCGACATGCTGGACATAAGGCGCCACGCGACGCAGCAAATCGTCCGCCGTATCGGCGCGCTCAGACTGCGGCATGGTTACCACGACCGTATCCGTGGGACGCAGCAGGATATCGAGCATCGCATCAATGTCCTTGTCTTTGAGGATGCCAAGCAGCAGGACACGCGGCTCGGCTGGGAAAATATCATCCAAGCTGTCGCGCAGCACGCGCATGCCTGCCGGATTGTGCGCGCCATCGATGAGGACCTTCTGTCCGGCAAGCTCGATGAGTTCAAAACGGGCCGGCCAGCTCACCAGCCGCAGGGCCTCGCGCACGCATGTCATGGTGATGCGTTCATCGATGTTGTGCAGCAGCATGCTGGTCATGACCGCCAACGAGCTGTTCTCCACCTGATGACGTCCCAGCAGATGGAGCTCATACGGCTCTTTGACGACGCCAGGAGTTCTGAGGTGAATTCGAGAGTCTGGGTGCGTCCATCGCAGGAAAGGAAACGCGAAGCAAAATCCTCACCAGCCACAAAGATATCCGCATTCTTCTCCTCCGCGCGCTTGCGGATGATGGCAAGCGGTTCATCGGCAGCGGCCGTGACCACGGGCACACCTTCTTTGATGATGCCCGCCTTATTCTCCGCAATGCTGCTTATCGTACCGCCGAGCTTGTCGGCATGCTCGAACGTGACATTCGTGATGACCGACACCTCCGGCGTAATGACATTCGTCGAATCGAGCGTACCACCGAGTCCTACCTCAATGACCGCGTATTCGACTGGCACTTGGCAAAATAGTAAAAACCCAGTGCCGTCAGGACCTCGAACTGCGTCGGGCATTCATCGCCCTCCGCCACCATCTGCTCCGCCTTTTCGCGGATGAGCGCGATCCCATCCGCAAACTCCTGCTCACTGATGGCCTGCCCATCGACCCGGATGCGTTCCGTATACGAAACGAGATGCGGCGAGCTGTAGAAGCCGTATGGATGCCGCTGCGGCGCAGGATCCCTTCAAGCATGGCAGAGACAGAGCCTTTGCCATTCGTCCCCGTCACATGGATGGTACGGTAACGGTCCTGCGGTTCACCGAGGAGTTCCAAAAGCCTGGTAATGCGGCTGAGTCCGAGCCGGATGCCAAAAATCTTCAGCCCTTCCAGATAGGAAATGGCTTCCTGATAATTCATATCACGTCGCTCCGTTTCTCAAAGCTTGGCGAGGTCCTGGATGCGGCCCTCCACCGCCTGTTTCTTCTCCTCATAACCTGCAAGCTTCTCGCGCTCCTTGCGACGACAGCCTCCGGAGCTTTCTTGAGGAAGCCCTCATTGCTGAGCTTGCCGGAAAGGCGCCCTATCTCCTTCTCGAGCTTGTCGAGTTCCTTCTGCAGGCGGGCCGTCTCCTTCTCAACATCGATGAGACCCTTGAGCGGCAGATAGATCTCGACACCGCCGACGACGCCAGCCATGGCGTTCTCCGGCTTCTCGGCATCATCTGCAAGCAGCGTGACCGGTTCAGCAGCAGCCAAGGCCTTGAGATAGCCCTCGTTCTCCGCGAAGACCGGACGCAGGCTGCTCTCCGTGAAGTGGAGCATGACCTCGCTCTTGTGTCCCGGAGCTGCACCGACCTCGGCGCGCAGGTTGCGGACCGTCTTGATGGTCTCCATGATGGCCGTCATATGAGCCTCAGCAGCCTCATTGACCAGTTTGCCGTTATCCGTCGGCCAATCAGCGATCATGATGCTCTTGAATTTCTCATCATGCGGCACCTTCTGCCAGATTTCCTCCGTGAGGAACGGCATGAACGGAGCAGCAGGCGCAGCGTATGCTCGAGGACATACGAGAGGACATAGAGTGCCGTATTCTTGGCGCGCTCGTTCTCCTTGTCGTAGAGGCGTGCTTCGTGAGTTCGATATACCAGTCACAGAACTCATTCCAGATGACTCGTAGATCATGCGGCCTGCCTCGCCGAGTTCGAAGTTATCGAGGCTCTTCGTCACGCCTTCCGCCGTCTTGGCATAGCGCGAAAGGATCCATTTATCCGCCAGCGTGAAGTCGCTCTCCTCCGGCTTGAAGTCACGATCGAAGCCCTCGAGGTTCATGAGCATGTAGCGCGACGCATTCCAGATCTTGTTGGCAAAGTTGCGCGCACTCTCGACACGCTCCCAATAGAAACGCATATCGTTGCCCGGCGTATTGCCCGTGATAAGCATGAAGCGCAGCGTGTCAGCGCCGTACTTCTCGACGACCTCTACCGGGTCAATGCCGTTGCCGAGCGACTTGCTCATCTTGCGGCCCTGGCTGTCGCGCACGAGACCATGGATGAAGACATGATGGAACGGGATGTCCTTGCCAAACTCCATGCCCATCATGACCATGCGCGCCACCCAGAAGAAGATGATATCGTAGCCCGTGACGAGCGTTGCCGTCGGTAGAACTGCTCGAGTTCCGGCGTCTTGTCCGGCCAGCCGAACGTCTCAAACGGCCAGAGTCCCGAGCTGAACCACGTATCGAGTACGTCCTCATCCTGGTGGATATGATGGCTTCCGCAGTGCGGGCATTCCGTGAGATCCGTGCGCGAGACGCTCGTCTCGCCGCAGTCATCGCAGTACCAGGCCGGGATGCGATGACCCCACCAGAGCTGACGCGAAATGCACCAGTCGCGGATATTCTCGAGCCAATTGATGTAGATTTTCGTGAAGCGCTCCGGCACGAACTGGATGCGGCCATCCTGGACAGCTTCGATGGCGGGCTTTGCGAGGCTCTCCATCTTGACGAACCACTGCTTCGAGACGAGTGGCTCGATCGTCGAATGGCAGCGCGAGCAATGGCCGACAGAGTGCTCATGCTCCTCGACCGAGACGAGTACGCCCGTCTCCTCGAGTTCCTTGACGAGTGCCTTGCGGCACTCATAGCGATCCATGCCCGCATACTTGCCAGCACCCTCGAGCATCTTGCCCGTGTTGCCGATGACCTTGATCTCCTCAAGATGATGGCGCTGGCCCATCTCGAAGTCATTCGGGTCATGAGCCGGCGTGACCTTGACAGCACCCGTGCCGAACTCCTTATCGACGTACTCGTCGGCAAACAGCGGGATGCGGCGGCCAACGACCGGCAAGATCAGTGTCTTGCCGACGAGATCCTTGTAGCGTTCATCATCGGGATGGACGGCAACGCCCGTATCGCCGAACATCGTCTCAGGGCGTGTCGTCGCGATCTCGACGTACTTGCCCGGCTCGCCCTCAACTTCATAACGCAAATGCCAGAGATGGCCCTGCTCCGTCTCATGCTCAACCTCGATATCCGAGATGGCCGTATTGCACGACGGGCACCAGTTCGTGATGCGCGTGCCTGATAGATCAGGCCTTTCTCGTAAAGGCTGACAAATACTTCACGGACGGCACGGCTGCAGCCCTCGTCCATCGTGAAGCGCTCACGGTCCCAATCGAGCGAGGAGCCGAGCGAACGCAGCTGGAACATGATGCGGCTGCCGAACTTCTCCTTCCAGTCCCAGACGCGCTCGAGGAACTTCTCGCGTCCGAGTTCGTAGCGGTTCGTACCCTCTTCGCGCAGAGCCCCCTCGACCCTTCGCCTGCGTCGCAATGCCCGCGTGATCGCAGCCCGGGATCCAGACCGTATTGTAGCCCTGCATGCGGTGGTAGCGGATCAGGATATCCTGCAGCGTATTGTCGAGCGCATGCCCCATGTGCAGCTGGCCCGTGACGTTTGGCGGCGGGATGACCATGCTGTACGGCTTCTTGCTCTTATCGACCTCTGCATGGAAGAACTTGTTCTTCTCCCAGAACTCATACCATTTCTTCTCAAACGACTGCGGGTCATAAACCTTCGGGATGTTGTTCCCGAACTCTTCTTTCTCTGGCATACGAATCCTCCTCAAAAAATAAAGCGCTTCCGTCCAAAAGGACGAAAGCGCCTGCCTTCGTGGTACCACCAATCTTCTCACGCAGACCATGCCGCGTGACTCTCGCGTTAACGCCGCCCACGTCCCCGCCTAAGCAAAAGCCTCAGCGAAGCGACTCCGAAGCGACCTTCCGCACCCACCTGAAAGGACTCGCACCAACCGCCCTCTCTCTGCATCAGGAACAATGCGTACTCTTCTTCCTCATCGTCTTTATCTCATATGGGATTCATCTTATCACAAGAAGGCCCAAAATGCAACCGGAAGCTAGGTCAGTCAAGTTCTTCCTGCCGCTACGATAAATCTGTAAATATCTATTTTATACTATACAAATTTACACTTTGAATGTCTTCACAAACATCCTTCCTGTTTCATTGCGTCCGATTTTGCCCTGCCGAAGCAGGCAGCTACTTTCGT
>ENA-OQBJ01001068-OQBJ01001068.1-human-gut-metagenome-genome-assembly--contig:-NODE-1068-length-11852-cov-2.188827_pt1 | contig 11852 bp, 11 predicted proteins | sample MGYA00242743_ERZ504545 | MGnify/ENA primary metagenome ERZ504545 (study PRJEB26092, sample SAMD00036252) | human gut metagenome | host: Homo sapiens | study: EMG produced TPA metagenomics assembly of...
CTGCGGCGTGCGATCTCAAGAGCCCCTTCGTCCTCAATGGGGATCTCAAGGATCTCAGCTGCACGCTTGATGATATGCACGAGCGATTCGGGCGTGTAGTACTCGAGCCGTGAGATGACGCCGAAGCGGTCGCGCAAAGGTGCCGCCAGCGCACCGGCCTTCGTCGTCGCGCCGATCAGCGTGAACGGCGCAATGTCAAGCCGGATGGAGCGCGCACTCGGCCCCTTGCCGATGATGATATCCAGCGCAAAATCTTCCATCGCCGAATAGAGTACTTCCTCGACGCTGTGCGACAGGCGATGGATCTCATCGATGAAGAGGACATCGTGTTCCTGCAGATTGGTGAGCAACGCCGCCAGATCGCCGCTGCGCTCGATGGCAGGGCCTGAGGTCTGGCGGAAGTTGACGCCGAGTTCATTGGCGATGATGCCCGCAAGCGTCGTCTTGCCCAGGCCCGGCGGACCGTACAGCAGGACGTGATCGAGTGCCTCGCCGCGCGACAAGGCCGCCTGAATGAAAATCGAAAGATTCGCCTTGACCTTTTCCTGGCCAATGTATTCGATGAGCTTGCGTGGACGCAGGCTGTACTGCCAGTCATCCGCCCGCTGCTCATCCATCGCGACGATGCGGTCCTCGTCGTCATAGGAATCAAAACCGTCCAAGCCGGCACCTCCTTCTGTGAATCCTGGAATTGTATTTCATCATGGAACGCATCACATATGGCTCAATGCCTTGAGCGAGGCCTTGATGATAGCCTCGGTCGTCTTGTATTTCGCCGTCTTGCGGATGACGGGCGCAAGCTCCGCCTGCGTGTAACCGAGCGCCTTGAGTGCCTCTGTGGCCTCCGCCACAGCATCATCGCCGGCTGGGACATCGGTTTCGAGCGTCAGGATTTCTTCCTCACCGCCTGCCAAGGCCACTTTATCCTTGAGTTCAAGGATCAGGCGCTCAGCCGATTTCTTGCCGATGCCCGGCAGTTTCGTCAGGACACTCGTCTGCTTGTTCTGGATGGCCCGGCAGAGCCCCTCCACAGTGATGGACGAGAGTATGCCCAGCGCGACTTTCGGCCCGATGCCGGAAACACCGATGAGCTGCAGGAAAAGATCATACTCCTCCTGCGCCGCAAACCCGTAGAGTACGATGGCATCCTCGCGCACGCTCGTGTAGGTGAAAAGCCTGGCCTCTTCATGCAGGCGCAGCTTCTGGCGCGTGGAATTCGCGATGAATACGCGATAGCCCACGCCGTGTACATCGAGCAGGCAGTAATCCGTATAGAGATAGAGAATGGTCCCGCGCAGATAACCGATCATAATTGATTCCTCCAGGTGATGCTGTTGAGACAGTGCGTCGTGCAGATGGCGATGGCCAGTGCATCGGCCGTATCGTCAGGCTTTGGCGGTTTCGGCAGGTTGAGGATCTTCGTGACCATGTAGATCACCTGCTGCTTGTCCGCCTTGCCGTAGCCCGTGACATCCTGCTTGATCTGCATCGGCGTGCGCTCGACGAGCCGCAGATTGTTCTTGGCGGCCGTCAGCAGCACGATGCCCCTGGCCTGCCCGACGGGGATGGCTGTCGTGACATTGCGATTGAAAAAGAGTTTCTCCACCCCCATGACATCCGGCTGGTATTTCTTGATGAGTGCATCGAGTTCATCGTAAATCTTCATCAAGCGGTCCTCCATCTTCATTTCCGGCGAGGTGAAGATGGAACCGTAAGCCCGCGGGATCAGGCGGCTGCGACCGATTCCACGAAACCGAAGCGCAGATGGCCGTGCCGGGGTCAATTCCTAATGCTAACATAAAAGATGATCCTGCTGTTCCTTTCCCGGCCTCTGGCGCAATGCATGCGCGGCCGTCTCGTCATCCTGCCGTCACGAAAGCAAGCCCCTACAAATCGAATGGTCGAATCGTAGGGGCTTGCTCATCGTCCGGCCGAGAGCTTGCTAGAAAATCCGGAAATCCTAGCGATCACTCTTCGTCGTCGGACTCGTAATTGCTGTAAACGTTCTGAACGTCGTCATTCTCTTCCAGGGCATCGATGAGATTCTGCATCTTCTCAGCATCTTTGCCGGCCAGATGGACCATCGTGTCAGGCACCATCGTAACTTCAGCCGAAGCCATCTCGATGCCCTTCTCGCCGAGAGCCTGCTCGATGGATCGAAGGATTCCGGCTCGCCCGTGATCTCGAAGACTTCGTCTTCCGACTTCATATCCTCAGCCCCGGCTTCGAGTACGATTTCCATCAGTGCATCTTCGTCGTCAAATGCTTCTTTCTCGACGATGAACACAGCCTTCTTCTTGAACATCCATGCCACGCAGCCATCCTGTCCAAGGTTGCCGCCGAATTTCGAGAAAAGGTGGCGGACATCTGCAGCCGTGCGGTTGCGGTTATCCGTGAGGATATCGAGCATGACGGCCGTGCCGCCTGGGCCATAGCCTTCATACATGATCTCTTCGTAATTGCCGCCTTCGGTATTGCCAAGGCCCTTCTCGATAGCACGCTTGATGTTGTCCTTCGGGATGTTATTGGATTTCGCTTTGGAAAGGGCCAGCTTCAGGCGCATGTTGCCCGTCGGGTCGGCACCGCCCATGCGGACGGCAATCGTGATCTCACGGCCGATCTTCGTCGTGATCTTGCCACGGATCGCGTCGTTTGCACCTTTTTTGCGCTTTATATTCGCCCATTTAGAATGTCCTGACATAAAAGAACACCGCTCCTTCAATCAAAATTGCATGATACATGCGATAACTTATTCATTGTAGCACAAATCCCCGCTTCTCACAATACAGTTCTGCGGACAGCGGGAGACTTGCGGCTGCTCCTGGTCATTTCACGAGCTTGAAGTATTTCTTCTTGCCCTTCTTGACGATGGCAGCACCATCCGTGAAGTCGCTGTCCTTTAGGATGTAGTCGACATCCTTGACTTTCTCATCGCCCAGGGACAGGCCATTCTGCTGGATCAGGCGGCGTCCTTCACTCTTTGAAGCAAAGACCTTGCCGGCCGTGAGGACATCAAGCAGCTTCTTGCCGGCTTCTGCGGGATTGTCGGCATATCGTCCGTATTGCCCGCACCGCCGAACAGGGCTTCAGCTGCCTTCTGCGCCTTCTGCGCTTCTTCCTCGCCATGGACGATTTTCGTGACTTCATAGGCAAGGATGCTCTTGGCTTCGTTGATGGCCGCATCCTTGAGGCTGCCGAGACGGTGTACCTCCTCCATCGGCAGGAACGTCAGGAGGGACAGGCACTTCTCGACGTCGGCATCGTCGACATTGCGCCAGTACTGGTAGAATTCGTACGGCGAGGTCTTCTCGGCGTCGAGCCAGAGCGCGCCGCCTGCAGTCTTGCCCATCTTCTTGCCGTCGCTCTTCGTCAAAAGCTTGTTCGTCAGGCCGTAGACTGCCGTATTGTTCTTGCGGCGGTTGAGTTCACGCCGGCGATGATGTTCGACCACTGGTCGTCGCCGCCCATCTCGAGCTTGCAGCCGTAACGGCGGTTGAGTTCGAGGAAGTCATAGGCCTGCATGACCATGTAGTTGAATTCGAGGAAGGTCAGGCCCTTTTCCCAGCGCTGCTTGTAGCATTCCGCCGCGAGCATGCGGTTGACCGTGAAGCAGGCACCGACATCGCGCAGGAGGTCGATGTAGTTGAGCTTCCTGAGCCAGTCGCCGTTGTTGACCATGATGGCCTTGCATCGGAAAAATCAATGAAACGGGCAATCTGCTTCTTGAAGCATTCACAGTTGTGTTCGATGTCTTCATCCGTCAGCATCTTGCGCATGTCCGTGCGTCCCGAAGGATCTCCGACCGTACCCGTACCGCCGCCAACGAGGCAGATGGGACGATGGCCGGCACGCTGCATGTGAGCCATGGCCATCAGGGCGATGAAATGACCGGCATGCAGCTGTCCGCCGTCGGATCGAAGCCGATGTAGAAGGTCACGCGCTCTTTGTCAAAGAGTTCGCGCAGCTCGCTTCATTCGTACACTGGGCGATGAAGCCTCTTTCTTTCAGGGTATCAAATACGTTTGCCAACAATCTCTCTCCTTTATATCAGGCAGCAGGCTGCCTGGTCTAGCTTGTCATAACCGGATGACCCGGAAGGAAAATCCATCAAAGCTTGCCTTTCGAGACGCTGCTGCCGGGTTCCGGTGCGGCAGTGGCTGGAGCAGGAGTTCCGCCACCAGCTGACGGTGCCTGCCCGGCAGGCAGGCTGGCAGGCTGCTGGCCATTGCCATTGGGCTTTTTCTCGCCTTCCTTGCCCTTTTCCGGTGCCTTGTTCTCCGTTTTGGCAGAAGACGATCCCTTCTTCGAGACAGCCGTACTCTTATCATCCTCGAGCGTGCCGATGGCATCACTCCGGGAAGACGAGGAGCCATCGAAGTCCTTGGCCGGCATGCCTTTGAGGGCATCGGTCATGAAGGACTTCCAGATGCTCGCCGGCAGCATGCCGCCCGTCATCATGCCCATCGACGTGTTGTCATCGTTGCCGATCCAGACACCCGTGACGAGATCCGGGGTGTAGCCGACGAACCATGCATCATGGTAATCACTCGTCGTACCCGTCTTGCCGGCGGCAGGACGGCCGATGTTCGCGCCGCGACCCGTACCGGACTTGATGACATCCTGGAGCATGCTCGTGAGTTCTGCGGCGCTTTCCTCACTGATGACTTCATGCTGCTGCGGCGCAGCTTCCTCGATGACTTTGCCGTTGCGGTCGAGGACCTTGACGATGACGACCGGATCAACGTGGACGCCCTTATTGGCAAAGGTGCAGTACGCGCTCGTGAGTTCCAGCGGCGTTACCCCCTTCGTCAGGCCGCCCAGCGAAGCTGCCAGGTTCTTGTCATTCTGCGGGCCATCCGTGACGAGTGTCGTGATGCCCATCTCCTGGGCGTAATAGAGGACCTTCTCGATGCCGAGCTTCTGGGCAATCTTGACCGTCGGCACATTCATCGAATGAGTGGCCACCTGGCGCAGCGTCACGCTGCCGCTGAAGGTGCGTTCATAGTTCTGCGGTTCCCAGTCGCCGATCCGGATGGGACTGTCATTGATGACGGTCGACGGCGTGAACTTGTTTTCAAGAGCCGCCGCAAACACGAACGGCTTGAAGGAAGAACCCGGCTGGCGTTCCGCCATCGTGGCGCGGTTGAACTGATCCGTGCCGCGGCCGCCGACCATCGCCTTGACATAACCGGAATGCGGGTCAATGGCCACGAGTGCGCCCTGCGGCTGCTGGACACCGTTGCCGTCCTTCTTGCCGTTCGGCAGTTTCTTCATGGCACTCTCCGCGGCGCGCTGCATGTCCATATCGATGGTCGTATAGACCTTGAGACCTTCCTTGTAGACCTTATCGGCACCGTATTTATCGATGAGTCTCTGAGTCACGTAATCGATGAAGTACGAGGCTTCATGATCGTCTTTCTTCTGGCTGGGCTGTACGAGATCGAGTTTCTCTTTCTTCGTCTTTTCCGCCGTAGCCGTATCGATGTAGCCGTACTTGGCCATCTGGTCGAGTACCGTTGCCTTGCGGTCCTGTGCAGCCTGCAGGTTGTTGAGCGGCGAATAATAATTCGGGCTCTTCGGGATGCCGGCCAGCATCGCACATTCATTGAGCGTCAAGTCCTCGACATCCTTGCCGAAGTACGTGCGGGCTGCTGCCTGGACGCCGTAAGCTCCCTGCCCAAAGTAAATCTGGTTCAGGTAGAGTTCCAGGATCTCCTGCTTCGTATACTGGCGTTCGAGGCGCAGGGCCAGGAAGAGTTCCTGGATCTTGCGCTTGAGCGTGCGATCCTGCGTCAGGTATGCATTCTTGGCCAGCTGCTGCGTGATCGTAGAGCCGCCTTCCGAGACGGTACGGCCGCGCAGATTGGCCCAGATGGCACGCGCGATGCCGCGCGGATCCACGCCGATATGGTCGTAGAAACGGTTATCCTCAACGGCCACGAACGCATCCTGCAGATTCTGCGGGACCTGGCTGAGCTTGACGGGCATGCGGTCTTCTTCCGCATGGATCGTCGCGATCTCATTGCCGTCGATATCGTAGACCTGGGAGGAAGCCGGCGGACGGATATCATCCGCCAGATCTGACTTCGTATTCATGCTGGCAGTAAGAAATCCGCAGCCAACGCCGATCAGCATGACCAACAGAACGATGCCGATACCCATGAGGGTTTTATGTGCGGTCGAAGGGCCGCCAGTCTTCGTATTTCGTCTGTGATGGTTTTTCGGGGAACGATTTTCCATAGAACAGGATGCCTCCTTAAAACATGTACGCTTTCCATTTTACCACACATTCACGGAAAAGCCCATGTTTTCCAGTGGGAAATTCAGCAGACGCGGCGTGTCCGCCGCCCGTCGCCAAGAATCTCTGCGGTCTTGCCGTTCACTTGAGATTGACAACGGTCGCTCCCGTGCCGCCTTCGTTGATATCGGCGAACTGGAAGCTCACGACGCTCGGATGATGCTTGAGATAATCCTGTATGCCCTTGCGCAATGCACCAGTCCCCTTGCCGTGGATGACAAGGACCTGGGAAAGCCCGGCCATTTCGGCATCATCGAGGAATTTGCCCACGACCATCTCAGCCTCATCGACCATGAGTCCGCGAATATCGATCTCACGGCCGACGCCTGTACCTTCTGGAGGAAAGCACGCGTCTGGCGGTTGCGGGAGGATGCGGGGGCAGCAGGTTTCTCCTGCGGTGCATGGCTCAGGAAACGGCAGGCCGATGCCTTGACTTTCGTATGCAGGCTGCCGATCTGCACGAGGAGTTCCCGGCCATCGACGGCAAGCACCGTCCCTTTCTGGTCGAGCTTCTTGACGTAGACGCTGTCCCCCGGCCGGATCGTCTTGATATTCACGGCCTGGCCGACGCCTTTCTGCGTCATGATGCCCGGACGCGCCTTCTCAAACGCTTCGTTGAGCTTGGCACGGGCATCCTGGATGGCCTGCTGGCGGCGCTTGATGCCCTGGTCGTCAAACTGTTCCTTGAGTTCCTTGATGATGGCCTCGGATTCGCGGCGCGTACGGCGCACCATGGCGGCGCTCTGTTCGCGGGCCTTGCGGATCATATCGCCCTTGCGTTTCGCGAGTTCATCCTTCATGCTCGCGACCTTTTGCTCCAGCTGTGTCACGCGCTGCTGGCGTTCCAGGATATCGGCATTGCGCTGCTCGTACATCATCTTCTCATTCTCGAGTTCATTGATGACATGCTCGAACTGTGCATGATCCGCCTTGACGAGCTGCTGCGCCCGCAGGATGAGTGCCTCGGAAAGCCCGAGACGGCGGCTGATGGCAAACGCGTTGCTCGCGCCCGGCATGCCGATGAGCAGGCGGTACGTCGGCCGCAAAGTCTTGACATCAAACTCGACGCAGGCATTCTCGATGCCATCGCGGGAATAGGCAAAGGTCTTGAGTTCGGAATAATGCGTCGTGGCGACCGTCGTCACGCGCAGCTGCAGCAGTTTCTCGAGGATGGCCATGGCAAGCGCCGCCCCTTCCTCCGGATCCGTGCCGGCGCCGAGCTCATCGAGCAGGACGAGATCATCGGCTTCTACTTTTTCGAGGATGCGCACGATATGCGTCATGTGTGCCGAGAAGGTCGACAGATTCTGCTCGATGCTCTGCTCATCGCCGATATCGGCATAGATATTCGGGTAGACCGCGATGACGGGATCCGGCGCCGTCGGCAGATAGCAGCCCGACTGGGCCAGCAGCACCATGAGGCCGAAGGTCTTCATGCTGACCGTCTTGCCGCCGGTGTTCGGACCCGTGATCAGGAGCATCCGGTACCCCTCGCCGATGCGGATGTCAATCGGCACGACCTTCGCTTTCGCGATGAACGGATGGCGCGCCTGACGGAGGTCCGTACGTCCCTCGCGGTTGAGTTCCGGGCGCTGGGCATCCATGGCCTTGGCCAGCCTGGCTTTGGCAAAGGCAAAGTCCAGATCGCCGAGGATGCGGCAATTCTCGGCCAGGATCTCGCCGTTCTTGTTGATTTCCGAGGAAAGATGACGCAAGATGCGCTGGATTTCCTGCTGCTCAGCCAGCGTCAGCTGCTTGACATCATTGTTGAGTTCAACGATGGCCATCGGCTCGATGAAAAGCGTCGCGCCCGTTGCCGACTGGTCATGCACGATGCCGGGGAAACGCGAACGGTATTCCTGCTTGACCGGGATGACATAGCGTTCGTCACGCACGGTGACAATGGCATCCTGGAAGTATTTCTGATACTCCGCTGCATGGAGGATGCTGCCGATGCGCTCCTTGATCTTGCCCTGCGCGCCTTTGAGTTCGCGGCGGATGCGGCGCAGTTCGACACTGGCATCCTCGCGGATGGCGCCGTGTTCATCCACGGTATTTTCAAGCAGCCGTTCGAGCTGGCCGAGGATCTCGATATTCCTCGCCCATTCTTTCAGCGTCGGCGCTTCCACCTCGCTGTCGCGGAAAAACCGCTTGAGGTTGCGCATGGCATAGAGCGTACTCATGATGTTCATGATGTCATCGAGATCGAGTACCGCTCCCATCTTCACCTTCTTGAGGAAGGGCCGGATATCGAAGATGCCGCCAAACGGCGGAGCAGCCGTCTCGAGAATCGTCACGGCTTCCGCCGTCTCCTGCATCCACTCGGCCACTTCATCGAAATCGCTGCTCGGCAGCATATCCTGCGCACGTTCTTTGCCGATGAGCGAGGAAGTGCATTCCGCCAGCATCTCCCGGACCCGGCTGTATTCCATGATTTTATACGTTTCTTGTTCCATTGTTCTTTCTGTTACCTCACTTGACAGGTCTTAAAGGACACCGCGGAAGTAATGGCCACGGGTGATGTCCGTCCCCTCCTGCTCCTTGAGCCAGGCCTCCTGTGCTTCGTCGGGCTCCTGCGGCATGCCCATGGCTCGGCGATACGCTGCCGTGAGGCGGCGGATTTCATCCGGCTCCAGGCTTTTGCTTCGATGCGCAGAGTCCGGATACCGCCCGGGATGAATTTCATCGCATGCGGCAGCATCGAAAGCACCTTGCTGTTGAGTACATGCATGTGGCAGAACTGATCGGTCACGAGCGGGAAGCACGCATCCTTGCGGTCTTTCAGGGCGTACCGGTGCTTCGTGCAGGGCTGGCTGCAGGGGCCTTTATCCAGGCCGCCGAGGAAACTGCCCATGACGCAGTACTCCGAGATCATGAGTTCAAGGCGTCCATGCACGATGCAGCTTAAAGGCAGCGGGGAATCCTTGGCAAGCTCCAGGATCTGCCCGCGGTTGAGTTCCGGGGAAAGCGTCGCTTCCGCCACACCGTATTCCTTGAGGAAGGCCAGCGTCTGATGATTGTACGAGATCAGAGAATAATCGGCATGGATGGGCAGGGTCGTCAGCCGGCGCACCAGGCCGAGTGTGCCGATATTGTGGACGTGGATGGCGGCAGGCGGGAAGTCCTCCCAGTCAGCCAGCAGCCGTTCCACGGCCTTCTGATGTGCTTCCCGCACGATGCGCGGCAGATTGAAATCGATGCGCGCACCGGCATCCTCAGATAGCTGCCAGGCCGCCCGGTATTCTTCCGCCGTGATTGCGTGATGACGGTACGAATCGCCGCCAAAGAGGATGCCATCTGCGCCGCCTGCGAGTGCGGCCTTCACCTGCTCCAGCGTATCGCAGGCAACCATCAGCGTGGCAGTCCTGCCGAGTTCCTGCCGCGGTGTCTCCGGCGCGATACGGCCGGCCGGCACCTGACGGGCCTTTGCCATGTGGATGGCAAGGCGTTTTTCCTCAAGCTCCTCCACGGCGCGACGGCGTGCCTCGTTGATCTCGCTGACAGGATCATGACTTCGCCCACGATCTCACAGGCAAGCGATGCAGGGCAAATACCGAGGTGCCGAGACGAGCGACCTGCTTGCGGACTGTCTCTTCCGAGAGTGGCCGCTTGCGCGCAGCTTCGCCGATGAAATCCGTCCGGCCCGTTCCTGTCACGCCATCGGGATCGCGCAGGGTGATGCAGAGCGGCTCACCGATGGCTGCATGCACGTGGACGGCAACGGGGATGCGCCGCACAGGAGCGCCCGTATCATAGCTGTGCTTGGCCCGTTCCATCAAGGCCGCATCGTAGACCTTGAACACGCGGTCATGATGCGCACGGCGGCAGGAATGGCAAAGACGACCGTATCGCCCGCTTCGCCGCGCTCCAGCCTGCTGCCGTCGACGGCTTGGAGTTCCTGGATGGTCGCCGTCACGCGGCCGCCGACCTTGACCCAGAAATCCACCTGGTCGCCGAGGCCGAGCCTGCCGCTGAGCTTCACCGTGACGAGCCGGCGATCCCAGTCGTAGTCCAGCACGCGCCCGATGAGCAGGCCGCGGTTGTTCGGACGGCGGTCGCTCATCATGGTCTTGCCCGGGCGTCCCAGGAGGTAGGCTGTCGTGAAGTCACGGTTGAAGATCTGCGCGAGATCGTCGCGTTCTTCAGCCGTCACCGCATAGCCCTTGTCGCTGTAATACGAATCGATGGCCTCGCGGTACGTGCGCACGACGGTCGCGACGTATTCCGGCCGTTTCATGCGGCCTTCGATCTTGAGAGAATTCACGCCGGCCGCGAGGAGTTCGGGGATGACGTCAATCGTGCTGAGGTCGCGCGGAGAGAGCAGGTATTTGCCAGCTTCGTCGCCCAGTACATCGTGGCCTTCCTCATCCACCAGCGTATAGGGCAGCCGGCAGGGCTGCGCGCAGCGTCCGCGATTGCCGCTGCGCCCGCCGATCATACTGCTCATGAGGCACTGCCTGAATAGCAGACGCAAAGCGCCCCGTGCATGAACGTCTCGATCTCCACCCCGGCATGCGCGCAGATGTAACGGATATCCTTGAGAGAAAGCTCACGGGCCAGGACCACGCGCGAAAAGCCCAGTTCCTTGAGCGTACGCACGCCTTCCAGGCTATGGACGGACATCTGCGTGCTGGCATGCAGCGGCAGAGCCGGCACGGTTTCTCTAGCCAGTCTGGCCACACCGAGATCTTGCACGAGGATGGCATCGGCTCCCGCTTCGTACAAGAAGCGCAGGTAATCGCGAAGCTCCGGCAGTTCTTCATCATCGACGATCGTATTGACCGTGACATGGATGGCCACATCGCGCAGATGGGCAAAGCGGATGGCCTCGCGCAGGCCCTCACGGTCAAAATTCGCGGCATAGGCGCGAGCACCGAAGACATTGCCGGCCAGATAGACAGCATTGGCTCCATTCTCCACGGCTGCGATCAAGGCTTCCCTGCTGCCGGCCGGTGCTAATAATTCCACCAATTTCATTTCCTCCTATATCAAACCATAAATCCGAAAAACAGCACGGCGCCAGGGCACGTGCTGTCCGTCATTTGTTCTGTTGCTCCGCGGGCTCCTCTAGCGCAGCATCCTGCTGCGGCGGCGCTTCTGCGGCAGAAGGCTCCTGCTGGCGCCTTGCAAGGCTCTCGCGCAACAGTGTCTTCTGTTCTTCATCGAGACTCTCGGCCGCGTCCTCCGTCGTCGGCAGCTGCGGCAGGTCAGCAAGCGACTCGAGGCCAAAGCAGCGCAAAAACGCTTCCGTCGTCCCGTAAAGGATGGGACGGCCGATCACCTGCTTGCGTCCCCGTTCTTCGATGAGGTCGAGTTCCAAAAGCTTTGCCAGCGCTCTCTCGATACGCACGCCGCGCAGCCGCTCGATTTCCGGTTTCGTGATGGGCTGCTTGAAAGCGATGATCGAGAGCGTCTCGAGTGTCGGCGCGGACAGCCGCCGCTCCGTCACCTGGCTGAGGCGTTCGACACGGGATACGTCTCCTGCCGCGTGACGAGCTGATAGCCGCCCGCCACGTGATGAACGGTGAGGCCGCTGCCGCGCGCAAGCAGCTCC
>ENA-OQBJ01001070-OQBJ01001070.1-human-gut-metagenome-genome-assembly--contig:-NODE-1070-length-11832-cov-1.279368_pt1 | contig 11832 bp, 19 predicted proteins | sample MGYA00242743_ERZ504545 | MGnify/ENA primary metagenome ERZ504545 (study PRJEB26092, sample SAMD00036252) | human gut metagenome | host: Homo sapiens | study: EMG produced TPA metagenomics assembly of...
CTTAAAAGCCGCAGGCAGGTGCGCGAATGCATCTGCCTGTTCGGTCATCATATGATTAAATAGCGTCGTGGAAGGTTCTGGAAATAACCTCGTCCTGCTGTGCCTTTGTGAGCTTGTTGAAGTTTACGGCATAGCCGGAAACGCGCACAGTGAGCTGAGGATATTTTCAGGATGAGCCTGAGCGTCCAGAAGAGTCTCTTGGAAAATACATTTACATTTAAGTGATGTCCTCCCTCAGCGGCATATCCGTCTAACAGGATACCAGGTTGTCGATCTGTGCCTCGCTTGCTTTTACCATAGTGATTGTCCTCGCTTTCTTAAAAATAAAGTTTGGTTAAATGCTGCTTAAGCTTCCTCGCTGTCTGCTTCCGTGTCCAGACCCTCAAAAAGGTTTCCGCCCACTTCACAGCCGGCGCAGCCGTTTAATTCTACTTCCAGTCGCCCATGAAGACCTGATCGTCCTTTCCAAGTGCTCCCGGAATAATGGAGAATGTGTTGGAAATACCGTCCTGCGCATCACGGAATGGAAGCTTCGCTACAGATGCCAGGGAAGCAACTGCGCCGTGGCTGTCTCTGTGGTGCATAGGTTGGCGCCTGGTGCAAAGGGCTGTCCGGCCTTTCTTCCGTCAGGAGTAGAGCCGGTATTCTTTCCATAAACTACATTGGAGGTAATGGTTAAAATGGAAGTGGTAGGGATACCGCCTCTGTAGGTGTGATTTCCCTTGATATAGCTCATAAAGGTGTGTACAAGGTCAGAAGCAATCTGATCCACCCGGTCATCATTATTTCCATATTTCGGGAAATCTCCCTCTACAATGTAATCGGTTACAATGCCCTTTTCGTTGCGGACGGTCTTTACCTTTGCATACTTGATGGCAGATAAGGAGTCAGCCACAACGGACAGGCCGGCAATACCGGTTGCAAACCAGCGTGTTACCTTCTTGTCATGAAGAGCCATCTGCAGGCGTTCATAGCAGTAGCGGTCATGGTTGTAGTGGATGATGTTTAAGGCATTTACATAAACGCCTGCCAGCCATTTCATCATATCCTTATACTTGTCCATTACCTCGTCATAATCCAGGTATTCGCTGGTAACGGGGCGGTACTTAGGTCCGATCTGCTTGCCGGAGATCTCGTCTACGCCGCCGTTGATGGCATAGAGCAGACACTTTGCCAGGTTAGCTCTTGCGCCGAAGAACTGCATTTCTTTGCCCACGCGCATACTGGAAACACAGCAGGCGATTGCGTAATCATCACCATGTGTTACACGCATGAGGTCGTCATTTTCATACTGAATGGAGGAAGACTCAATGGAGGTTTTTGCGCAGAAGCGCTTAAATGCCTCAGGCAGCCTTGTGGACCACAGTACGGTCAGATTTGGCTCAGGCGCAGTACCCAGGTTCTTTAAGGTGTGCAGGTAGCGGAAGGACATCTTTGTTACCAGAGGACGTCCGTCCAGGCCGATGCCGCCGATGGACTCAGTTACCCAGGTAGGATCGCCGGAGAACAGTTCATTGTACTCAGGAGTACGGGCGAATTTCACCAGACGCAGCTTCATGATAAAGTGGTCTACAAACTCCTGGATTTCCTGCTCGGTGTACGTTCCTCCTTTAAGTCGCGCTCGGCATAGATATCTAAGAAGGTTGAGGTGCGTCCCAGGGACATAGCTGCGCCGTTCTGCTCCTTTACGGCTGCCAGATAGCCGAAGTACAGCCACTGGATGGCTTCCTTTACATCCTTTGCAGGCTTTGAAATATCAAAGCCGTAGATGCGTCCCAGCTCCTTTAATTCCTCAAGTGCACGGATCTGCTCGGAAAGCTCCTCCCGCTCACGGATTACATCAGAGTACATAATGGTTCTGGTAGAATCCTTTTCCTCTTTCTTCTCTTCGATCAGAGCATCTACACCGTAAAGCGCTACACGGCGGTAATCGCCGATAATGCGTCCACGTCCGTAGGCATCCGGAAGACCGGTGATGATGTGGCTGGAACGGCAGGCTCTCATCTCCGGGGTGTAGGCGTCAAATACGCCCGCATTGTGGGTTTTTCTGTGCTTTGTGAAAAACTCTACGATTTCAGGGTCTACCTCATAGCCGTTGTCCTGGCAGGCTTTACTGCCATGCGGATACCGCCGTAAGGTGCAGCGCCCGCTTAAAGGGTTTGTCTGTCTGGAAGCCCACAATGGTTTCTTTATCTTTATCCAGGTATCCGGGGCCATGAGACGTAATGGTGGAAATGATCTTGGTATCCATATCCAGTACGCCGCCGGCCTCACGCTCTTTGGCAGAGAGCTCCATTACCTGATTCCAGAGAGCCTCTGTATTTTTTGTAGGCCCTTCAAGGAAGGCGTCATCGCCGTCGTAGGGGGTGTAGTTTTTCTGGATGAAGTCGCGGACATTGATTTCATGCTGCCATACACCTGGTGTAAATGTGTTCCATTCTGTTCTCATGGACGTTTCCTCCTGTAAAATGTGATTTGGGGATACTTTTTGGGGTATCTCTTTGAATAAAGTTAGTCTACTATAATTTCATGAAAAAATCTGTTGCAAATGCAACAAATCAATAAAATTGTATACTGTATCCCAAAAAATACATAACTTTAGACAAACAATACTATACCAGAAAAATTGAAAAATGATACAGGAAAATACAGGGCTTGCCAAAAAAAACAAAATGTATTATGCTGATAAAAGCGAATAAAAATGCGCAGAATACTTTTAATATGAAAGTATTACAGATAATAAGGAGGAAAATACAGATGAAGATTGAAAAGACAATGCTCATCGGCGAGCTGATCCAGATGCATGAGCTGATCCCTCAGATGCTGATGGGCGCTGGTATGCACTGCTTAGGCTGCCCGGCTTCTCAGGCTGAGTCTCTGGAAGAGGCCTGCATGTACATGGGATTGACTGCGATACCCTGGTATCCCAGATGAATGAAATTCTTGCTGATAAGTAAGACAGGTCTGCATATGCGGAGACAGGATAGGGCTGCTTTAAGATGCTTTTGGGGCATTTAAGGCAGTCTTATTTTTACGATAGGAGGTATTTGGAGAAATGGGGCGTTTTAAACCCTTTGCAGCCTGTGTGTTTCCGGCCGTATTTGCCTTTGCGCTCTCCGGGATCTATGCGATCGTAGACGGATTTTTCGTAGGACGCAGCATTGGAGATACGGGACTTTCGGCCATCAATATTGCATATCCGGTCACTGCCCTGATCCAGGCAGCGGGTACAGGGACCGGTATGGGAGGAGCGGTTATGTATTCCGTTCGTCTGGCAGAAAAGAGGGACAGCGAGGCGGAGAATTTTATGAAGGGCGTCTTTTTTTATCTTGCCCTTACAGGCATTCTGCTTACAGTCATTTTATTTCCCTTAACAGACCCTCTGCTGTCCCTTATGGGAGCAGATGGAGAGCTGATGAAGCCCGGACGGGAATATCTGTCCGTTATTGTTCTGGGTTCTGTTTTTCAGGTCTTTGGAACCGGCGTTGTACCGCTGATCCGCAATCAGGGAAAATCGGTACAGGCCATGTACTGTATGATCGGCGGTTTTGTGACTAATATTTTTTTAGATTATCTCTTTGTCTGGGTTTTACGGCTTGGAATGGCGGGAGCGGCCTGGGCCTCTGTGCAGGACAGGCCGTCACCATGGCAGGCGGCCTTTTGTGTATGAGAGGGCAGAAAATCCCGGTGGGGATCCCGCGCCAGGCGCTTTCCGTTTTTTCAGCATTTGGCGGATCGGGCTGGCTCCCTTTGGAATTACCATGTGCCCGATGATTTCGCTGCTCCTTATGAACCGGGCGTCCCTTCAGTACGGAGGTTCTGAAGGTGTGGCCTGCTATGCCTGTATTGCCTATGTGATCACAATTATGTATCTGATCCTTCAGGGGGTGGGGGATGGGAGTCAGCCTCTGATGAGCCGCTTTTACGGCGAGGATAATAAAAAAGAGGTCCGCATTACGCGGACCATGGCGTATGCAGCCGCCGCCGTCATGGGAGTGGCGCTGGCAGTGCTTTTGTATTGGTGCAGAAACGGAATCGGAGTTCTGTTTGGAGCATCCGAAACCGTATCTCTGGCAGTTGGAACGGATCTGTATATATTTCTGGCGGCGGTGCCGTTTCTGGCCTTTCTGCGAGTTACAACTGCCGCTTTTACGCCACAGAACAGACCCGATTTTCCTATATGATCGTTTATGGAGAACCCATATTTTTAGCCCTTCTGCTTCCTGTGCTCCCGGCCTGGATGGGATTAAAGGGCGTCTGGTGGAGCCAGACCGGAGCCAGATCCTTACGGCCTTATGGCTGGGGGCTTAAGCTCTGGTCAGACCGGGTGCATGGATACACTGCAGATGCGGTTTAATCCAGATCCTTTGGCAGCAACAGATTCAGTGTCACTGCAGTAAGGGTAGCGATTACTACGGGAGAGTTCCGAAAATGGTTTTCGCCCATTCCGGGAACTGTGCGAAGCAGTCTGCTACCTGGATTACGCCGATGCCCAGGGCAACGGATAAGCCTACAACGGCTGTATTTCTGGTATTAAGTCCTTCTTTTACCACAAGCTTGATGCCGGTCATGGCGATCATGGCAAATACGGATACGGTAGCGCCGCCCAGTACGCAGGAGGGAACAGTAGTCAGCAGGGCAGAAAACTTGGGAATCAGTCCTGCCAGCACGATTATCACTGCAGCCAGTCCCAGAACCACGCGGTTTACGACCTTTGTCATGATGACAATACCTACGTTCTGGCTGAAGGTTGCAGTAGGAAGCCCGCCGAAGAGGGAGTCGATGATACTGATGATACCGTTTCCGATGATGCCTCCGGACATTTCTTCAGATTGAACCGGACGGTTTAATCCGCCGCCTGCGGTTGAAGTAAAGTCGCCCATGATTTCCAGAGAGCCCACCACAAACATGATCGCCATGGAAATGATGGCTGTAATGTCAAATTTCATTCCGAAGTATAAGGGTGGGGTGAACTGGAACCAGCTGGCCTCGCCTATGCTTTCAAAGGAAATCATTCCCAGCGCAAGTGCTGCCAGATAGCCGCAGACAATGCCGATGAGGATAGAGGCCATCTTGCAGATTCCTTTTGTAAAATAGTTAAAAAAGGTTACAATTACCAGTGTAAAGATTGCCAGAGCCCAGTTTTTTACGCTTCCGAAATCCGGCGCTCCGGAGCCTACCGCCATATAGGTAATGGCGGTAGGGTACAGGGAAAATCTGATGGTAAATACCACTGTTCCCGTTACCAGAGGAGTGAAAATTTTACTTAGCTTATTATAAAATAATCCTACAAGGATTGCCACAAAGCCGCCTGCCAGCTGTGCTCCCAATATGGTGGGCATTCCGAACTGTGCTCCCAGGCAATCAGCAGGGGCACATGGCAAAGCTGGCGCCCATGTATAAACGGGAAGCCCTGAGCCGCAGAGCCGGAAGGGTGGAAAGAGCTATATGAGTGTGGCAAGCCCGGAGATCAGCAGAGAGGCCTGAATTAAGCGGACCTGATCGGATGCGCTTAATCCGGTGACTCCGGAAAGAATAATGGCCGGTGTAACGCAGCCACAATCATGGCGACTACATGCTGGGCGGCCAGAGGAAGGGCCTCTGAAAACCGCGGGATGCCGTTTACTTCTGTTACTTTAGCGTATTGCTTCTGACTCATTTTACCTTTTCCTTTCTGTGGACTGTGGCCTTATGGCTGATTGAGATAGTCAGTCACAAGAGCATTTGCCTCCTCTGTAACTTTCTCTTCATCAATTCCGGTGAGCTTTCCTTCTTTCACCACAACATTTCCATTTACAACCGTATAATCCACGCTGCTCTTTAAACCAACGGTGCAGAGCATGGAGGTTACGTCAAACTGAGCGCCCACCAGCTCCAGCCGGTTTAAGTCAACAAGGAAGAAGTCGGCAGCCATACCGGGAGCAATCCGTCCCAACGTTTCACGGCCTAAAAGGCTGGCGCTGCCTGCAGTTGCCATTTTTAAGATATCATATCCGCCGGGGGCTGATTGCTGCTGTTTAAGCGGTGGAGAAGGTAGGCCACGCGCATTTCCTCCAGCAGGTTGGAGCCGTCATTGCTGGCGGAGCGTCTACCGCAAGGCCTACGGGAACACCCAGTTCAAGCATCTGAGGAATCTTCGCAATGCCTGAGGACAGCTTCATGTTTGAAATCGGACAGTGGGCAACTCCGGTTTTGGTTCGGGTCAGATATTTAAGCTCTTCATCAGTAAAATGAATTCCGTGAGCATACCATACGTCATCCCCTGTCCAGCCCAGGCTTTCCATATATTCCAGAGGGCGCATATGAAAATGGCTTAAGGTGAAATTTTCCTCATCCTTCGTCTCTGCCAGATGGGTGTGGAGGCGTACCTTCAGCCTGCGGGCCAGCTTTGCAGATTCGCGCAGCAGCTCTCCGGATACGCTGAAGGGAGAACAGGGAGCCAGAGCTACCTGGATGCATGGCATAAGGTCCGGGTCATGGAACTTCTTTACGGCCTCTTCGCAGTCGGAGAGGATTTCATCCACGGTCTGAACCACGCTGTCAGGAGGAAGCCCTCCATCCTTTACGCTTAAATCCATGCTTCCTCTGGTGGCATGGAAACGGATGCCCAGGCGTCGGCGGCTGCAAACTGGGCGTCCAGAATTCCCTTATTATGGCCCTTTGGGAATACATAGTGGTGATCCAGACAGGTAGTACAGCCATTTTTAAGCAGTTCGCCCATACCGGTAAGAGAACTGTAGTATGCTACGTTCTCGTTTACATTTTTCCATATTTCGTATAAAGTTTTCAGCCATGGAAACAGCTCCATGTTCTGTACCTGAGGTAAATTCCGACTGAATGTCTGATATAAATGATGGTGTGTATTGATTAAACCGGGATACATCACCATATGGGATGCGTCGATCACATCATCCGCTGTCATGTCCTCCTGCCCGATCCGGACAATGATTCCATCCTGTACCAACACATTTACGCCATTCAGTACGCGGTCATCTGTGTCACATGTTACAAGATGTTTTACATTTTTGATAAGCAGTGTTTTCATATCACTGACCTCCTTAAAATCATCTGTGCATCATTGACTATATGACTGGTATACTGCTGGCGGTAAAAGGGAAACCATAAACCCAGCTATGTTTTAGACAGCTATATAGATATGATCTTGTCAAAGAACGATGCTTCCACGACAGTCTGCCGTGTGTGTTATAATTATAACAATCAAAAATGGGAGATACAATGTCAATAAGTACAGAATAAACCTCAAAAAAATTGGTAATATCTAACAAAAATTGGTCAGAAAAAAGCAGCTCCCTGTGAGGAACTGCTCTTAACGTATGTTTGGCCTGCAAGGGCCTTCGGATCATAGGCTGTTATCGGATGAGCTGCAGCTTTTTAAGCGCATCCTCCCGGATGACGGTTTCATAATGTTCCTTAAAGTAGGCTTCACCTGCAGAATCTCCGGCCAGTTTTTTGCCATATTCTGCCAGTATGTTGCATATTCTTGAGAAACCGTGTTCATCTGAATCCCTGCGATCCAATACCAGATAATACTGGCGTGTTCCGGGCTTTTTATAAAGTGCATTGGCGACTGTGCAGATATCAGCGACAGCGGCTGCGGCTTCTGCTGCACGATCCAGATCCTCAAATAGAAAGATCCTCAGCGGTTTTCCGATCTGTTTTGTGGAAGCGGTTTCACTATCAGCAGGAACCTGAAGGGCTGTCCGTCATATCAGCCATATGCTGGGAAAGAAGGCGTCCCAGATCACCGGCTCCCTCTAAAAATTTTCCGGCCGGGTCAGGCAGGATCTCTTCCTGTGTTTCTTCTGCAGCAGGAGAGAACCGGGCAAACCGTGTGTCAAGCTCTTCGGGATCCTCTATCTTAGTGATCACCAGCATAATGCTTTCAGAAGAAAGAGGAATGGCCTCTACCATCAGGGGAATATCCTCTGCTTCAAAACCTACTTCATTGGAAGCGCGCTGAATCATCTCGCGGAACAGCTTTTTTGCTTTTTCCGTACCGTAAGCCAGTTCGACAATATTGATATTACGGGCGCTCAAGTCAAAGCTGGTGAGCGTACACCGTATTTGATTTTCGTTGATTCGTTCTATCTTCATCGGATCACTTCCTGTTCTGTATATATTTAAAAATGGGTAAACTTCTACAACATAAATATACTACATAACAGGGGGAAATATCAACTGTTTTTCGGTGGTTATCCTCTCGACCATAGACAAGTTACAAAAAATAGAGTAACATTTCCACATGAGATGATATTGTAACGAAAGGAGGGGGAGACAGAGAAGGAGATACTGTTTGGTAAGTATGAATTGATCCAAAAAGCAGGCTCAGGACGTACAGGTACAGTCTGGAAGGCCCGCCATCTGGGGCTGAATGAGTACCGGGCGGTTAAATGTGTGCCCAAGTACAAGGTGGATCACGCTGCTTTCTGCGCGGAGGCCATGGTGCTGAAGAATCTCGATCATCCGGGGATTCCGCTGGTTTATGACTTGGAGGAGGATGCAGATTACTTTTATCTCATTGAAGAATATCTGGAAGGCTGTTCTCTATATGCCTGATAAAAGATCAGGGTACACTTCAGGAAGATTTGGCAGTTCGGTATGGACTGCAGATCTGTTCTCTTGTTGAATATTTACATCATTCTTGCAATCAACCCATTTTACATTTAGATCTACAACCGAATAATCTGATCATCTGGAATGATACGGTGCGCCTCATTGACTTTGATCATGCGGCGGATCGGATCAGTGCCAATGCCGCCAGAGTACGATACGGCACAGAAGGCTGTGCAGCGCCTGAGCAATATACCTCAGACCATCCGTTAGATGAACGGACAGATATCTATGCCATTGGTGCGGTCCTTCGATTTATGGTAAAGGGAACCCTGAAGCCGGACGCTGAAAACGGACTCATGCTGCGGGAACCTTTGGAGGCGGTGATCAGAAAATGCATGGAACCGGATATGGAGCTGCGTTATCAGACTGCGGCGGAGACAGGAAAAGCTCTGGGACAGCTTTTGGCTGCAGAGCAGGCAAAGGGGTGTCTGAAAAGGATCAGAGGAAAGCAGAAGAAAAGTCGATATCATCTCACAGGATCATCTTGACGGGGAACCGGCCCGGAGCAGGTGTGACCCATCTGGCCCTGGGGCTTTGCATTTATTTAAAAAGCCATGGAGTCCGCGTGCTGTATGAGGAAAGGAATCGTACAGGGGCTGTAAGGAATCTTGCAAAGGCTCTGGGGGGAGTTCGAAGCGGAAGGGACGGGATCCTGAATATGAAGGGGCTTGATATCATGCCTTGGTATGGTCCGGCGGCCTGTTTTGAGGAGCCGAAACGGGACTTTGATATTATACTAAAGGACTTTGGAACAGACTGGAGAAGCGCTGGAGAGGATTTAAAAAGAGAAGGCGGGGTCTGTCTTGGAATTGTCTGTCAGAGCCTGTGGGAGAGGGGATTGACAGAGAGGATGGCAGAGGAGCTGATCGGATGGAATCGGTGCTGCAGAAGCCATATCCCTTGATCCTGGTAAAACGCGGGACAAAAAGGAGGGGAGAAAAGCCTGGGAGCCTGTATAGAAGGGCAGCTGTATTTGCCAGTCCATATTATGAAGATCCGTTTCATCCTGATTTGGTGGCGGCAGGTTTTTTTAAGGCTGTCTGGAAGGAAATTTCTCGTTTTCCGTGCCTGCCGGGAAAATGGGAAGGGGGAAAGGAGAAAATGCTGGGGAAAAAGTCGCCGGCAGTAAATACGCGCAGTCCAAGGATAACCGGTATCTGCGGGGCGGGAAGGTCTGTGGGAACCACTCATCTGGCAGTTTGGAGCGCTAATTATCTGGCAAGCTGCTGTCAGAAAAAGACAGCGGTGGTGGAGTGGAGTTCCCATAGTGATTTTGTCCACCTGTGTCTGGATGATAAAATGGACAGACTGCCAGGGCTTTTCGGCTGTTGGAGGTAGATTATTACCCACAGGGAGAAAAGGAAGCTCTGGCATCCTGTATCCGATCCGGATATGAAGAGATACTGATCGATTTTGGCCCCGTGAGACAGGAAATACGCGCAGAATGGTTCCGGTGCCAGATACGGATTCTGACAGCATCCCTGTCAGAATGGAGCTTGAAGCATTTTTGGAATTTCTTGCAGAGGAAGAAGAACTGGGAAAAGGATGGAATTGTATGGCTGCCTTTGGCAGTAAGGCCATAAGACATGAGATAGAAAAGCAGTTTCGGATTCCGATAGAGAAAATTCCGTTTTCAGAGGATGTATTTCAGGTAGATAAAACAGCCATGGCGTGGTTTGGAAAACGGTTTCCATGATTCGGCCTGTACAGAAGAAAACCGGTTTCCGTTGCAAAAGAGAATATCAGCAGTTGTTTTTTTCTTAAAGGGAGTATATGTCACGTTTTGCCTCCAGACTGTAAGAAAGGAACATCTGCAGGGAGGTTATATAATGTATGGTAAAGAATCTGGAGAAGTCAGGACACAGCAAATGAACTATCTGGATGGTCTCAGGCGATTCAGAGATAAGGGAGTTTCTGTTCTGGTAGATGGGATGGAATGTCTGGAAGAAGAATGGAGCCGCATTTTTGAAACGGGAGAGGACGGAGGTTTCTACATGGGGGATTTTATCTGCTCAGAACAGGGCAGCTTAAAGGAAATCCGTTTTGACCGAGTATACTTGACAGATTCCGGACAAACCAGAAGATAACAAAAGAGGCTGCAATAGCCTGTACATATTCAGATACCGACGGAAGCTGCTGCCGTATGGGACAAGAAGATACCGTCCCGGCCTGCAAGCAGGCAGCAGCTTACCGGCGGTATTTTTGCGTGCACATATTTTTGCTCCTCTTTCCGGGGATTCTATGATAAAAATAGAAACCAGATATACGGACGGGGCCTTTTGGGGCGCACAGACAGGATCGGAGGAAAAAATGAGGAGCAGAAGAAGAAAAAGACGCAGTTTCGGCCCGCTTCTTGCGGTGGTTTTTCTCCTTCTTCTGATTGCGGGAGCAGCGGCAGGCTTTGTGATCGGAAGACGGTATATGCCGGGAAAAGAGATGGCGGATAAGGCAGAGTTATTTCATATAAAGGGCAGCCAGGTGGCGATCCTTTTAAATAATGAGCTTCAGGAAGAAAAAGGAATTTATGAAGACGGACAGGTATATCTGCCCATAAGCTGGGTAAACGAATATGTGAATGAGCGGTTTTACTGGGATGAAACGGAAAAGCTGCTGGTATATGCGCTGCCGGAGGAAATCGTATACGCGGATGAGTCCGATATGGGAGAACAGGGGCCTCTTTTGAAGGTAAAAGAAGGGGAAGCATACCTGTCGTTGGGACTGATCATGAATTATTCAGATATCCGTCAACAATCCTTTGATACCAGCCAGATCAAACGTGTATTTATAGACACGGTATGGGGGACTGTAAAAACCGCTCAGGTCCGCAAAAAAAAGTATCCTCAGGGTAAAGGGCGGAATCAAGAGCGACATCATTACAGAGCTTTCTGAAAAAAAGTACGGTTCAAGTGCTGGAATCTATGGATAAATGGTCTAAAGTGAGAACGGAAGACGGTTATATCGGATATGTGCAGAACCGGCGTCTGGAAAAGGAACAGGAGATCACGCCTCAAAGTCAGTTTGAAGCGCCGGTTTATACAAGCATTTCCATGGGTGAAAAGGTGCGTCTGGGATTCCATCAGGTTACCAGAAAGGAAGCAAACAGCACTCTTAAGGAATATGCACAGACGGCAGAGGGGATGAATGTGATTGTTCCCACCTGGTTTAATGTGATTGGAAATGACGGCACTTACACTTCTC
>ENA-OQBJ01001072-OQBJ01001072.1-human-gut-metagenome-genome-assembly--contig:-NODE-1072-length-11830-cov-3.766385_pt1 | contig 11830 bp, 22 predicted proteins | sample MGYA00242743_ERZ504545 | MGnify/ENA primary metagenome ERZ504545 (study PRJEB26092, sample SAMD00036252) | human gut metagenome | host: Homo sapiens | study: EMG produced TPA metagenomics assembly of...
CATGTCTTTTATGATACAAAAAAAGCTGCACAACCGAAGTTGTGCAGCTTTCTTTATGGTGGGCGATAACAGGATCGAACTGCTGACATCCTGCTTGTAAGGCAGCGCTCTCCCAGCTGAGCTAATCGCCCATGTGGTGACCCCTACGGGATTTGAACCCATGTTCTCGCCGTGAAAGGGCGATGTCTTAGACCACTTGACCAAGGGGCCACATAAGGTGGATTGTGGTGATCCACCCGAGATTCGAACTCGGGACACCCTGATTAAAAGTCAGGTGCTCTGCCAACTGAGCTAGTGGATCATACTGGCAGGGGTAGTAGGATTCGAACCTACGCATGACGGAGTCAGAGTCCGTTGCCTTACCGCTTGGCGACACCCCTGTATGGCTCCTCAAGTAGGACTCGAACCTACGACAAATCGGTTAACAGCCGATTGCTCTACCAACTGAGCTATTGAGGAATAAATGGAGCGGAAAACGAGGCTCGAACTCGCGACCCCCACCTTGGCAAGGTGGTGCTCTACCACTGAGCTACTTCCGCATGTAGTGTGTGTCTGTTTCAGAACACTTGAATATCATACCAAATAAAGTAACTCCTGTCAAGCATTTTTCCGTTCCCTTTTTTCCCATAAAATCACGATTTCGATTATTCGATGACTTTCGCCTTAAACACCAAGGCTACGTCGGCATCGGAACAGCAGAATTCCGCTTCTCCTGCCGGCTGTCCCGGAAGTTTTCCGCCATAGCGAAGGATGTCGATATAGGGAAAGGCACAGTGCATAGCCATGGGACAAATTTTACCTCGATCGCTGTCATAATCAAAGGTTTCGCCGATATGGTGGCCGCGATGGCAGCCCATGGTACCCAATTTTCCCGTAACGGTCAATTCTATTTTCGGTCTCTTTCCTCGTTCCATAAAAGAAGCAGCTCCTTTCTCTTATTTCCCCGTAGGAAAGACGCGGGGCAGAAAGGTTATCCGCCCCGCGTCTGATATGTATGTCATTAAAGATTAAACAGTCTTCTGCCGTTTTCGGCCGTGATTCGGACCGCTTCTTCGGCACGGATGCCGCGAAGGGCTGCCAGTTCTTCGGCCACATAGCGGACATAGGCCGGTTCATTGCGCTGACCGCGATGGGCCTGGGGCGTCAAGTAGGGGCTGTCCGTTTCGATGAGGATCCGGTCTAAGGGAAGGTTTTCAGCGACCCGTCTGGCCCGTTTTGAATTGGGATAGTCAGTGGCCCGTCAAAGCGAAGTAAAAGCCCATACGGAGGAGCTCAGCCGTCATTTCAAGGCTTCCGGAGTAACAGTGGAAGACACCGCGGATTCCCTTACCGTATTGGCGAAGGATATCCAGCGTGTCGCCATGAGCCTCGCGGTCGTGAATGATGATCGGCACGTCGAGCTCGACGGCAAGCTTCACCATGTCGATGAAGACGGCCTGCTGGACGTCACGTTCCGGTTCCGGCCAATGATAGTCTAAGCCCACTTCGCCGATAGCGACGACTTTTTGCTCGCCACGAACCACTGACGCAGCTTGGCAGCATCGTCAGGCGTCGCCGTTGCCGCCAGCTCGGGATGGATACCCACGGCGGCATAGACGCCGTCATGACCATTGGCAAGGTCGATGCAGGCCTGAGACGTAGCCATATCCGTTGCCGGGCACAGCATCAAGCCGACGCCGGCCTCGGCTGCCCGGGCCAATACGTCCGGACGGTCCGTATCGTAAGCGTGTCATTGATATGACAGTGCGTATCGAACAACATTATCGTACGCGGCTGCCGGGAGCCATGCCGTCGACAAAGGCTACCTGCAAGTTGTCGTTGCCGTCAGAAGCTGCCAGGAGCATGCCCTTCGATTCGACACCGCAGAGTTTGACCGGCTTCAAGTTAGTGACGACGATGACGCAGTGACCGATGAGGTCTTCCGGTTTATAGTACAGGGAAATACCGCTGACGATCTGCCGCGTTTCGACACCGAGGTCGACTTGCAGTTTCAGCAGTTTTTTAGCCTTAGGAACTTTTTCGCAAGCTACGATTTTACCGACGCGGAGGTCGATTTTACCGAAGTCATCGATGGTGATTTCCGGTTTTACCGGTTCCTGAGCAGCCGGGCAGACAGGTTCGGCTTCTTCCTTCTTATCGTTCTTGGCTTCAGCGATTTCTTCGTCCAAGTCATAGCGCGGGAAGAGGGCCTGACCCTTTTCAACTTTCGTATCGGCCGGATACAGCCCCCACTGCTGCGCATCCTGGAGGTTGGCTTTAGCGAAATCGCCAAGTCCCAACTGATGCCACATATCGGCAGCACTGACGGGGATGAAGGGGCTGACCAGAGCAGCGATGATGCGCTGTGCTTCGATCAAGTTGTACAAGACCGTCTGCAGGCGCTGCGCCTTGGCTTCATCTTTAGCCAGGACCCACGGCGTCGTTTCGTCGATGTATTTATTGCTGCGGCGGATGAGAGTCCAGACGTCGTTAATGGCGTCGTTGATCTTCATGTCGTCCATGAGCGTTTCAAACTGCTTAGCCGTGTCGACGGCGCAGGCTGCCAAATCATCGTCCACAGCTTCTTTTACGGTCGGACCAGCGACGACACCGCCTTCGTATTTTTCGACCATGGCCAGGGTACGCTGCAAGAGGTTGCCCAAGTCGTTGGCCAGGTCGGAGTTGATGCGGTTGATAAAGGACGGCAGAGAGAAGTTACCGTCTTGGCCGAGACGGATTTCCTTCAAGAGGTAATAGCGAAGGGCATCGGCACCATAGCGGTCGATCAAGGGAATGGGATCGACGACGTTGCCCAAGGATTTACTCATCTTGGTCCCATCGACGATGAGCCAGCCGTGACCGAAGACCTTTTTCGGCAGGGGAAGTCCGCAGCTCATGAGCATGATCGGCAGATGATGCTGTGGAAGCGGACGATTTCCTTACCGACCAGGTGGAGGTCAGCCGGCCAGAATTTTTTGAACTTTTCAGGATCATCGAGATATCCTGCAGCCGTTACGTAGTTGACCAATGCGTCGAACCAAACGTAGACGACGTGCTTCGTATCCCAAGGCACTTTGATGCCCCAGTCGAAGGATGTACGGGAGACGCAGAGGTCTTCGAGACCACTTTTAACGAAGGAAATCATTTCGTTGCGCCGCGATTCCGGCTGGATGAAATCGGGGTTTTCGTCAATAAATTTCAGCCACTTATCGGCGTATTTATTCATCTTTAAGAAGTAGGCTTCTTCCGAGACGAGTTCCAGCGGCCGGCCGCAGTCCGGGCAGATGTGTTTGCCTTCAGGGAGCTTATTTTCCGGCCAGAAGGTTTCACAGGGCGTACAGTACCAGCCTTATATTCGCCTTTATAGATGTCGCCATTATCGTAGGACTTCTGCATCAAGGCCTGGACGACTTTTTCATGGCGTTCTTCCGTCGTCCGGATGAAGTCATCATTGGAGATATTCAGTTTTTTCCACAACTCTTGGAAGAGCGATACGATTTGGTCTACATATTCAATGGGCTTAACGCCTTTTTCTTCAGCAGCCCGCTGAATCTTCTGGCCGTGTTCGTCAGAGCCGGTCAGGAAAAAGACGTCGTCACCGCGCAGGCGGTGGAACCGAGCCAAGGAGTCGGCAATCGTCGTGCAGTACGTGTGCCCAATGTGAAGTTTGGCGCTTGGATAGTAAATCGGTGTGGTGATATAATACTTTCTTTTTTCAGACATGGGATTTCCCTCCTATACCGACAAATGAGCCGGTGTTATAAACTAAGCGCAGCCTGGTATACACTACGTTTGGGCACGCCGCACCGTCTGGCGACAGTCCGGACAGCCTCTTTCTTATCAACGCCCTGTTCCATCAGTTCCCGGACCAGGGCTGCATAATCAACATTTTCAGGATCGGCTTCTTCAGCCGTTTTGGTCATCCCTTCTACGAGGATGACGAATTCACCGCGCGTTCCCTGCTCGGAAAGGGCGGTTTGAAGCTCGCTGAGCCTGCCGTGGAGATACTGTTCATACCGTTTGGTCAGTTCCCGGCAGAGAACAGCCCTTCGGTCGCCCAGCACTTCCTGCATTTCACCCAGGACCTGCCGAATACGGTGAGGGGCTTCATAAAAAATGAGGGTTCCCTCATAGGCCTCGACGGACTGCAGGGCCGGCAGGCGATGTTTCTGCGTCTTCGGCAAAAAGCCGACAAAGGTGAACCGCGTCGTATCCATGCCGGAAGCGATGAGCCCGTAAGGCCAGCATTGGCCCCCGGCAGAGGGACGATAGGAATATCGGCTTCCAAGGCCAGGCGGACCATATCACTGCCGGGATCACAGATAGCCGGCATGCCGGCGTCACTGACCAGGGCAATCATCTGGCCGTCTTGCAATTTTTCAATGAGCTGCGGCCCTTTTTCAGCTTTATTATGTTCGTGATAGCTGGTAAGGGGCGTATCGATATCATAGGCCATGAGCAGCTGTTTCGTATGGCGCGTATCTTCCGCCGCAATGAGGTCGGCTTCTCGAAGGCAGCGTACCGTGCGGTACGTGATGTCCTCTAAGTTGCCGATCGGCGTCGGGCAGAGATAGAGCGTCCCCTTTTGAAAAACTTCCGGCATAATACTCCTTTCACAGAAAAAAGACGGCTGACAAAGGACACCGCCTTATCTTCCATATAAGCGATCCACGGCCTCACTATAGCTTCCATCGGCCTTATGGACGATGAGCGGCGGCAGGACGGAAAGGCCTTTACCTCCGCATGGATGCCCTCAATGAGGAACAGCTTGGCCTCTTTATCGGGGCGACCATGAATCATCTGCAGGACCTTAGGCTCGATGTCACGGGCCCGCAGTGCTTCTAAAATATCCGTCAGCCGCTCGGTAATATGAACCATGCGAAAACGACCGTGATACTTCAACGCGTATTTTGCCGCATCGAGGACATCGTCTAAGGACGCCGTTTCTTCATGGCAGGCTCTTCGGATTCCGTCGACGTCGCTGTAGGCGCCGCGGCTTTTTTCCCGATACGGCGGGTTGGCATAGACGGCGGCAAAGGCCCCGGACGGCGCCCATTCCCGGATGCGGCGATAATCGCCTTCGACGATGCGGATGCGGTCATCGCGTCCGTTTAAAGCCACGTTGCGGCCGGCAATATCGGCCATAACCGGATTCAATTCAATCCCCGTCAGGTCGCGTGCACCGCGAGCCGTCAGGATCAAGGGAATGGCCGCTGTCCCCGTCCCCAAATCAAGAGCCGGCCCATGGGGCACGGCTCCAAAATGAGCTAATAAAACGGTATCGATGGAAAAACAGAACTGATCGTCCCGCTGAATGACCTTCATCCCGTCGAGGATCAAGTCATCCAACCGTTCGTGAGGACCAAGCTCAATTTTCATGTTCCGTTTCTCCTACGTCGGACCAGGGAACGTTGATATTATGGCCCGATTCAAGCTGTACTTTGACAGTCTTATCTTTCATGTGAACGCGAAGGACCGTACCGACGCCTTCATCGGTCATGACCCGTTTGCCGACGGCCGGCGGCTTCTGCTGTTCACAGCCTTTCTGCTGGCAGTTGCAGCACTTCAGTTCGCCAGACGTATAGAGCTGGTTTTCATACCGCAGGCAGCACATGAGGCGGCCGCAGATCCCCGAAATCTTGGTCGGATTGAGGACATGCCCTGGCCCTTGGCCATGCGGATCGACACGGGCTTGAAATCCCCGAGGAAGGTCGCGCAGCACAGCGGCCGGCCGCAGTAGCCGATACCGCCGATCATCTTGGCTTCATCGCGAAGGCCAATTTGGCGAAGTTCAATACGAGTACGAAAGACCGAAGCCAAATCGCGGACCAGTTCGCGGAAGTCGATACGGCCGTCAGCCGTAAAGAAGAAGATGATTTTTCCCATATCGAAGGTATAATCGACATCGATGAGCTTCATCGGCAGCTTGTGCTTGGCGATTTTCGTCAGGCAGATACCGAAGGCTTTCTTCTCCCGTTCCTTATTCCGCTCAACCTGGCGCAAATCCTTGGCCGTAGCCTTGCGGATAATCGGCTTCAGCGGCTGGACGACTTCCGAATCATCGACGTCGCGCGGCGGAATGACGACGTTACCAAACTCCATCCCTCGCGCCGTTTCTACGATGACTCCGTCATCCAAGGCGAGCTCAATATTATCGGGATCAAAATAGTATATCTTTCCAGCAGGTTTAAAACGCACACCTACAACGATCACTTAAAATCCTCCTTTGAGCCGTATCGTCCGGAGACTGACATAGTCCCAAACTAAGCGGACATTGACATGGCGCGTCACCGCTTCCAGCGCTTCATGAAGCACTGACGACACGGCAAAGACGGCATCATCCGTCCAGTACGGCAGTAATTCGGTCATATCGGAGATATAACCTTTTAAACGGACATATTCCTGGCCGGCTCCGCTGCGCAGGACGGCCATGTCCCGCAATAAGAGACTGATCCAGCCTAAGATTTCCGTCGTTTCACGATCGGTCAAATTGGCCGATACGACAAGCCATTTCGAATAAGGACAGGCATGTTTGGCCATAATCGTTAAGAAGTCCACGGCAAAATGGGCCTTCTCCGTTCCATGCCCGTCGAGATAACGAAGGACGGTGCGGACAATACCGCCGCCCCACAGGATAGCGTCGTCCAAATTACCGCCGCTGCGGTGAAGCCGCTGCAGTCCCTCCCGCATCTCATCGTCTCCGACAGGATCAAAGGTAAAGGTAACGCAGCGCGACAGAATCGTCGGCAGCAGCAAATCAGGCTGATCCGTAACCAGAATGAAACAGACGCCGGACGGCGGCTCTTCCAAGGTTTTCAGCATACGATTGGCAAATTCTACATTCATCGTCTCTACATGGTCGATGATGCAAATCCGGCGCCGGCCTCGTTCGCCTTGAAGGGCTAATACGCCTTGGAGCTGCCGAAATTGATCCACCTTCAGCATCGCCCCCATCGGCGCCAGATAAAAGGCGTCATCTCCATCGGCGACAAGGGCTTCGTCGTCTGAGGGAGCCAAGTCGCGAAAGACGGGACGACCCGCCAAGGCTGAAGCAACAGCAACGGCCATCATGGTTTTGCCGACACCGGCAGGGCCGGCGAAAATCATGGCGTGAGGGAGGCGGTCTTCATCGATAAGACGAGCCAATTTTGCCTTCAATCGGCGATGGCCGATGATAGGATCAAACAAGGTCTCATCCATAGCTTTCACCTCCCTATTAAGAAATACCTTAATAACTTATTATATTAAAAAATCCCTATAAAGTCTAGTATTTTCAGTACCTGCCAGGGCCGCATCGGGCTGGTATTTATTGATGGACAGGCTGTATGCCCGTTTCCAAAACACGGCGGTATACATCGTCATGAATGGCCTCGATGGTACGGAGCTGCCCGCCTTCAGCGCAGGCAATCCGCTTCCATTCATAGCGATGCGCCAGTTCATCATACGCTGCATGGCATTTCGCCAGAAACTGCCCGTTTTTTTCATGGATGTCCCCGGTCTCACCACCCGTTTTTCCGACGCGGTCAGCCATCAGCCCCTGGGTTACCGCTAAGGGTACGTCGAGGAGAAAGACGGCATCTGGTTCGGGCAGTCCCATCTTTCGGAACTCGAAATCCTCAAGCCAATCGAGGTAGTTTTTACGAAGGTCCGCATCGTCGATCTTAATCATTTGATAGAGCATATTGCTCGTCGTATAGCGGTCGGCAATGACGATGCCGCCTTGATCATAAAAGCCTTCCACTTCATTTGATAGGACGCAAAGCGGTCGACGGCAAAAAAAGCAGACGCGGCATAAGGATTGACTGCATCGGCATCGCGGCCGAAGTCGCCGCGCAAATACATTTTGACGAGGCACTGGAATCACTGTCATAATCAGGATAGCTGACGGCCATAACGGGATAGCCGTCGTTCTTCAGATGCTCCGCCAGAAGCTTGGTCTGCGTCGCCTTTCCGCTGCCGTCGCCGCCTTCAATAATGAATAATTTACCCTTCATGGGAATCCTCCTTCTGCACGCGTATCGTCTGTAAAGTTCCGTCAGCCGGGCCATTGGGTTTGTAGCCTTGCCCCATCTTATGATGGATATATTGTTGGCAGGCCTCGGTAATGATTTCACCGGCCGCCAGGGCCGGAATACCCGGCGGATAAAAGGTCACCGTTTCAGCTGCCACACGGCCACCGGCTTCGTCGAAGGGAATCTGTTCCACCGGCCGTTCCAAACCTTGCGCGGAGCAGCAGCAACCTGGGGCACGGGAAGGGGCGGCTCATCACCGGGTGCAGCTGCACAAAGAGTTTTTCCTGAGGCAATAGCTCGGCAGGCATCGACAAGGGACTGAGCCGTTTCCTTCGTATCGCCCAGGGTAATCAAGGCCAGGACGTGATTTCCGGCGACCAATTCCACTTCAATGCCTTCTCGACGCAAGCATTTTTCGGCTTCGATACCATCGAGGCCGACTCCGGAAAAATCGATGGTGATCTTCGTTTCATCAAAGCCGGTGACGACAACGCCGTCCACAATATCCCGGCCAAACGAAGATAGACCCGGAATGGCATTGATTTCCTGCCTCACGTATCGAGCTAAGGAGAGCGCCGATTCCAAAAGGTCCGACCCATGGAGAGCCAATTGCTGCCGCGCACTATCAAGGGACGCCAAGAACCAGTAATGAGGACTCGTCGACTGGACGACAGCCATGGACGCCGCCAGGCGGTCGCTCAAGGGAAAACCGCGGCGGCAGTGAAGCATCGACGTCTGGGTCAAAGAGCCGGCCATCTTGTGCGTGCTTTGGGCAACGCAGTCGGCTCCGCACTGCAGGGCTTCCTTGGAAGATCCGGTAAAAAGCCTAAATGAGCCCCATGGGCTTCATCAACGAGGACAAAGAGCCCTTTTTCATGGGCATAAGCGGTCATGGCTTCTAAGTTTCCAGCGATTCCATCGTACGTCGGATAGGTAAAGACGACGGCCTTGGCTTTCGGGTGGGCTTCTATGGCCTTTTTTAACGCCGATACATCCGGCCCCAGCGACACTTGCCGAGCTTTATCAAAACGGCTTTCCATATAGACCGGAATGGCACCGCTTAAGATGAGGCCGCTGATGACGCTCTTATGCGCTTCTCGTGGGATGATGATTTCATCGCCATCTCGCAGACTGCCAAAATCATGGCCTCGATACAGGCCGTCGTCCCATTGATGGAAAAGAAGGTGCGACCGGCACCGTAAAGGTCGGCTGCCAATTCCATGGCTTCTTTCAACGCTCCTTCCGGCTGAAATAAATCATCCAAAGCATACATGACGCCAAGGTCTCTTGAAAGGGCCGGGCCAAAGAGTTTCTCCTGATACGTCGAAATGCCCTGTCCTAATTTATGGCCCGGCGTGTGGTAGGCCTTCATCTTCAGCCGACAATAGCTTCCAATGCTTCGACAAAAGGCGCCCGCTGTTGTTTTTCTCTATTCATAAAATTCTCAATACCTCATATATATTTCAAAAAGCCACTCAGTAAGGCATGACTTTTTTCATAAGAAAATTGTTTCATCTGTTTCAAGGATTGCTGCAGCGATTCCTGCAGTCGGTAGTCCGACAGCTCTTCCGGCTTCACCCAGCGATAGTCCCGATGCTCATCCGATACGACGACCTGTTCAGAATCGGCCATGGCCGTAAAATGACGCCATTTAAAAATTGGCCGTCGGCCTTCTGATAGCTCCAAATACCGGCAGGCGCTTCTAAGACAATGGACAGGCCCGTTTCTTCCTTGACTTCCCGCCGTAGTCCGGCTTCAAAATCTTCATGAAAGAGCAGTCCTCCGCCGGGAAATTCCCAAGGTGCAGGCCTTCTATATCATTTTTCTGCAAGATCAGCAGCTTTCCGTCGTGAAAGACCATCGCCTTGACACTGAGTCCCATCAATACATTCCTTTCCTGCGCCATAGTATCAACTCCTTATCCGTACCTCACCTACAGTTTGAAAATTTCGATTAACTTTAATTATATCATATCGGGCAAATGAGCTGACAGGCAAATCGCAAAGCCCGGCGGCCGCCTTTAAAAAAGCCCGTGCATAGAGGACAGAATCCCGTCCATCTGTCTTATTTACACCTCGCATTATATAGGTTAAAATTATAGTACAGTTTACTTAGAGGAGGTCTTTTTATGACTACCAAACGCGTCCTTGCGATTCACGATTTATGTTCCTTTGGCCGCTGCTCGCTCACGGCAGCCATTCCGGTCATTTCTGCCATGGGCTTTCAGGTCTGCCCTTTTCCCACGGCGATTTTCAGCAATAATCTGACCTATGGCGATTTCACCTTTTCCGATTTCACGCCCCATATGACGGAATTTATGGATAAATGGCAAAAATTAGGCTATGAATACGATGCGATTTACAGCGGATTTTTAGCCGATGCCGGTCAAATCGAAGTCGTCGCCGATGCTATTTCCCGCTTTGCCAAAGACGACAGCCTCATCGTCGTCGACCCTGCCATGGGCGATAACGGCAATCTCTACCCGGTATTCACGCCGGCCATCGTTCCGGAAATGCGAAAACTCATCGCCAAGCAACGGTGATTACTCCGAATTATACCGAAGCCTGCTTATTAGCCGGGATTCCCTACAGTGAAGACCTTCCGAAGACGACGGAAATGCTCGATCTGTGCAAGACCTTATCCGACATGGGACCGGAAAAAGTCGTCATTACCAGTGTCGCCAGCGATATGAACACCAGCAAAATCGTCAGCTATGATACGACGACGGCCTCCTTCGACGAATACCCGGTCCTCCGCCTGCCCTTCAGTACCTGCGGAACAGGCGACCTCTTTACCAGCGTCCTTACCGGGCTTTGCTCCAGGGTACGATGCTCCATGCGGCCATCAAAAAAGCAGCCGACTTCCTGAGCTACGCCATTAACTATACCCATAAATCCGGCAGCGATCCCCGTGAAGGCGTCCAGGTAGAGCCCTGCTTAGGACAATTACTGAAAGATTAATTGTAAACCTTATAAATTCCAAATTAGTTGACCTTAAAGGCACTGTTTGCTATAATACACCTTGTGTAACGAGTCCTGTATTTATAGTAAGGAGTGCTTTTATCATGTCTGAATCACGAGAAAAGACGATGCGCCTGACGCACATCGCCCTGTTGATCGCAATGAACTGTATTTCCGCCTATCTGATCATTCCCCTGCCTTTTCCCAGTCCCCCCTGGCGCTGCAGACATTGATCGTCAACTTAGTGGCCTTCCTCTTGCCGCCAAAAGATGCCGCCATCACCATGCTGGCCTATATCGGCATCGGCTCATCGGAGTGCCGGTATTCACAGCTGGAACCTCCGGCCCCGGTAAGATGTTTGGTCCCACCGGCGGCTACATCTGGGCCTACGTCGTCGCCGTCTACCTCATGTCGGCGTTAAAAGGGAAAACATATAATTTGAAGCGCTATTCCCTCGTCGCCATCGTCATCGGCATTCCTATTATCTACCTCGGCGGGGCCATTCAGCTCCACTTCGTTACGGAAATGCCCTGGGCTGCCGTCATCACCAGCGGCGTCTTACCCTTCATCCCTTTGGATATCGTAAAAAGCATCCTGGCCGCCATCTTAGCCAAACCGCTGCTGAATATAATAGCGATAAGAAACACCCAACCGTAAAAACATACTTTCCCATATCTGAAAAAGCACGTCCCCCTTAACGTTAGTTTAAAAAGCGAATAGAAAATAATATTCCATCATAACCCCGGCCGCATTAATCACGAGTCCCAATAAATAAGCGGATGTCCTCTGTGCTAATCACAGAGGGCATCGCTTTATATTACGCTATATGCACTTATAAAAGAGACTTTCCAATATTGCCTTTAATAGGCCAAAATTTTG
>ENA-OQBJ01001073-OQBJ01001073.1-human-gut-metagenome-genome-assembly--contig:-NODE-1073-length-11807-cov-2.813099_pt1 | contig 11807 bp, 14 predicted proteins | sample MGYA00242743_ERZ504545 | MGnify/ENA primary metagenome ERZ504545 (study PRJEB26092, sample SAMD00036252) | human gut metagenome | host: Homo sapiens | study: EMG produced TPA metagenomics assembly of...
ATGTATAAATTTGATTTGCGGATGCAAAGGTAAAGCATAATCTTTCAGACTACAAGCGTTTTACATCTTTTTTTTTCACACGAAAAGACAGAATCTTCTTCATCGCTCCTCTCCGACTTTCACCCTCAGAAAGACCGGTCTTCTCCCCTGCGTTTACGCCAAAAAATATAAAAACCCTGCATAAAATACCTGTCTTTCGCTGAAAAACAGTAATTTTGCACACAATTATATATAGGTATAGTATGCAAGACATTAGAAACATTGCCATTATTGCTCACGTTGACCACGGAAAAACAACTCTGGTGGACAAGATGATGCTGGCGGGACATCTGTTCCGCAACGACCAGACCAACGGTGAACTGGTTTTGGATAACAACGACCTGGAGCGTGAAAGAGGTATAACCATTCTTTCTAAAAACGTATCCATCAATTACAACGGTACAAAAATCAACATTATCGATACTCCGGGACACGCCGACTTCGGTGGAGAAGTGGAACGTGTCTTGAACATGGCCGACGGATGTATTCTGCTGGTAGACGCTTTTGAAGGTCCGATGCCGCAGACCCGCTTCGTGCTTCAGAAAGCCCTGCAAATTGGATTGAAACCTATCGTAGTGGTAAACAAGGTAGACAAACCGAACTGCGTCCGGAAGAAGTATATGAAATGGTGTTCGACCTGATGTTCAGCCTCAACGCCACAGAAGACCAGCTGGACTTCCCGGTAATCTACGGTTCTGCCAAGAACAACTGGATGGGTGAAGACTGGAAAACTCCGACCGGCACCATCACTCCGCTGCTGGACGCCATCGTGAAATACATTCCGGCTCCGAAACAGCTGGAAGGAACTCCGCAGATGCTGATTACTTCACTTGACTATTCTTCTTATACCGGACGTATTGCCGTAGGCCGCGTGCACAGAGGTACGCTGAAAGAAGGTATGAACATCACCCTGGCTAAACGCGACGGTACATTGGTGAAATCTAAAATCAAGGAAGTACATACCTTCGAAGGACTGGGCCGCAAGAAAGTAGAATCCGTATCTTCTGGCGACATCTGTGCCATCATCGGTGTGGAAGGCTTCGAAATCGGTGATACCATCTGCGACTTCGAAAATCCGGAACCGCTGCCACCTATCGCTATCGACGAACCGACCATGAGCATGCTGTTCACCATCAACGACTCTCCATTCTTCGGTAAGGAAGGAAAATACGTGACTTCACGTCACATTCACGACCGCCTGACGAAAGAGTTGGACAAGAACCTGGCACTGCGCGTACGCAAGACGGAAAACGAAGACGGAAAATGGATTGTTTCCGGACGTGGTGTGCTCCACTTGTCTGTATTGATTGAAACCATGCGTCGTGAAGGTTACGAACTTCAGGTAGGACAACCGCAGGTTATCTTCAAGGAAATCGACGGTGTGAAGTGCGAACCGATTGAAGAACTGACCATCAGCGTGCCTGAAGAATTTGCTAGCAAGATGATTGATATGGTAACCCGCCGTAAAGGTGAAATGGTATCCATGGAAACTCAGGGCGACCGTGTAAACATTGAATTTGACATGCCGTCACGCGGTATCATCGGTCTGCGTACCAACGTGCTGACTGCTTCTCAGGGAGAAGCCATCATGGCTCACCGCTTCAAGGAATACCAGCCGTTCAAGGGCGACATTCCTCGCCGTACCAACGGTTCAATGATTGCCATGGAATCAGGAACTGCCTTTGCTTACGCCATCGACAAGTTGCAGGATCGCGGTAAGTTCTTTATCTATCCGCAAGACGAAGTATATGCCGGACAGGTGGTAGGTGAACACGTTCATGAAAACGACCTGGTGATTAACGTAACCAAATCAAAGAAGCTGACCAACATGCGTGCTTCTGGTTCTGACGACAAGGCCCGTATCATTCCGCCGGTTATCTTCTCGCTGGAAGAAGCGTTGGAATACATCAAGGAAGATGAATACGTGGAAGTAACTCCGAAGAGCATGCGTATGCGTAAAGTCATTCTGGACGAAACGGAACGTAAACGTGCCAACAAGAACTAATTCATTCTTTATATAAAAGTAAACCGGACTTTCAGAGGTTCTCGCCTCGTGAAGTCGGTTTATTTTTATATGCTGTTTTAAGTTATTCTCTATAAACCAGCTCATTGTTGTTCATCCGCTGCATGTACTGCTGGATGATTGACTTCAGCTGGGTTTCCATTTCTTTCCGCACTTCCTGCGGCATGCTGTCTTTCACATCGTCCTTCATCAGTACATCTGTACGGAAACGATAGGCATGAATCACTTTTTCTCCGTCGAACTGAATCAGGTAATCACCTTTCAGGAACTGGTAGATGCCGCTGCCATTAATATAGTTCACGGCAAATTTTTCACTCAGTGGCGTATGAAGTGCATCCTGCCCGAAGCCTATATAAGGACGGTCATACCAAGTATGCCCAGCACCGTAGGCATAATATCGATTTGCTCCACAATCATTTCTGTGTTCCGCCCTTTCAGCTCCGGCAAACCGGGAGCATAAAATAAGATTGGAACCTTGTAGGCACCCAAATCTGTCACATACTCCGGATGTTCGTTCATACTGGCATGGTCGGCCGTCAATACAAAAAGCGTATTCTTAAACCAAGGCTGACGAGAAGCGTTGCAAAGAACTGGCGCAAGGCATTATCTGTATAACCGATACATTCATGTATCGGATGAGTTCCTTTAGGAAATACATTTTTATACCGTTCGGGCAGTGCATACGGATTATGCGAGGTAGCCGTAAAAACTGAAGTAATAAAAGGCTCTTTAAACTCCGTCATTCGCTTGCAATAAAACTGCAAGAACTCTTCATCCCATATAGCCCATGTACCGTCAAAATCATTATCTCCATGAAACGCCGGATCCTCATTATATTCCGTGCGTCCCCAGTAGCTGTCAAAACCCACAGAATTGGCAAAAGCTTGAAAACCCATTGAACCGTTCATGGCCCCATGGAAGAAAGCCGAATAATATCCCTTATACTTTAACTCGCGTGCCAGGCTGGACACATCATTCAGTGAAGCAGGAGTCAGGAAAAACGGCTCTACAAAGCTTGGAATGGAGGACAATACAGACGGCATGCCGTCAATACTCTTCCGGCCATTACTATAAGAATATTCAAAGGTCAGTCCTTTAGTCAACAAAGAATCCAGAAAAGGAGTATAGCCTTTATAGGTCCCGTTATCGAGATGTGGATTAAAACTACCTACAAATTCTTTACTGAAGCTTTCCACAATCAGCACCACCACATTCATCGGACGGAACTGCACGGAATCAGCCGGAACATGAAGAGGAGTATAAACCTTTTCCGCTTCCGCATCTGTCAAATATTGAGGAATCACAAATGCCGTTTTTCCTAATGTGCGGAACAAAGAAAATGGAGTATTCAATACCAGGCAGGCATCTACCGGCCTGTCGGCATACTGGTTGGCATTACTGATGGTTATAGGACGGGTAGCAGCCGTCATTCCTCCTCGCATACCAAACACGACAAACGGAATAGCTGCCACCAGTGTCAGCGTCTGTACCGTATAATATCCCCATTTATTCCCAGACAACTGCAGACGCGGAGCACGATACATCCGGTAAAGAAAATAACAAAGAGCCGCCGCTAACAGCACTAAATACCAGTTTGCCGCAAATTCTTTTAAAATGATGGATGTCAGATTACCCCCTGCTTCATGACTGAACTCCTGAAACACAGACGTGGTGGTACGTCGTCCGGAGAAACGGAAATACACGCAATCTACCAGATTGGAAAGCAGGAAAAAAGTATTTACAATCACAAATATCCACCGTATCACTCGGTAAAAGCCTTCCCGTTCCTTCCAATGGAAAGGAAACAAGAACAGAAGAATAAACAAAGCATTACTGTAAAGAATGGCTGTCGTATCGAAAATGGTACCGGCACCAAACAAACGGCACATATATCCCCATTCAAACTGTTCACTAAACAAACTCCAGTTTGTCAGCAAGAATGTCAAGCGGCAGATAAAATAGCACACATAGACAAGCAATAAGTTCCAAGCCAACGAAAGCACATTCGAAAAAAGTGTCTTATTCTTCATATCCATTTAGTTTTTAGGGCGGTAAAGTTAGTTATATTTTTGCAAACCTATAGAAATACCAGTTTATTTATATCTTTGCAACTTCACTACATAAATCTTTAGATACATGAAGAAAAAAAGCATCATCAAACTAAGTATCACGCAGTTATTCTCATCGCTTTAGGCTGCTGGATAAACTCCCGATGGAATGCCTGGTTCGGTAATCCCCCAGAAGCAGTTTACAGTCCCCTGAACGAACCTGGAAGAATCTTGCTGACGTTTGGAGACGAGAATGCCTTGTCGCGCAACATCAGCTGGCAGTATGATTCCATTGTATATCCTTCTCATGTAGAACTGGCTGACACCTTCTCTAAAGATACCTTGCATATTGATGCAACAGGCGAAGTCTTCCAATCCCGTAGTGGAAAGGCCGCTTACTACGTCGCCAGACTACGCTCCTTAAAGCCATCTCATTCTTACAGCTATCGCGTATGCAGTAATGGGAAATATTCTCCCTGGTATCACTTCCAGACTCATAATCAGCCGACTCAGAATAGCTACAGTTTCTTATATGTGGGTGATGTGCAAGATTCTATCAACGGAAAAACCAATTATTTCCTGAAAAAGGCACTGCAAGCACATCCTGAGACTGAATTTCTCGTATGCGGAGGTGACCTTACCGAACGCCCTATTGATGCCTACTGGGGAGAAACTTTCCGTGGTCTGGATTCTATTGCACAATGCCTGCCTGTCTTGACCGTAACAGGCAACCATGATTACTTGAAATATCCCATCCGGAAACTGGAACGACGCTTTTCATTGATATTCTCTTATTATCTGGACTCCATGATAGGCGAAAACCAGGTATACACACTGAAATACAATGACATGCAATTGTTCTGTTTGGACAGTAACCGCGAATTTTTCTATTTATGGACACAACGGAAATGGTTGAAAGAACAGTTGGAAAAGAGTAATGCACGCTGGAAGATAGTAGTGCTTCATCATCCGCTTTATTCCATCAAAGGGAAATGCAACAACCTGATTCAGAAATCAATGTTCAGCTCACTGATTCAGGAACATCATGTCGATTTGGTGTTACAAGGTCACGAACATTCGTATGGCCGAATGACAGGTCATGATGAAAATAACAACCCAACAGTCCCAGTATATACAGTGAGCCATTGCTCCCCGAAAACTTACCGGATTTACTTCGGAGAAGATTTTGATAAATTCGGTATTGACGGGAAATACTACCAACAGATACAAGTAAAAGGAGATACATTACTCATGAACTCCTTTGATGCAACTAACGGCAACTTGTATGACTGCATCAAGATTGTCAAGAAAAATGACCAGACAGAAATCTTAGATTGCGGAAAAGATATTCCTGAAAACCTGAACTTCAGTCCTGCTCCTGGCAATAAAAAAGATATGAAATACATGAAGCGTATCAATGAATATAAACAAAGACGTCATATTGAATTATAAACAAAACCGCTATGCTTTTCAATTCTTATGAATTCCTAATCTTTTTACCTATTGTATTTCTGCTCTATTGGTTTGTTTTTAAACCCTTGAAGTGGCAAAACCTCTTTATTGTAATAGCCAGTTATACATTCTATGGATGGTGGGACTGGAGATTTCTGCTCCTAATGGCACTTACTACATTCTGTAGTTTTTTAAGTGGAATTCTGCTAGAGAAAAATGAGAATAACCGCCAAAAACAAAAAATCATCAGTGCCACCAATATTATTCTCAACCTGTTAATTCTCTGCATATTCAAATACTGTAACTTTTTTGGCGAGAATCTGGCTGCACTATGCAGATGTCTGGGATGGGGTATAGACTGGATAACACTTGACATTCTATTACCCGTAGGAATCAGCTTCTATACCTTCCAGGCCTTGAGTTATACCATCGATGTGTACCAGCATAAAATAAAGCCCACACACGATATCATCGCTTTTTTCGCTTTTATCAGTTTTTTCCCACAATTGGTAGCTGGACCTATTGAACGTGCCACCAACTTATTACCACAATTCCTGCAAGGCCGGCAATTTCCTATGAAAAGCGACCGACGGAATGAGACAAATTTTGTGGGGATGATTCAAAAAGATGGTTGTCGCAGACAATTGTGCGGCAGCTGTCAATACCATATTTGCTGATTATCAAACTTTAGAAGGAAACCAGCTTCTATTAGGTGCTATTTTCTTCACATTCCAAATTTATGGCGATTTCTCAGGATATTCCGACATAGCCATCGGTACAGCCAGACTCTTTGGAATTAATTTAATGCGAAATTTCAATTATCCCTATTTTTCACGCAATATTGCAGAGTTTTGGCGTAGATGGCACATATCTCTTACAACCTGGTTTCGCGATTATATTTACTTCCCGTTAGGAGGAAGCAGGTGCAGCAAACTTAAAACGATACGCAATACCTTAATCATTTTCCTTGTCAGCGGTTTCTGGCATGGAGCCAACTGGACATTCATTGTCTGGGGAGCTTTTCATGGCTTGCTATTCCTGCCATTACTTATTGGAGGAAGAAACCGAAGATACACCACAGACATTGTAGCTAAGGGCAGGATATTTCCTTCCATCAAGGAATTCTGTCAGATGTTAACTACCTTCATTTTAGCAATGATAGGATGGGTTATCTTCCGTGCAGAAACAATCCAACAAGCATGGGAATATTTAGTCCGTATGATCACCACGTTTGACTTTTCTCTTCCCGCACACGGAAAGGATCCACTTATCTACATCGGTATTTTATTAGTCATAGAATGGATACAACGAGAGAAACAATTTGGACTACAAATTGAAAAGAAGGGAATATTTCAATATCGTAGTATCCGATGGGGAATTTACTATATCGTATTTATCACAACTTTTTTACTGGCTGGAAAACAAGCCGAATTCATTTACTTCCAGTTTTAACTATATCAAAAAATAAAATAGAGAGACAATATGAAAAACTTTTTAAAATATGTAGGTGTCTTCTCCGCATCACTCATTCTACTCATAATAGGAGTGGAATATATGCTACGCCAAGTTCCTAATGCGTTAGCCTTCAAAAAAGAATTAATTGAGAAACATACACAAGATACTAAGAATCTAATTATTGGCAGCTCTGTAGTCAACTGTGGAATCAATCCAGCCTATCTAGCTGATAGCACGTACAATTTAGCCATCTCCGGAGAATGGTTCAGATTCAATCAGATTTTACTAGAAAAATATATACAACAAAATGCCACAGCTAAAAAATGTCTTTTGGGGTATTTGCTTCCATTCTCTATGGAGTGATGACAATGAAAATACAGATATAAGTAGCATTGTCAACCATCAAATATACATGGGAATCAGCAGGAATCATAATAAACTTCATAACATAGAATTATTGAGTTAGGTTCTTTATGCATGCGCAAATGGTCAAAATATTATATACAAAGAAGACCGACAATGCGCTGCGATTCACTTGGGGTAGACCATAGCTATGATTCTAAGTTTAAAGATAATAACTGGCTCGAAGACATTCCTGATTTAGTGGCAGATCAGCATAAACCAATGTTAGCAGATACAAATGGGGATTTATATCATGAGAATATCAGCCGAATGCATCAAATCGCTCAAGTCTGCAAATCTAAAGGTATTACTTTATATTTAGTCATGCCCCCCGTACATCCCACTTATTTCCAACTGATGAATCAGGAGCAGCTAACTTTAATTCACAACGCCATTACAGAAGTTACCAATAAATGGGAAAATGTACATAGTCTGGAATATTTTGGAGACACTCGGTTCAATGACGAAGATTTCTACGATGGCAATCATCTTTCATCCGATATTGGAGCCATAAAATTTACCAAAATACTGAAAGACGATATTTTAACAGATTTATAAACACAAAAAAGGCCTCTTATCTGAATTCTCCATCATCAAGAGCTCTGATAAAAGGCCTTTATTATCATAATTGTCCGCTCGTCTTGAAATACTGTTCCATCACCATCATCTGCAACAAGTCTTCTCGTTTCTTATCGCGGAATTGAGCTACATATTCATGGGCATGGGCTATGATTTCTTCCGCTTTTTCCGGATGTGCAATATAATAATTCAGTTTTTCTTCCAAGTCAGAGAAATCATCCTTTACCTCTATATAATGATAATCAGGAATCAAGGTGCCTTCCATAAACCATGTTTCGCAAGTGGGGCGAGGCATTACCGCCAAAGAGTTCGATGACATCACCCATTTTAGATTAGAAGCCACATCATTTCCTTCAATCGCCATAATAAATTTATAATCCAGATGCTCCCGTATCGTTTTTTTAGAAGTCATCCACTCTTCCGGACATCCCTCATTCCGTCCTACTACTCCACAATCACATAAAGGGTGACCAAAGAATTTTTCCAGGAAACACGTCCGCAAACGACTCTGGCGAATCTTACCGCGGAAAATCACACAGTTTTTTTTCTCCCGGAAAGATTTCATATCATGCACAAACATGAAATGACGCAGCTTATCCAGCTTCAGCACCACAGAATTTTGGTTATCAGCGGCTAACAAGCGACTTTTTACTACCGTAGGTACTTCCGGAGTGAAATATACATCACCGGGACAAAAATTCCACCGCAAAGAACGAGGAAACCAACGCGTCACGTCATGCTGATCAAAATAATAAGCTGTATGAAACATTTTCCGGCGATAATCACCAATGGCTCCAGTATAATGAATCCAGCTTCGGTCGCGTGTCAGTTTATCTTCCGCAGAAATAGTCCAAGGAGCATGAATACGGATATAATAGTCTACGCGCTTCTGCATATACGCATAATCTGGACGACGACGTGCTTCGGCCAACATTCTCTCGCGCCGGCTGCGATACCAGACATCGGGTATCAGCAACCCAGAGAAATTTTTTATAAAGTCAAGAAACTTGATTGGCTTTCCGCTTCGTAGCTTATATAGGATATTATCTGCCATAGCTCTAAACAGTTATCAATTAATAAAATGTTTCCAGACAAAGATAGTGCTTTTATGTGAATATCTTATATCTTTGCAAGAAGGAATGTAAAACTCTTTATCAAAGCATGATACACATAGCCTGCAACATAGACAGCAATTACGTACGCCATTGTGCGGTAACCCTTGTTTCCTTATTTGAGAACAACCGGAAAGAACAAATCACGGCACATATTATAGCACGTGACTTGTCGGATGCAGAAAAGAAAATATTAATTGACCTGGCGGCCTCATACGGAAATCTGGTTTGTTTCTACGAACCGGACATCAAGTTGCTGGAAGGATTCACCATCCGCAAGTTCAGCAAACGTATTTCCATGGCTACCTATTATCGCTGCATTCTGTCTGAGCTGCTGCCTGCCGACATCAACCGTCTGCTGTATCTGGATTGTGATATAGTCATCGTAGGGGATATTTCTGAATACTGGAATACTCCATTAGACGATGAAACAGGAGTGGCCGCCGTAGAAGACATGGGATGTAATGAACCAGCCCGCTATGAAATACTGAAATATCCCATGGAGGATTCTTACTTCAATGCCGGCGTACTTTTGATCAACCTCGATTACTGGCGTAAGAATGATGTAGCTCATGCATGTGTAGATTACTTCCACAAGTATCCTGAACGTATATTATTTAATGATCAGGATTTATTGAACAGCATCCTGCACAAGAATAAAATATTAGTGGACTTGAAATGGAATGTACAAGATGCTTTTTATCGCCGTCCGAAACAAATGGATGAAGCCTGGAAAAAGAAATTCTCTGAGGTATTGAAGCAGCCTGTCATACTGCATTATACCAACCGAAAACCCTGGGAGTATGACAGTCAGCATCCTTTAAGAGAAGTGTATTTCCAATATCTTGACATGACTCCCTGGAAAGGTGAACGCATACTGAATAACCCCTTAGAACAAATTAAACGCTTCTTCCGGTTATTGCCTTTCCGTATTCACCTAAGAAAAGCCAAATATATTAATATCGAAGATATTTAAGAATAAACATTTCAAAGTTGCAAATCAATTTTGTGTTCATTTATTGTCAGTCATGGGTTATCAATCTCGAAAACAAAACTTTTTTTCAGACGCATAGAAGGATTTTTTTCTTTCTTCAAGCAACAATATATTCTCCACCACCTCATTGACTAAAAGTGGAGGCAAAGAGATTATCTCAAAATACAAGAATCAGACGTGTGATTCTTGCGAAAACATTGATTGCAACAATCTCCTATCTGGGTATGCTGGTGGCAAGGAAAAGAAAATATGGCCGGATATTGTAAAAGCCTAGCTATAATTCAATTCCAGAAGCATGCCTGTAATCATCCCGTAATTTTAATTACAGAAGAAAATTTCCGGAATTATATTGACATGCCTGAATACATTATCAATAAACAGAAAGAAGGATATATTGATATTACACACTTTTCTGACATACTCCGGATGATGCTCCTTACCAAACATGGAGGAATCTGGATGGATAGTACCTTATTAATTCCATCAAAACAGGTTGACGAATTCATTCATCCAGAAGATAAGTTCTGGAGCTGCCATCATAAACCAATTTACCACAACGTATCACGTGGAGGCTGGGTCAGTTTTTTGTGGCCTGTGGAAAAAACAACCCACTCCCATCTATGATTGCAGATTTGCATCTCAGCTATTGGAAGATACATAACAAGCTTATCAATTATTTATTATTGGACTATACATTTGCTATTGCACGCAAATATGTACCAGCCATACGACAAATGGTAGAACAAGTCCCCATTACGGTTATGGGACCTCTTGGGAAATGCCTAAATGACGAATACTCAGAAGAAGGATGGAACAATTTCTGTAAGAATTATGATTTCCACAAATTAACCTATAAGATTCCATTACAAAAGGTAACTCCTGAAGGGAAGAAAACTTTTTATGGACATATTCTAGAAGAATTTTTGGGTATTCCATCTTTATAATCAATCCCTTTTTCTGATCAAACAGAAAAGGATAAAGTCACTCCAAAAATCAAGAGTATAATTTATTAATCTATTGTATTTAAGCATGTTGATTTAATTATTATCTTTGCAAAGCCAAAGTATAATGAAGTCACCATGATAAATCTTAGTACGGAAGTTTTAGAAGCACGAAAAATCCAATTATTATTACTTCAAGAGTTATTAAAAGTTTGCAACGAACATAATCTCAAAATTTTTGCAGCATACGGCACGTTATTAGGCGCAATACGTCATAAAGGATTTATTCCTTGGGATGATGATGTGGATATTATGATGCCACGAAAAGATTATGACACACTTGTGAAGTATTTTATCGATCATAAAGACGAATTAAAGCCTCTTGAATTATAAACCCACAGGTTAATAAGAAGTGTCCGTATTACGATATCTCGAATTAGTGATTCCAGATACAAATTGGATGTTGACAACGAGGATGATTATGGAATCGGATTGTTTGTTGATGTCTATCCATTAGACGGTGTCGGAAATTCAGTTGCGGAATACACGAAACTAAAAAATAAATTCTTCAAGATATGCTTCCATGTGCTTTGTGTCGACAAGGCAAAAGGTCAAAAGGGAAAATACGAAATCCAATTTTAAAATGGCCATCAAGTATCCTGCGTTTATTGTAGGTAAGATTTAGGCAAAGATTTTTTTATGAACCGACTTTATCAAATAGCAGCCGGCTGCGATTATGATGCTAGTCAATATATAGGTTGT